>Ga0131853_10002316_pt1 | contig 34116 bp, 29 predicted proteins | sample TergutLab28metaG_FD_92764 | JGI IMG/M metagenome (GOLD analysis project Ga0131853, IMG submission 92764) | Labiotermes labralis P1 segment gut microbial communities from Petit-Saut dam, French Guiana - Lab288 P1 (version 2) (version 2) | ecosystem: Host-associated > Arthropoda: Insects >... | reverse complement strand
GGCGAAGTTAGTGCCAACTTTTGAGGATAGAGGGGTGTCACGTGGTCAGCGCAACGGGTCCCCACAGCCGTTAATCTCCGTTTTCTAGACCTGGAGCCGCTACTTTTTTCATTCAAGTAGCTCTTCAACTGACCTCACGAGGCTGAGTGGACCCCGTTCCAGACCCACTACTACTCAGAAAATCTTGTAGCGCCGGGGATCGAACCCGGGACCTCTGTATCTGTGGCCAAAAACTCTGACCACTAGACCACAGAGGCGGTCCCAGGCAATCAACACCGCAAAAAAAAAGGTAACACAAAAAAGAGAGTTAAAACCGAAGAGAGCGAACCTTCAGAATACCGATTATGAATACGCACACGGAATGCCCACGAAAGGTCTCGAAACTTCAAAAGGTTATTTAATAATCGCGCCCCTTTGACTTACGAGAATTACTTCAAAATCTGCCCGATTTTCAACAGTTACGAAGCCATTCATGACAATTAAGGAAAAAGGTCTTTCACTTTAGAGGCCTGGATAGGTCCTTAGTGCTCCAGAAGTTTGAGGCTCTCATAATTTCTAGACAATAAGCACACGAAAGACGTAACGTCAGCCCTATGCACCAGCCCTCTTTCCACGGTAGACATTACTGGCTCTCATTTCTGTTAGAGGTTGAGTCGACCCCAGGCCTATAATGCGTCCGGAATTACTGTCAATGTAAAATTCCAGTAACACTGTCAGGAATCAAACCCGCGACTTTTAGGCTTATATGACAGTGCCTGAAACAACTGCGCCACCGCCTACCCCTTGATAATTAAGAATACGGAAAGAAAACTGCTGGAGAGAACTTATTTACCTTACCAGTTACACGGCAATCTTCTTTTATTAGTTGCCAATGACGCTATTAGAAATGTATCCTACAATATCCACGCAAATTCTGTTTTAAAATATAATTCCTCATATGCTCTCGGGAATGTTCCGCATACATGTAACATGCAACATTCGCCCTAGAAGTCACTCTCTTGCCTGCGACGTCTCTTGGAAAACCAATTCCTTCACGCATCATCACAAAATAAGTCAGGGCCAGTGAGATCTGGTGAATAGGAGGTTCAGAAATGAGGTTCTTACGACCGATCCTAACACATCCAAGTCAGAATATTTTGTTACACATCGAACGAAACGACGTGGAGTTTCGTCGTGTTGCAGCCACACACTTGATTTAATCTGGCATGGAACTTAAAAAATGATAACTCGTTATGAACAAAAGTAGATTGCTATTGAACGGCCCAAAATAATAAAATATCCATTCTCTTGGTCATGTACAGAGTGTTCAACAAAAATCAGGCGGCCTGAAATTTCCGAAGTCCCGAACCGGAAGACACGTGACGCAGTTGCCATCATAATTCGAGTCGTTTTTTTTTCCCCATATTTGTGCATTCGTGCCGTTTCCGTCTTACATTGATTAAAATCAATCACGCCGCGTATATATTAAACAAATACACAAATACATTCACTAATTTGAAGTTAAAACATGAATTAATGGTAATTAATTTTCCGAGGCGTGTGGCTTGCTAGCTCGGCTTCAATGGATGGATGTTGCGAAAGGGTGGTTGTTTGACGCAGCCGGAGGTAACCGAGCGCATTACCGCGTGATGGCAATACTCTTCGGAAACAAACTACATTGGTTCGAGTCTCAGCGTCGGCCAGTAAGACTTTTCAAAGCGCACAATTTTGGAAATGTGTTTTTGTCTACCAGAAGGCCACACGGAAGAAGAATTATGAACTTGTTTCGAAACCTAAAATTGAGCTGCACCTGTTCAGAAAGTACTTAACTCCCCACAGAGTGAAACCACCCGCTGTCTAGACCTCCCCAGCACACCCATCATACGCTCACGAACTCCTTTCCGTAAATGTTTCAAATCGTGCAACCCAATGTCAGATCTCGTGACCCGCTACGGCCCGCAAGCACCAACGAGATTCACATGCCTAGTTTTAGTCCCATTCGAACACAAACCCTCTAAATCAGAATGTCGGTAAACAAAGAAAAAAAGACTTACATGAAAAAAAAACAGAAATATCTGCGTCACTCGCATTTCTAACCTTGCCAAAGGAGCAAAGATAACTTTTGAATCATGTAATTAAATAATGGATGTGTTACTGCATTATTTAATTGGGTCTTTGTGAGTATAAAACATATTCAAAAAGAAAAAAAATCGTATGCTCCCACTGGGACTTTTTTAAATGAATCTCTATGAGCTATTTCGGTTATACAAATATGGCTGCTGATAATCGTCTAGACAGAATGGAGGTTGATAAAGACTGTTTGAGCAGGTGATGTGGTGTGGTCCATACATCGGGCAGAAACGTCGAGATCCGGAACGCTGTATGTGGGGTCCTCGCATGTGGGAGGTTTCACCAGTGGGCGACCAGAAAGAAATGGGAGTCTTTCTCGGCAGCAATATCCTCCGAATCTGGGGGTGGCGATATAGGACTGTCAAGTAGTTCCGCACGCGTTTTAGGCGGTGTGGGAGGACATACGCTTTCCAGCGTGCACGACGTATGACGTCGGGGTAATCTGCAAGAGTCGGCTGGTGGCAGTGTTGGGTGCGATAGCATACCACGTGTGCTAGAATCCATAGGACAGCTCCATGCCGCTGTGGGGGCCAGGTGTGGAAGTGTGGCAAGAGCGCCCACGCAGCTGGGACCTGTAGTTTGTCAGTGCGAAGGATTGCTGCTAGGCGTTCTCGAGTCCATTCCCATATGTCCTTCCCGGCGGTGCAATGTCATACAGGTGACAATGCGTCAGTTTGGGCGCAGTGGTTGCACCGGTTCGTGTCCGCAAGGTGAATTTTGAATAGGCGGTCATTAGTCGGGATTATGTCATGTATGGCCATGAACCATGCGGACGTCACGTCATCAGGGAACCAAGCCGTCTGTAGGTTCAGCCATATTTGCGGCCAGGTGAGAGTCGGATGCATGGTCATGACATGTATATCTCTGATTGTCGACCCCGCCATTGCCATGGTGTGGAGTTTGGTGTATTGACGCCGTCCAAAATATCTGGGTGTTTCCTCCTGTCCAGGGAGCGTTGTGTAAGCCATGTCGGTAGGGTAGGCGCGTACGTAAGCAAGTTTGATGGAGTACCTCGAGGCATGAGGGGGTTTGCCTAGATACCAATTAGTCTCCATGCCTGGAGCCATGAGGCCGTGCCCGTTCCTTCGCGTGTGCCCTGCAGGTACATCCGAGCAACAAGTGGCACTCTGCACTTAGCAGCCACATCCACCAGTCCCCACCGACCTCCGGTTTTGTGCCTTTGGAGCGTTGAAACTGGAAACCTCAAAGTTGCTCCTTTCCATATGAATGTGGCGGCTGACGTTAATCGTTGGTTGTACATGCCTGGGGCAGGGAATATCTGGGCTATGTACCATATTTTAGCAAACACGTACGTGTGGACGTAGCGCAGTCGGTGGGCGAGGCAAAGGTCTCGAGGGTATGATTCCCTCGCTCGTAGCCGCACTTGTGCCGTGGGTCGTGCCCATGTGCCGTTTATGGATTTGTCTGTGGAAGTCCAAAAGGTGACATTCAGAATTATCACATAAGAGTGGTAAGCAACACCAAGGACTGTGTAAAGGGCAGACCATCGTCCTATGGTGATGGCGGTGGATTTGTGTGGGCTCAAGCGGGCGCCGGAGGCCTTTTAGTATTGGCATATAGCCTCCTCTATGATTGAGAAGTCTGCAACTGAATTTAGGAAGATCGACAGGTCGTCGGCGTAGGCTACAATTGAGACAGGGTGGGCGGATCGTCCCGTTTGGATTCCAGGGAGAGGTAATACCATCATTTTTAGCAGTAGTTGTAGGCACAAGGCACATAGTGCCATGGTTAGAAGACAGCCCTGGCGTAAGCTGCAGCGAATTGGAAGTGGGCCATGGGAGTGACCGTTATCTGCACAGCTGAAACAGCGCAATCGTACAAATTCCTGATGAGATCGATGAAGGGGGACTGAGGACATAACTGTGGAGAATGATGAATAGATAACTATGGGCAACTCTGACAAAGGCATTTTTGAAGTCGAATTTGAGTATACATAGTGGGGTGTTCGCGTACTCTGCGTGTGCAATGGCGTCTCGTTCTGTTGCTACGGCGTCCAGGATGGAGTTTCCAGGAACTCCACAGTACTGTGTAGATTTGAGGTGCTGGCCCTTCATGGGGCGCAGTCAATGTGCTAGGATACGTGCCACAATCTTATAATCATTGTTGAGAAAGGTTATTGGGCAGTAGTCGCTAGGCGTAAGGGATTTATGCGGTTTGGGTAGGCAAAAGATTATCCCACGCTTCTACCGGGGGTTATGGTTTCCCCAAAGAACATGCGGTTCAGGATCGAACAGAGGTCGTATTTGAGGGTTGCCCAAGTGACCTTGTTGAATTCGAGCCCAAGTCATCTCTGCCTGGGCCATGTTTCGCCCACCGGAGTAAATGGCCTTGTATATTTCGCAGGGGCCAAATGCGCTCTCAAAAAGGTATTGGTAGTCCGTATAACGTTCGACTCGATCTCAGCCACAGTGCCTACGTAGTCGGTATCGACTTCAATATTGTCGTATTTTGAGCGAAGGAATGTTGTGAAGGCGAGGGCAATCCCTTCGGGCGATGTTTGGATGAAACCGCTATCATCACGTATAATCCGAACTGTTCGGACGGTAAGCCTCTTCTGCATCTCTGTTAGTTGGAACAGTGTGGGTTGCTCCCCTGCAAGGCGATCAGCTTCCGTGGTGTGGAGAAGTGATGTATGCAGACTTGTACTGTGTAGCTTGACAATTTTTGCTTTAATGTGATTGAGGGCGAGGATATTCGCTCTGTGAGTATCCGCTTTGCGTAATATGTCACAGAAGCACTCATAATAAAAGTTTTCCATGGACCGGTGGTTCCTGCGGCGTGCCGCTTCCGCATGTTGGAACATCACCCGGACCCGTCTTTTGTAATACCGATAACAGCACGTGCTGATGTCCAGGTACAGATGTTGCCGTTTCCATGTGTCATTTTTGCCGGAATTCTTCCATGGTGTGATTCTCGGTGAGGAGAGTGCAGTTGAGATAACATGTGCCACGGCCGCGGCGCAGTATGGGCGCATCAAGAGTCAGCAGCAGTATGACGGCGAGGTGGTCCGTGAAAGCCCCCGCGACAGTCTCGTTCCCAGTTTCCGACCATCAGGTCGAGTGAAAGATAGATTCGATCCAATCTACAAGCTCCGTGTGCGTGGTAATGTCTGTATATTCTGCGAAAGGAATTCTTTAGAAACGCGTGAGTGCGTATCCTTGGACCAATGCGGCTAGCGAGCGGCTGGAGGTATATTGTCCAGTAGAGTCAGATTTGGCAAGGATGCAATTGAAGTCGCCGCCTATTAAGAGGTTGTCTGACAGTCCGTAGCTGGTACGCCAGGTCTTTGTTGAAGAACGCTTTCCTTTCATATCGTTTCGCTGTGTCTGAAGTGACGTAGATGTTTATTACTGACAGGTCACCAAAGTTTGCGGCAATTGCAGGCCCAGACGGTAGCGGGGTGATGTGGGTTAGTGTTAGTAGATCTCTGAGTATGAGAGCCGTGCTGCGTCTAGTAGTTCTAATGTTGCAGTGCGGAGTGTATCCAGGAATATCAGTGAAATGTTGCGAGACTTCTTGCAACAAAATTACGTCCAGGTCATGTAGTCTGATGAATGCCTCCAGCATAGCGACTCGTGTTGGGGACGACAAACCATTTATGCTAGGGTCGCAATTTTCAGCATATCCATTATCCGTTGGGGGGGGGGGGGGTTGAAGTGTGGGTATGGGTGTGTCAATGAGATGTGTCAACGGCATGAAGGCTCTGGACGTATTCCGTTTCCTTTCAAGTAATTGGTCGTTAGTTTTTTCCAGTCGCAGTTTCTTTTTCCGGTTCATGCCGGTCCCGGTCGATTCCGGATGCGCCGGCATCTCCTGATTCATGCATCGGGTTTCTAGGAGCGCACGTAGGTGTGTCCTGTTCATTTTTAGGGCCTGTGGTGCGATTTCTTCGGGTCTGACGGCTGTATCATGTATGATTTTCAACAGGGGAGGATATTCTGTCCCATTCGTTATTGTGACAATTGGTGTCACCTCACCGGGACCCATTGCTCTGTCTGTGGTCGGATCATCGGCCCATTTGGTGGGCGCGGGGATACCGTGGTCCGATACGTGCGTCGTGAGTGGCTCTGATCTGCTCGTTTGCTATACGTACGCGACGTGTTCCCATTCCAGCGATTTGAAGACGCACAAGGGAGATTTCGCCGGACGCATGTTTGAATAGAGCTGTACCGTTCGTGCTTGTAGTATGTCTTAAACGTATGAGGTATCAGTGAACTTTATATAGATCTGTCTTCTAGTGCCATTTATTGTATCATAACTACAGGTTGTTCAAGTACCTGTAATTGGTGATGAATCCATTCATGGAAGTCAAATGCAGATATACGAGGGCTGTTGGGGTCGAAACAGCACACCGGAGTGTTTCGACATTCAGACATGGTGCAAGGAACGGGAAGGGCGTTCGTTACTGATCGCTCGTCGCTTGTTGTGACAGCAATGCACTACAAAAAAAACATCACTTTCAATACGCAGAGGACACTTCGTAAGAGCGCAGACCTCTGTTCGGCTGTCTGAAGCGAACTGGAGGACTCGAAATAATGTAATTTGTTTCCGAATAATGTTGCCATCACGCGTTAACGTGCTCGGCTACCTCCGGATGCGGCAACCATCCACCCTTTCGCAATATCTATCCGTGGAAGCACGGCCAGCAAGCCACACGCCTGGGAAAATTAATGACCTTTAATTCATGTTTTAACTTCAAATTAAACGAATGTATTGGTGTCTTTTGTTAATATATACGCGGCGTGATTGATTGTAATGAATGGAAGACAGAGAAACGCAACAAATGCACAAATATGGCGAAAGTAAAACGACTCGCATTATGGTAACTTACGTCACGTCACTGAGCGGGATGTACGAAATATCAGGGAACTTGGTTTTTGTTGAACATTGTACATACCGACTCGAAAGTAAATACGCGCCACTTTAACATGCTTGGCAATTTCGTGTTGTCCTTCCTTTCCCAGTGGTACAATTGTGACGAAACACACTTGAAGCAAAATGGAACAGAATCATACTCTGCGCTTCCTGTTCGTACATGGCTCGACAACTGTCCCGGTCGGTGGATTGTGAGTCAAGGACGAACAGAATGACCTCCGTGACGCTGCGATGTTATTCCGGGCATTTCTTTATGTGTGCCTGGGCGAAGGAGGAAGTCTACCGATCCATCCAAACAAACTTCATCAAGGTACACGAATGCCGGTGGCCGAGTCGCAGTGGCGACTAATATTGTAAGATGGCACCTATATATGGAACTTGCTCCGCACAACCCGTTTCGCGCACAGAATCTTGACGTGGTTCCCAGAATTTAAGAAATTTTGAACACCTGCACTCGATGAACTGGAATAAGACATTCGAAATAATTATCTGCCTTCACCAGATGATTATGAACATAATGCACGTTATGTACAACATTAAGACATTCGAGATACTGTGTCGCTGCTCCTTTTCGCTCATTAGGAGCTTATGTTAAAATCTGATACTAAATGGTAGTATATGGACTCCAAAATGATGCAAGAATTGTGGCAAATTGCAATAATATTAGGAAATCGAGGCATTTAATATTTTGTATTCACTGTACAATAATCCGGCTTCAACAAGTGTTCACCGGAAAATTTATACTTCATTACAATACTGTGAATACTGTTGTGGCAGTTGGTTGTTCATCGATAATTTGCCTCATCACAAAACTGTTATCTGATAAGGTAACCAGATAAAATTTGTTTAGTCATGGAGTTTCCCTGCGTTTCCCAAATTTGCAGCAATAGCTCCTGACATATTTGTCTAAAAAATTCAATTAATAGCACCCGTAAACTTGACACATCGTATATTCTTCGGAACATGACATCTGGCCTCCTCGGTACATAGTGTGAACCTCCCAAGCAGCAACTCAACCCAATCAAGTCAACTTGAAAACAAGCCATACATAATTATTCTAATACCGTGGATTGTATAGTTTAAAGCAATTCCATGTTGCAAATAGCTTCCCCAAATTAGTTTTATGTGAAAGCTAAGTAACACGGATTGTCACTTTAAATATAAGTTCAAAGTAATTCCGTGCTAAACAGTTTACCTTGAAAAGTCCTGATGACCGTTAGTCACCTGGGCTAGTAATGTCTCGCCTTTCGCTGAAAGCAAAGAATCACAAACGTGTTCACAACAACAGCCCGTCAACAGACACCATCAAGCCATCATAATCCACTCCACATCCTATGTGTTGAAGAACAATATCCTACTTTCTACGCCCAGGTATACCAAGTGCAAACTTTCCGATCAAAATGTTGAACTCACCACCGTCAGCTCCACCCGAGTTCAGCTAAGTCCAATTGATTACGTCAACACTGCATTACGAACATTCAGAAAAAAAATGCTGTTCCTCGTAATGCAATATCGAACATCCTCTCCATCAGCTTGTTCCCAACTGAGTTCTTCATTCGGAGACAAGGTTCACCCTTACAAGAGACGTCATTTGGAAAAGTAAAATAAGCCGAAGAGTTCTCTTCCCGTTTCAATTCGAGCAGCGACTATTATATACAGCAAGTTGAAAGCATCTACTGATGATAAAATTAATCACACTTTCAATAGCATTACTGATACCAAAAAAAATTCCTTTCAAACAGCTCCCCGGACTAAAAGTCCGAGGACATTATGACCTTACGAACACCTCGGCGACGACAATCAACCTGAAATAATGGGATCTTGAAGGACAGCAAGATGCACCGTCCTGCTGAACCAAATCTCTATCGATGGCGGTGCGGATGAAGGTTCCAGTCTTCCGTGATGAAGTGGCGTAGATTCGCACGTAGGTGCCAAAACTTGGGAGGAGACTGGACTACCCTAAACATGGAGATAGAGAGATGCTAGTATTCGTGGATGTGATGGCGTGTAGATCAGTTTAACAGTTTCCAGCGTTTCGAAGAAGCCTCTTGCCCCTCCCCCCCCCCACCTTCGCAGTAGTCCAAGAAGAGTAAAGGCACGTGGAAAGTGGAGGTTGAGTTCCATGCAGTGTTAGCCTCGGCTCTAGATAGAAGTACCTGGTTAATGCCCTGCCCCAGCCGGTTTACCCCAAGTAGATACACACGATACCAACCGACGAGGTGGGTCGAGGTACCCACAGCCGGTTAGACGTTTTGGATACGGGAAAAATCTCTTGCCCGTACATTATTCGCCGGATGTCCACCATGTAGAATAGAAACTACATAGTCTTCACAAAAGAAGTAAACACATTCAGAAACGTATATTTTGGTATGACTAATAGAAAGTATTACATATACTTTGATAGAGGAACTGTGAAACTTTGTGGACCAGAACAGCGTCGTCGGTATAGCAATTCGCTACGGCCTGGACGGTCTGGAAATGGAAACCCGGTGAGGGCGAAATTTTCCGCACACGCCCAGACCTGCCCTGGGGCACACCTAGCCTCCCATAAATGGGTACCGGATCATTCCCGGGGGTAAAGCGAACGGGGCCACGCGATGACCACCCACCTATCTAGCGCCGGGGTTAAAGAAAGAGTAAAGCTCTATCTCTACTCCCCTCCGGGCTTCGTGGCCTGTTCTAGGGCGAACTTTATATTTTTAGTGTTAAAGTTTCTTTTCACAGTGACTTGATGTGTGGCTCTTGTTACACGGGAAACGTTCGTTTTGTAGACCGTCTCTTGCCATACTCTTTCAGACAAGTCCGCTGTAAAACACGCGACTGCTCCCAAAATGCGTCGTTTTAATTCCTCGGTGTCTCTTGGCAAAGGTACCACACACACACTAAATCCGTAATGTGTCCCCATAAAAAGAAATAACACGGTGTTAGATCCGGGAATCCGCCTCGGCCAGTCCAGCAGTTTAGCAGACGCTCATTTAGGTGTGTATGTACGACTCTTGTGAAAATAAGATGCCCCATATTGCTGGAAGAAACCTCCACAGTTGCTCTATGTAACATTAAATCCATACTATACACACCTGAATGTGTTTACATGTGTTGTGAAGACCCTCAATATTGACTGTTATCAGCCCAGCGCGAATCACAATAATTATATTTGGAGAAAAGCGATTTCCTACATTCTCCCTTTCTTTTTCTCTCTGCACCTTAGTCCAAACATTGCCTCATGCACACTTGTTCTGTCAGTAATCTCAGTTATGTTCTTCCCCTTGGTTGACAGACTAGGTTTCACATCCACATAAAAATCGGGCTCAATTCCAATTTCGCGTCTTTGTAATCTTTGTACTCTTATAAGAATATAATAGAAATTGGTCGGAAAAACAGAAAGTGTAACAAGAACTTCAGAATTTCATCTGTTCCTCCCTCAAGTATTTTTATTTATGTATGTATTCATTTGTTTGTTTACTCATTCATTAATGAATACAATTTCGATTTCTTGCCACATGTTCGAAATATGTGAATTTTGCCACATTACTAAAGGATTCTCAGTGTCTCACAATTCTGTCATCCATTCTGGTAACGAGACGTCAGCATACAATCAAGTTTTCGTCTGCATTGACACGTAGGCCGTTAGCTGCTGGCTTCGCATCACGGAAGCCCGTGTTCCATCCCAGACCAGTCCACGTGGAATCTTTGGCGAACAAAGTGGCATTGGTACAGGTATTTTTCCTTGTACTTAGTCTTTCTCCCGTAATTTTTTTTCCATCAATATTCTAATCTCGGCAACTGTCACCGTCGTTCAACAAGGCGTACACCAACCTCATCAACAGAGCCTCGTAGAGCTTCTGCGATTTTCTCTATACCAACAGCGATCTAACCAAAACAGGAACATTACCATAAACCAGACATTGTGACAACACTCAGTCCGGTAAAAATGTGCCGACATTTCAGATGATCCTGGCTCCTCCATCGTCCATCCTGTTGACAGAAGTAACAAAATTCTCCAACACAGTAATTTTCACCCTTCCTTTCCTCGCGTACCAACATCACGAAAGCGTACCACCAGGTACTGAAAACAATAATATACCCTAAACGTTGTGCTATTGTAGTTGAACTTTATAAACACTTCATAAAAGTTTTTGTTTTCATTTAACACACATTTACATAAACAATTTTTTATTGCAACATATTGTAACACTGAATTACAATAAAAATGATAATTCCCAAATAAATTCGCGCATCACCACACGACCCTCCGCGTACCACCGGCTGGAACTACTCTAAAACGTTCAGACACTTCTATCAGACCCTGTCACCTCCCAGAATAAGGCAATCCTCACATCCATCATGATGAGAACGTCATACATCACATATCAATCAGTATCACCAATTTCACGGCACGCCGAATTCAGTGAGGATGCTGTACACTACCACTCTCCTAAGTCGGAACACTTTGAAGTACTTGATGTAATGTCATGCGGTATTCCCATTTTCTGTTCAAGTATCTGAGCCCTCCACAGACTGGAACAACCAACCAAAAAGCTAAGGGCAGAGAAATGAGTGAAGACCTATGTCCCCAGTGCAGGCATATAGAGGTACAAATGATATTCTCTTGAAAAAATAAACGTACATATCAGAATCAAACAGAAGTTCCAAATCGTGATAAAATGTGGTCTATCTAGGTCTAATTAAGTGCAACAATGCTTTTTTTTAAAACGTGATAATTCTTATTATAAAACAAGAAAAATTCGCCCTGAACGTCGTGTGCAGTTACTGCTATAGAGATCGTACAAAAATTAAAGCTTTCATTGTACATCCCGATATCAGATTTCACTAACTCAGTTTAGTATGTCACCATATATTTCAATCCAGTGCAGTTTAACACATATGAAGCCACTCGTTTCATTAAGGCTGTACCGTTATGACGCGAGTGTACGAAGTACATTTTCATTTCGTTCAGAACCGATGGTCATAATATTTTACGGGACCTACGTTCACTTGACGTCTAGGAACGGTCCGTTGTCCTACATCTTGTCTACCGTTCGTAGCACATCATTTACGTGCATATGTATACACTGAATAAGATTATTTGTTGGACCTTATACATGCTGTGATGTACAGACGAATGTCATCATGCGACCCATTTTATTTCTGCAATAAACCTTACAATTGTAGACCAGGCATCGTATTGCCTTCACAACATATCATAAGCAAACACACACAGACGGCTCACTATTACAGACGTCGGGATTAGACTATCGGAACAACTTCAAAAGAACGTGACAGAAAAACTCTGAAACGTGCGCGTTAAAACTTACCGCCGACTGCTGCTGCTGTTGAGATGGACTAGTTACGGCTGGGGCATCTCCATTAACCTGTTGTGGTGGAGGGTTTGCGCTTCCCTGCTGTTGGTCAAACTGCCTCTGGCGATGGGCCAGTCTATCGAGACTCGCCAGTCTGTAGGTCGATGATCCCCCAGTGAACTTTGGTAGTGTGGGTGGAGGCACAGCTCTGGGAAGAGTCTTTTCACCCGTAGAGGAGCGGAGTAGACTTGAGCTACTGGTGTACATGTAGGACCCCGGGGTCGTAGCAGATGATATGGTTATACCACCGCCCCCTCGTGCATTTGCTGACGCTATGCCACCGCAGCTGCCGTTGCTTGTCACCACTGACGTGCTGTTGTTGGTGTTCTGCATAGTATCACTCATAACCCTATATACCAACAGTTTTCTTATTTAATTTCCAGAAACTTCGGAATCTGTCACTTCCTCCGCCTTCAGTATCCTAAAGAACAGCTTCTACACCTATACATGGCGTAATGTCATTTCGGATGGATCTGTGACGGTGATGACCTAACCCAGAAGACAGATATATTACAATCCGAATGCAGTAATTCCGTAGAGCGTCGACGTGTAAATTCCACTCTTTGCATTATACTACATTACACATCCCAAGCGACAGTGACTGACAGAGCGTAATCTGTGCTGTCCCCTGCACAAAGGGGCCAATGAATACATACAATCATAACTCCAGCAATGCGTACTTGGTGAGTGGGTGGGCAGATGGATTGGTGCCAGTTTTCATACATTTCTGTGCAATAATCAGCAGCCTGTGGTTCACGCGCTTCATTTTTCAATCACTGTAATCCAAGTTTTTCTACAGTTAATTAAAAACGCCCGAATATAATTCCAACCGTATTTTATTAACTGTATTAATAATTATGTTCCCCTGCGTCTGATAAACAAGCCATGATGGCAGTTCATAATGTTTGAACAAAAACCAATTCTAGACGTGAGAAGTGCGTTTTACATAGCCTCCCGCAACGCAGCAAGCTATCGTAATTTCTCACTACTAAACATCTTCCAAGCAACAAGCAAGGATTCTGATTACAGTAATAATAAAAAATAAAAGTCAGTGTGATTTGCAGTTCCACAACTCCAGAACAATCTTGCACAACCATAAATAGAAAATGGAAGTCCGTGCACCTCAAACGTGATGCTGGGAAAGAAAACGAAAAAATTCATTTACGTAACACGCCACCATCAATATGCGTGAGTCACTGGTATTCGAAAGATCATATGCGTCCAGTTATAGAGACGAAGAAACTGATATTCAGCAGCCACCAGCGGCTCACTGACAGTCAACTGAGTTAACCGTTTGTACGATTAATTATTCGATCCATTCAGGATCATCCTAATTCTGACACTAATTGTGTTACGACACAGATGCCGTTGTCTCTCTACATCAATCCCAAAAATAAGTCGCAAAAACGGCAGTAAAACGTACAAAGTATAAAGAACGCATGCTTTTATTTTCGGTTCTGTGACAACGCGAAGAAATACAAATACACACAACCCGCCCCAAAGTATACGTAAGGTCTACTGTTGTAAAATCATAAATATACTCGCCAAGGTTCCTTTCCTGGACTACTTAGGTATAAACGGCATCCTGATAAAGTCTTTCCCAATTAATGTGCCACATCCATTTTATTCACAAGGTCCATTAATTTCGATTTTACTACAGTTTGAACGAACTATCTAAAGAGCAAATTCTTCTAACATGTAAAGTACTGCGCAAAGCGTCTCAGAAACTAAGGAGTCTACATCTTCAGCAAATATCGTTAAAAGTATTACTTGAACGGTTTGCGTTGTGTGCGGAAGTATGAACGCAATACACCTGTTCCTTGAAAAAACTACAGATTTTCACCGTCGTCTAACACAGTAAGGAACTCTGCTTCTGAACAACTCAACTGTTTATGTTCGAACCGACAAACACCGAAAGTTTATATCCACTTCAATTACTCTACAGGAAAGCACATCAGAAGAATTAGGTTCGCACTCTTCTACTGCCACACCAAATGTAACCACCACAAAAAAAAAAAAAAAAAACATCACTTCCCAAAGCACAATCAGCTTTCCTAGGATGAATTTTAATAGAATTTTCCCATCTTTTTGTAACTCGGCCTGTCAACTACCTCTTTCCGTGACGTCAACCAACATTCATACGAACTTTACTCCCACAAACACTTTTCTTCACATCTTTAAGAAAGTCGTAACAAGAAACTATACTAAGCTCCTTTCCACGTTCCACGAAGTGTTTTGTTTATTATAAGGTTCCATTTGAAGTAAATCAACCTTGTTTGGGACACAACACTGGGAACACTCCCGAGATTAAGTTCCTTTTGAGAAAGGTAGGGTAGTGCAGTCGGTATAGTGACTGCACTTCGTGCTGAATTCAGAAATCGTGACTCGATTCCCGACAGGGGCAAGAAACGTCTTTTCTCCGAAACCTCCAATACGGCTGTGGCTCAATAAACACCCAATTCATTGGGTACTTACAGTACTCTCCCTGGGGATAAAGTGGCCGGGGCGTGAAGCCGACCACTCACCTTCATCTAGTGCAGAGGTTAAGAATGAGTGGAGCTATACCTCCATTCCACATAGTGCTTCATGGCAGGAACAGCAACAACTTTACTTTTACCTTACTCACGCCTTTCTCGAAGAAACATACAAACTAACGGTATCAATCGTTCAAACAAATTCGGCTTTTTTACTGTTTCACAATAGAAACAGCATAGGCCTACAATATGGGACAAGAATTCGACTTGGTAGAATATTAAACTACATAACCTTCTACCTTGAACATTATTGTTTATTAAAAAACAAAATTACCAGTGACAAAAACAAGGTGTTCAAAGAACTGACAACGAATACTTCCTTGTTTCAGTTCTACAGATGTTGTTTTACTAAGACATTAGTTAATATATGTTTACAATCAAATAACAAAGTGAAATTCAGCTAACAGACTAGTTTGCAGCAATTACAAGACGGTAACGAAAAAACCAGATTTTAGTCAAGTAAAATTTTTATTGGTTTCAACTGTCAATATATTAACGACGATACACGTGTATATATTATTGTATTATTATTATTATTATTATTATTATTACCATCATCGTTGTCATTATCAACCCTCTCGCCGTATTTAAAGTTGGCTTGTTACATCTTAAGGTGTGAATTTACATCCTATTTGTCTTGGTCTTCCAACGCCTCGGATTCCCTGGCGTTTCTAGTCGATTCCTCTATGTGTCGAATATATTTACACCAATTAACATTGCATTTTTCAATTCTTTTATTCATCTCACAAATACCGAAGTGTTAACGCACGTACTAATATTCCTCACTTGATCTTGGAGGGTATGTCTAGAAACATATTGCTGGAATTATGTCTGCTATTGCTGTCATTTTTCTACCAGCTATATCCATCGCCCAGTTCTCAGAACGTACGTCGTACTTAACTACAAGCCATTACTATCACATTATAATGTACGCTCTTTTTATAAAGTAAAAGACATATAGCTGTTGACGTGCGCGTCATGAAGGCACTAGATGGAAACGATACGCTAACTTCACAACCGGCCACTTAACTTCCACGGAAAGAACCCCCCAGTGCCCAGTGAACAGGATATATTAAAGCCGGTAAGGGCATTCTGGAGAAGAAAATGTTTCCTTTTCAGTGAATCGAACGACTTTTGGGCGGTCAAACCCGTAAACTTGTGGCTATACCGACTGTTCTTGTGTTACTGCGTCGTCCTGGATTTACGCTTGTCTGCAGTTTGTTTGTTTGTTGTTCCCTCTGTCCTTGTGCTGTCTTTGTAGTAGGCAAATAGACTGCTCACTCCTTAAGTACATAAAGAATTTAATTACCTACACATTTAGAAAACAGTTTACATTTCCATCACTGATATTCTACCCTACAATGGAATTTTATCATCTATTAAAATACCCTTATCATGGGTCATTATATACTTATTACAGTTATGTATCTTTTTCTTTATTTTCTCCTTAACCTTAACGTTTAACTGAAATTAAATGTAACGCTTCCTTTCCTTTCCTTTTCTTCATTTCTTTCTGCCTGAGCTGCACTTTTATAGTATGTTAACAATCGAAGTCCCCGCAAATATTTTCCTTTGATTCATTAGCTAGCGCTATCGAAACCCCAGACAATATGCAGTCGCAATCACGCTGCTTAAGAAGATGGTACTCATTTCTGTTAGAGGATGAGTCGACTCCAGAGCCATAGTCCGGCCGGAAGGATTAAGTCAATGAAAAATCCCAATAACCCCAATGGGAATCAAACCCGCGACCTTCCGGCCTGCAGCTCAGTGTCTTGAAAAACAAAACCAGATTAAAAACGTGTGTAGCCGAACTCACTTCATGTGGTATTCAATACACGAGAGATAAGACTAAATCTGCCCATTATCCATACCAAGTCCGTAAACACTATAAGCTCAAGATATTACTCTTGTATTAGTAATACAACTTTAAGTAACCTTATGGAAAAACAACCATGTGAATCGCACAGAGACTACATGCATATGGTGTCAATAATGGCAGTGGTGCTTCTAACCCGCCATTCAGGTCACTTGAGCTCCAACGCTCAATAAAAAAGAATAATCACTTTTCCCAAGTGGCACCTGCAACCATTTTCGTGGTAAAGAAAGGCTGGGACACCTTATGTGCCTACTTTAAAAACAGTCTGACGTAACTATTAACTTGCTTCCATGAACTATGTACCGCGGTTTCCGTACAGGAACGTCACGTTTCGGGCGTTAAATTAAGCTTGACGAGCGTGCACGCGTACATTCCGACACTTTATAACCCGAACTCCACTTGCTACGTTCCCGTCCCTGTAGTTTCCATGGCAGCAATGATGTTACTTCGGATATGTAATGGTTACTGTGCCACATTGTGTGAAAGCACACTCACACAATTCTCTTTCGCTGGCAACTTGCTGATTACGTAACCAGGGCTACTTCTGTTATTGCCGAACATGTAGTAATATACTCATCAGGAAGTAACACTGTCTTTCTTGGGAAGCTGACAATCGTTCAGTTACGTCACTCTCCGTCGTTTACTGAACCTGTTACCTTGTTCACACGAACTCCTGTCCTAATCCAAGGGAATTCATTGCCTTGTTCACAAGTACTCCCCTCTCCATACCGTCCTCAACCACATGAACTCGTTGGCAACTTGTTTCTCTGTAATCCATTTTAACGTTATCTTTCTGTCTATGCCTAGCTCTCGTTCACAGTCCCTGCGTGTTACCCGCGTGTTAACTGCTGTATACATGTCATCATTCCATGCGAGATACGTTGATCTCTATGCGCGTGTGTGTTCACAAATTACAAACCAAAAACACTTTCAACTGGTACCCGTCAGACCACGGGTAGTGATGAATTCTTGTACTTTCATATGACAGGATACGTTTCCAGGCTACAGACAACCTTACTATTGGTTTATAGAGCTGACGGTGTAATTTATTAAAACAACCGCCGTCTGTCTTATCTGCATAGATTGTATTCCGCTCAAGATCAGACTACTTAACGGTCTATGACACTTCGCTTCAAGAATTATGAGTCGTCTAGGACAATAACAGTATGTTCAACAGTGCTCAGGACGTTTTCTGCCAGCACAGCCTTAGAGACAACTCCTCTAGGCAAACAACATGGAAATAGCAAAAAATAAAATAAAATCCTGTATGTCCAAAGATCGGGTCCAGTAGCGACATACACCACTGCGAAAAATAAAATTGGTATATACACTTTAATCACAATGATTATGCTCTACACTAGGAACGCTCTACTGGACCATATACAACGTTACAGACTATGCTGGAATTTACTGCAGTACTGTACATAGTCCATAAACACTAGTGACACTTTATCCTTGAAAGAGAAGCGTTCAGTCTTTAATACAAGGAAATTAATATTTAGATGACGAGAAGACAGTACTGGCGGACCCCCGTATCCGCGGTTTACCGTGGCCCCCCCCCCAAAAAAAAAATTGGAAAATTAAAGAAATAAACTTCATAAGTTTCAAAACGCGCGCCAAGCGAGAACGGGACCTTAACATGGTGAAATCCAGCAGCCCAAACGCTCCCAGTACTTGACTCATCCCCCTTTGTCCCCGTACACACGCTTCCCCGCAAACTTGCCACCATACTGCTTCTAGCGTTCTCGCTGTTCAAATTAGTTGCCGCGTTTTTGTTCAGAAAGACCTTATTTACCGTAATAATGGCCCCAAGGCGTAAGAGTAGTGATGCTGGTAGTGCTTCTAAGCTTAAGAGAAGCCGTGAAGTCCTTTCCATTAGTGAGAAAGTGAAAATTCTGGATGTGATGGAAATAAAAACAAAATCGTACGCGGAGATTGGCAGGTTGTATGGCAAGAACGAATCTTCCATTCGTGAAGGGATGAAGAACAAAGAAAAAATTTCATTGCTCTATCGTCTCTTGAGGATTAGTCTAAAACGTCAGAATCCCTTACTTTCATACGTACAAGAGAGACAACACTGTAAATGTACAATGCAGTGCACAGTACACTTTATTATTACTTTACTTAATGTTGGTAGTCTAATGTCTTACTGTGCGTAATTTATCAATTAACGTTTATCGAATTTGTGTATATTGCACGAATATCACGCTATATGACGTATATAGCGTTCGGTATTATCCGCGGTTTCACGTAACCGCGGTAGATATTGAAACGTATTACCCGTGGATACGGTGGTCCGCCTGTATATAGTATGCCTCTATATAGTATAAGATAATATGATTATACCAGGGGAGAGCACGAGACAAAAGAAACAGCGAAATGTCCGTACGACGGAACTAATCCTGGTTCTCCGACAATGACGCCCTGTTAAGTGCCCATTCTTCCCCCCCCCCCGCCCCACCCCCCCGTTTTCTCTAGGAAAGTGTTCTGAAGTACAACTGAAAGAAACGTCCTCATACAACAGCACCAACTGGAGTTTATGTGATAGTTCAAAGAAAAGAGTTTTCATAAGCCGGATTAAAACGCCTAAATCACGAAGCACCACATCTCGCTGATATTCCGATTTTGTGCTTAAAATACCATATACATAAAACACTCATTGACAACGTTCAATTACCCCACTGTCAATGGCACTGGACAAATGAACACGGATTGGAAATATACTGCTTTTAAACACAAGGATGGAGAGAAGTTGTATAGTGTGCGGTTCTGTTTATCTATATTCCATTATGTACACAAAAAATACAAGTTTCAAAAAATGTGCAGGTCGTATTTACACCCGTATTTTATTTTACGATCCAAAATATTTTGCAACACGACAGGTTTATTGGAAAAAGTGCACTTCGGGACCAAAATGGTTTTTGGTGCAAACCCACAACGTCAAATTTAATGCAAAATCGCTGGGTGGTTCAACAGTTGAAACAAGCACACTGGCAATATAATGTGCGTTTACTTTACGAACATTCTTCAAAAACAACTTATTAAAACCACACCTGTCGTTTTACAAAGTCTATTATTTTCGAAGGGGCTGGGAAGTAATCAGTGGCTCTTGAGACCAAGATCTCCAACATCATGCAGACGCGTGGAGCCGCGTATGGACACAAACACTCATGCGACTGCGCAGTGACCAATACCTCGCATGCTAAGTTTGTGTACGGTTCGCCGAACCGTTCGCACTTATTCGTACTGTTCGTAACGAATGTCGGCCGAGATATGTCTTCAAGCCGTGAGCACGCACGACTGCGCAAAGGGCGTGGTTATTAAACAGTGCCAGTTCGCATGCGTATGCGTGTCTGTTACTTTATTTACTTACTCACACCATGGTGCAGAGTCCTTGAGAAGCTAACCGGTCATTAGCCAGTCAAGAAATTTCCCGCATTTTATGGAACCAGACGGTTCATTACCGCATTCAAAAGTTCCCGCCACCTATCCCTATCCTGAGCCAGAACGACACAACCCATGCCCCCACATCCCACTTCCTGACGATCTGTCTTAATATTCTCCTACCATCTATGCCTGGGTCTTCCAAGTTGTCCCATTTCCCTCATATTTCCCCACGAAACTCTGTGTACACATCTCTTCCCACCATACGTGCTACATGTCCAGCCCATCTCCTTCTCGATTTGGTCACCCGGACAACACTGGATGAGGAGTATTTATCATTCAGCCCTTCATTATGTAGTTTTCTCCACTCCCCTGTTAACACGTCCCTCTTTGGTCCAAATATTCTACTCAACAACCTATTCTCAAACACACTCAGCCTACGTTCCTCCCAAAATGTCAGCGACCAAGTTTCACAAACCATACAAAACAACAGGCAAAGTTATGGTTCTGAATATCTTAATCTTTATATTTTTGGACAGCAAATCGTAAGACAAAATATTCTGCACCGAATGATAAGAAGCATTCCCTACCTTCAATCCGATCTTAATTTCTCCCTGAATAGAATTTTGATTGTGAGTTTTTTCCCAAATATTTTAACTCTTCCACGCTTTCAAAGGAACTATTATCAGTCTTTATATTGTGACTTCGTCTTGCAGTCTGATCTCGAGACATGACCACGTACTAAGTTTCATCAGCATTCACTTCTGGACCAATCTCCATACTACCGATTACAAAAGATTCAGTGTTTTTCTTTATGGTATGTATGCTTCCTCCCAATATATTAACATCATCAGCATAAACCAAAAGCTGGTGCGTACCATGCAATTTCAAGCCATCCTGGTTTACCTGGACCCTCCTAATAACGTACTCTAAAGCAAAGTTGAAAAGCAATGGCGACAGAGCATCTCCTTGTTTCAAACCATTCTTAATATGAAACCTGCACTCTGCTTTAGGTTTCATCCAGACACATTTTTATTACCCTTACCAGTTTCATGGGGATACCAAACTCAATGAGAATATTATACAAGACCTCCCTACTAACTAATTATAAGCTTTCTTGGCTAATGCATTGCTTCACTGTAATCTCATTTTCTCTCAAGTATTTGACGAATGTAGAATATATGATCTGTATTTGGCCTGTTGCGTCGAAATCCTCACTGATGATCCCCAATAATTTCCTCTGTATATGGAGTTAACCTTGACCATGTCTGTTACCGTCTTAATGAAAACACAAACTTAACCTAGCCAATTATTTTCTTAATGATCTAGTGCCATTTCTGGGCGTGAAATGTAAGATGCCGAATGAACCAACCACTTTACCATACTCTGAATTATAAACGCTCATGGGCTCACGTTTCGTGTGCATATTTCAATGTTTCATTCTTAAAATTGCATGTACCTTAATACAGCGCATTGTTGGGACACTGAAACAGCACACAGCTCTGAATATAAAGAGGTACAGCGAATTGTACCCAATATCACAAACAAAAGACGTGACTCCAGCCACCATTCATCAATCTACTAACCTCAGCAGTGGAAATTAACTACGGTACGTCTACTTTCCCTCAAGAAGGTGTAATTCTGCACAAAATCTGACAATAAGCAGCTTCGATAAAATTAATAAGCTAAGTTGGTCTCCGTACATATTTAATCCTAGCGTTGGCAGACACATTTCAGGCATTTGTGACCCTTTCCAAATTCGCCTCCAATCTTACTCTATTAAGGCTTATAGGAGAAGATGGGACATTTAATAATTACATAGTACTGTGGCCAGTTGTAAGACAATGTAATTCAAGTAGGTGTGTAGAGAGGGGAAGCAATAAGAACGTAAAGGGTACTGCAGGTGCCTTTACTCCACCCATAAGCCTTCCAGATGCCAACCAGCCACCAGTACCTCTCCGAATGCGTCGAACTATAGGCCTATGCCAATTGCATGAGACCCTCGGTTATATATTCAGTACAAATAACGCTAATGGGTACAAAACATACATTATGTATCAACGACTTCTGTACCCGTGTTTCCCACAGCACCCCTCGGCTGCCGCCTTTCATCCCAGGAAATGAACACAGAAACCGTGATGCCGTGAGCGTCATTCGGGTGTGGCAGACACGTGGGTTGGGTCGCTGGTTAATGGAGACCACATGTCTGTAACAACATCTGCCCCAGGAGAAAGAATACACACATGAAACGAAGAATGTTTTAAAGCCAAGACACGATGGTGTTCAGCTCAGTGCCTCTGAAAAATGATTAACAACTATCAATGAAACCCCCAGGCACCGTCATTTCGCAAGGTCACAAAAGAGTGACTCGTCGACAAAAGGAAGAGTACTTTACCCTAGCTACTCTAACCCCACTGAATTCTGGCTTTTCGCCCATCATTTCGAATCAAGCGTTCCGCCGCAGTACAAGAATCACTGCAAATTATAAGAAATTTAGAACGCTCTTGAAAATACCCTACATTAAAACTATGCAAATGACAAACTACAACGACGGCACTCAAGTGATAAAGAAACGGATATGGTTTTAAACACAACCAGCATTGTTTCTAAGACAATCTGCAAGCACCTTTCTTGAGGGCAAAAATAATTAATTCCTGCTTCAAACATAGTGTCTGGGTATCGAAGAATCATTTGCGTCTGGGACGAAGAATGAGGTTTTGCACTCCGAAGATGTCGTCTGGAATGTTAAGGCCATGTAGTCTAGTGGCCATTCCAAACTGAAGACGGAGGCAGCAGACTCCTCCGAAAATGTAGTAACGAGCTGCCAGATTATATGGCGCCACAAATCCCCATAATCACTACCGTGAAAACATCAAATTTTACACTTCTATTTCATTCACAAATCAAGAAAGCTCAGTGCTTCTGCGGAAGCATTTAAAGTGGATTTACGGTACAGTCTTTTGGTACAGGATGCCACGGAGGCAGCAGGTTCGTCCAAAATGTTGGTACCTCTCTAGCCGGCAAGATAAGTAAAAACAATATATTGCGAATATTCACCAACTGGAGTACTTCAAACCGCATTTTTAAATGGATGTGTGAAGTATGGAGTCCTAATTTTATGTGAGCAATATCACTGATAACGTTCTGTCGATTCGCTTATCGCATAAAACTTAGTCCAGGCTCCGGCCTGCCCACATTGCGATATCGGAGACTGGCAAATAAAACTGCTGCATTTCCGTCCGTATAAGATATCGGCGGTTCGAAAACTCTAAGAAACAGATTGTACATCCGGAGTGAATTTTGTGAACAGAAACAGGCCCCACAGTCTTTCCGTCTGCCGATGATGGCTGGTTTCCTATCAGTGAATACCTGAACTCTCAGAATAACACGCCTCCGTCTGCAGAAAATTCCACGTCAATCCATTAAATGTCATTACATGATGTAATTTGGTGTGTGGTGCGTTGTGAGCGCAGGCAAGCTCACTTGGAAAATTCAAACCCATATGTTACATGTCTTCTCATATAATCTACGAACACCCAACCGATTACGAGATGATCCATGTCCTTTTTCCGCAAGACGGTACAACGGCTCACACATCAGACACATGCTCTGTTTAAAGCTTACTCTTGCCGCAGCAATAAGCTGGTGATTGTGACCGCCTCGTCTGCCAGATATAAAGCCCTGCGATTTTTATTTCGCAGTATATTACAGGAAAATTAATGTGCTAATAATCATCGGAATGGTGACATCTTAAAGTATTATGGATGCTGAGTCTTCAAACGTCATAAGCGCAACTTCAGCGTCCATTAGCAACGTGTTAGTTACGATGCGACGCTTGTATTAGAGCCGAAGAACGCCACTTTCAGCAATTCCTTCCACTCGGCGTGAGTAAAAGTCTTGTATTAACTACAATACATCGAACTAACACTTTTTAGGCCTCTAAAAACGGTAAGTAAAAACAACTGACTGCAATACACTGAATTAAAACGTGTCGAACCTGACTTACCGCAAACTGGAATAGCGGGGGAAAGTGACCAATAGTATGTGTCAGATAAAATAATGATCATGTACTACCAGTTACACAGTCGTCGAATACGGCGTATGTGTAACTGATGTAAAGGCAGAAGATCGCAAACAAAAATTAATTATGAAATGTCCGTAAAGCGTAACGCTTCTAGCGCATGAATTCAGGCACTTATCACAGATTTTAAATTCGCAAATAATTTCAAAAAATGTCGGCCCAAGTATTTTAAATATGCCTCTCCATGCTATATAGACGACATAGAATTTCTCTGCCTCGTAGCAAGGGAGCTTACTTACTTACTTACTCCATGGAGCACAGTCCTTCTTGGGAAGTTAACCGGTTTTCAGCTAGTCAAGAAATTTCCCGCAATTTATGGAACCCGAAGGTTCATTACCGCATTCACACGTGCTCGCCAACCGTCTCTAACCTGGGGCAGCTCGATCCAGTCCATACCCCACATCCCACTTCGTGAAGATCCCTCTTAATATTATCCTACCATCTATGCCTGGGTCTTCCAAGTGGTCTCTCTCCCTTAGGTTTCCCACCAAAACACTGTACACAACTCTACTCTTCCCCATACATGCTATATGCCCCTCCCATATCATTCTTCTGAATTTATCACCTGAACAACATTGGGTGAGGAGTACAAATCATTCAGGTCCTCATTATGTAGTTTGCTCCACTCCCCTGTCACCTCATCGCTCTTAGGACCAAATATTTTCCTCAACACCATATTCTCAAACACCTCATGCATAGCTCCTCCCTCAATGTCAGCGACCAAGTTTCACACCTATACAAAACAAGAGGCAAAATTGTAGTTCTATACATCTTAATCTTTAAATTTTTTAACAACAAATTGGAAAACAAATGATTCAGCACTGAATGATAGCATGCATCCCCAGATTTCAATCGGCTCTTAACTTCTTCCTGCACAAAATTTGATTTAAGGTGGTTCACAAATATTTGAACTCTTCCACCCTTTCCAAGTAAACATTATCAATCCTTATATTGTGACTACGTCCTGCTTTCTGATCTCGAGACATGAACATGTACTTAATTTTATCAGCAATTACTTCCAGGCCAATCTCCTTACTAACCACTACCAAAGTTTCTACTTTTTTTTTTTTACAGTATGTACGCTTCCTCCCAATATATTAGCATCATCAGCATAAACCAGAAGCTGTGTACCATTTAATTTCAAGCCACCCGGTTTACTTGAACCTTCCTAATAACATACTCTACAGCAAAGCTGAAGAGCAATGATGATAGAGCATCTCTTTGTTTCAAACCATTCCTAATAGGAAACATATGAGAAAATTCTTGCCTACCAAGACTCTACTATGCATTTCAGCCAGGCACATTTTTATTAGCCTTACCACTTTCATGGGGATACCAAATGCAATGAAAATATTATACAAGACATCGCTCCTAACTGAATCATAAGTTTTTTTGAAGTGTATAAACAGCTTATTAACTGCTTCACTGTATTCCCGTTTATTCTCAAGTATTTGATGAATGCAGAATATATGATCGGCAGTTGACCTGTTGTGTCAAAATCCACATTGATGATCCCCAATAATTTCCTCTGCATATGGAGTTAACCTTGAGCGCAGGATGTTGAATAAAATTTTGTACGTGGTTAGCAAAAGTGATATGCCCCTATAATTACTACAATCTGTCTTATCGCCCTTCTTATAGATAGGTACAATCGACTACTTCCACTCCTCAGGCAATTCCTCCTTATACCAAACAGAAATAATAAGTTTATGGATTTCACAGCAAATTGTTTTACGCCCCACATTAACCAATTCTGCTAGGATTTGATTAATACCTCATGATTTGTGACTTTTTATTTTTCAATAGCCAAATCAACCTCAAATGCACTTGGATCAGTTACTAGTGGTTCTGCTGTGTGTATTTCTGACTGCCTGACATCATTAACCCCATGTACATTCTACAGCTTACAGAAATGATTCCTGCACCTAGCCAATATATTGTGAGAGACCGCAAAACGAATCACTTTTCTCATCGCTTACTATATTAGCTCTAGGCTGGTAACCCTTCTTAAAGTCACTGATGCTCCTACACAAGTCTCTAATACTTTTTACCTTTCTGTTAGTTTCAAGTTCCTCTATTTTGGCTTTCAGATATACCTTCTTCTTTTTTCTGAAATATCTGCTAGCTTCACGTTTTACATTGTTCAGATTATCAACACTGCTTTGGCTTGGATCCTGTACCCACTGCCTTTTAGTCTGAACCCTTTGATCTAAAAAACCTAAACATTCTTCATCAAACCATGGTTTATGGTCCTTCAATTCATTCAGGCATAGACTCTGTTTACCTGAGGTTTTCATATTCTCTTTAATGTTCTCCCAAGCCCAATTTATGTCCTTGCCATAACTTAAGTTCTCCAAAGTTGCAAACCTGTTTGAAATCTCAATCTGATACTGCTTCCTAACCTCCAGGTCATTTAGCTTCCTCAGATTAAATCATTCCCCATCAAACTTCTGTGCTGCTTGTTTACTTGCTGCCACATCTTTCCCTAACTACCGCAACCACCACATAGTGTTCGGTATCACAGTCAGCTCCCCTGAAAGTATGTACATCTGATATACTCGAATGCCACCTCCTATCTACCAATATGTGATCAATCTGGTTGTGAGTCTTCCCATCAGGAGAAGTCCAGACGTACTTATGAATGTCTCAGTGCGGGAACATCTTGCTTTTAACAACTTGATTTTTTTATGTGTCAAAATTTACTATTCCAACACCATTATCATTACTACCCTAATGCAGACTCTCATTCCCAATTGCCAGCTTGAAAATTTTCTCTCTCCCCACTTTTCCTTTAAAATATCATAATAGTATTTTCGTATGGTGCTTAGGAAAATGATAAAAAAAAACCCCGCTCTAAATCCTCATGAAAACTGTCCTTGAAAACATAAATTTTCTCCTCACTTGATGCATGCACATTCAGAACAATATTACACCAGCAAACTCTCAGAACTATATCTAAGACACCCTATCACTAACAAACTCTACTGTCTTAACTGCTGATACTATTCTCTGGTGTACAAATAATCCTGTTCCCAATTGATGATTTTTCTTCTCTTTTCCATAGAAAAAAATTATAATACCCTGCTCTTATCGTTCCCACTTTGTCCCACCTAACCTACTGTACACTCACTAAATCCATTCTTTAAATCCAATTTACATCTTGTTAATTCCCTGGATGCTGCTGTAATTGAACCTGACCTATACAGGCTCCTAATATTCCAAGTACCAAACTTCATGTCCCACTTTCGTTGCTTAGTTCGTACCGAAGTATAAGTCCAGGGCCGAGGCTTTGTCTGTGAATATTTCGTAACAGGATACGTTTTAACAACGAGGGATAGTTAGCACCTCGCCCAACCCCCCAAGTTGGAGGACAACCCCGTGTTGGCTGTCCGCGGCTGTTTCTTCAATACATTCGCAGCTACCCTCCACAATGGAGACCGTTCTTTCATCCGCAACCCAAGGACGCCTCATGCCGTGGTAACAGGGACCCACTTATCAAGAGAACTACAATCCGAAATTTGAAGTTCTCACAGCGGTGTTGCCACAGTTTCAAGATTAGTCCTCAAATGCATTGCTCCTTGAGTATTCCCCGACGTTTCGAAGATCCTAGGGTCTTTATCTCTACAGTCAAGCAGTCCAAGACCTTGGACTGCAACGACACGACGTCACATCGTTGATACACTTGAATATTCAGATTTAAATACATCACAGCCGATATCTCGTACATGTCGAGATAATGTAATAGCAAAGATGTACAAAGTGATCATTTTCGATTCCTAGTCTACATCGGCTTCAGCTCGTACCTCACAGAGAACAATAACTAAACTTGAAACACTGAAAACGGTCAGATTTCATAAATATACGGTCTTCACATAACACGTTATCTTTTCCCATTTTAACCACAAACGGATCGTGACAACAAATTTTATTAAAAATCCCTAATATGGAATTTCACAAAAATCCCTCGGGGAGAGGCACTGTTCCATGCAGACGGACGGGCATGAGGCTAGTGGTCGCTTTTAGCAACAATTTTACCTGTGCGCCAAAAAAAAACTGGCTTTATTGTTCCAGCCTCATTAAATGTTCCACAACATCCATATACACTTCCATCTAATGGCCACCCAAACTGTTTCCCAGCTATAATCCTAATTATGGGTGTGGATCTGCGGCCAAACAACAGTACAGAGATCGGAACATCAAAGAGAGCAGTACAGCTTAAAAAACTCTAGATCGTCATTGCAATAAATCTTCTAAATTCCTTCTGTGATGCCAAGCGAACATAGTAGCGAAAAATTTCACGTCATATTCCATTTCGAAATTCAATACCAACCTTCACCAACTGCTAGTTATATCTACTCGCGAGACAAAACAATAATATAACAGTGAAAGCACGAATCTCCTAAACCGCACGCATAATGCGGATGCGAAGTGTTCCGCATTCTGCTGACATCTGAAATACAAATGCCAACCCACTCACTTGGTTTCAGAAACCACTGCAAAGAGACCTGCATTACCGACACAACTCGAAGTAACATGAACAGAACACACACACACACACAATTTACATGTCAGACTCACTGTAACTCACATTATGAATACGCGCACCGGCTACCGGCAACACAAATGCATCACTACACGCACACAAACGCAACTACACATCCCGTCACACAACGAACTACGTCCAGGCGGCTTGCCGAAGCAAGCATACGTCTGATGGGCAGGGTCCTGGGACGGCACCAGCGCATCACAGCGGGAAAATATGCAACTTACACGTCTGCCGACGCCGACGTATGTATCGATCGCAATTTGTCGAGCACCCTGGAAACGATAACGTAATTGGTTTGCGTTACGTTTATTAAAACACAGCTTCTGTACGGCCCAAAGAACACCGTTACAAAAGCGAGGATAAATGGCTTGCGAACCGTAAACTTCACATAAACAGATAAAAGGATTATCAAAAACAGCGACAAAAGAAGGAATATAGCCAGTAGAAGCCGGGATTTGTAAGCTACCTTACAGGTTGTCACAGTGGTGAACATGTAACGCCGTGTAGTCTTGTAGCAGTTTACCGACGATTCAGTAAAACCTCCTACCTCCACGTTCTGGGCAGTAGGTTCCAAAAAACTCTGGTAACCTCTACTGGACTACATGACATCACATCCCAAAAGACGACATTCTTCTTACCTTCAAAGTTTTCTGTTACACTAAATGTCTCACAGCTAGAATTTATTACATTATCACCAATAGGCCTACAACGAAAATGCTTCGACCAAAACCGACGGTTCTCAATCAAAGACAACAGAATTCCTTACTATAAAAAGTTAGTGTATATTCAGTTTTTCAAGATGCGATGTTGAACAGTGTATTACTCGTTCCTGACAAGTCAATCACTTGCCATACTGGAATTGTTTATGACAGTTTTTTTTTTATAATCGTCAACTACATTGAGGAATTTAGCGTGATTCGCCGTTCAAGACTTCCTCACGCATACCAAACTAAAGACTAAAGCACACAAATACCAGTAACAATACAATACAATACAATACACGGGGCAAGCTCCTGCCCCCACAAATAAAATTAATTTTTAACAATGTATCACATAAAGGCATACAATCTGTTAAATGACAATTTACTTACAAGTACGGATTCAGAAAATGTCCATAACCCAACATGCCTTATAAGGATCGTAACTTAACACCAATCCGATACTTCTAGCATACCGCCTGCTTAGTTGGCACGAGTTTCTTCCCCTCTCGACAAATCTACCAGACACGCCTGGGAGGTCACACTGGTGAGGGAAAGTACATGGGTTCATCCTCAACCTCTGATGTACCAGCACAAAGTAAATGCCTCCCGTTAACAAACGAAATGGTGTGCATGCAAAATTTACAACTACATAGTGATTACGCACACACGCACTTCATTTCTCGAGTTTCAAGCTCCTCTATGGGCCATGTAAAGAAAGAAAACAGCAGACACGTTGTACTTGTCAGACCTCCCGCCAGGGCAAACCCTCAAAACGAAGGATTATAGCATACTGTAGTATATTTCATTACACAATTAGCAGTAGCAGCATTACAGCCCTTAGTGGGCTTTGGCTTCCTCCACAACTCTCCTCCAACCTGGTATTTCCCCTACTCTTCCTCTCCAGCCTCTGGCCCCCAACACCACACTGTCCAACCATTTCGTACGTGGTCGTCCAATCCTCATTCAGGAGAGTAATCTCTCCTTCAGCATTCTTTTAGGCATCCGATATTCACTATACAGCGTTCTTAATCATTCGTTGTATAGCATTTCTTACTAACAAGTTATATGCACACATTCCTTCCGTCGAAATGAATTTGTGTGTTTTAACAAATTCCCCCTGGCCCATAAAATTTCTCTGTAAAGTATTTTAATTGACAAATAGCATACAACAGTCGTGCTAGCAGTGGTAAATAGAAGTGCACCGTCTGGAACTGAATACAGTGGGAATTTTAAAAAAAACCTCACACACCGACAACGCTAAGGTCACTCGATTCTGCTCCTCAACAGAGGATACGTAGGAATGTCTCCACGCAAACAGCGGTAAGACGTTACACCCTTTCAACCTCGTCATAACACGTATTACTTTAGTCTGTTAATACAGCTGTTTGGCTCTTTGTTCTGTACTCATTTATGCAGACAGCTATAACAACAGTGTTAAATGCAATTTCGGCACTACAATGACATCTGGAGAGAGACACGGTAAACAAAAACAAAAAAAACACCAGACTCCTACGGACGGCACAGCCGTTTCAACAAAGCACGGCCGTAATTACACGGTTTATAAATCTGAAATAAAGAATTAGGATTGAAATGAATGATGTGAACGTCCGACCTTCCTTCAACTGCTACAAATAACTGTATGCTGTATGTGATGTTCATCTATAACACCAGCAACCCTTCGATCTGAACTGTACTACGCTCGGAATACTGTTGGTCACTACGACTCAACAAGCGAACTCTCAAGTGACAGCAATTAGCAATACAAAAACACATTAAATTCTATTTCATCATTACCTTAACACCTCATTGGATCAGTTCAGTGATTGGCACTAGACACCCCAAACGGGCTCACCCGGTTACGTCCCTCTCCCCCCACCACCACTTTCACCTGAGGATGATGACACAGACTGTTTACGAAACGCTAAGGTACGAACAAACCCGAGACGACAATACCCAAACACTAATCACGATTACCACGTGCTTGTAGCTCCGCTGAGCCTCTGTAATTTCCCAGCTCTGTTCATACAAGCGCGAAACACCTCATACCAGCTACAACGTGCCTCATATTTTTTTTGAACACACACGGTTTTCCAGTACCTTATGCCCGGTATGACAGCTTCATTACCAATCATTTAGACGCCGCATAATTATCCGGGTATTCGTGGTTACAGTCAGTCTCTCCAAGCAAATGCCTCGACAGCACCTGCCACGGGCCGCGGTTATTTCCTATCACGTCCCTTTCAATTCGCCAATGACACTAATACAATCACTCACCACTGCACAGTCTGTGTTACTGAACAGCGTCGTTAAACAAGCTACGATCACGAGACAACTCCGTCAAAGAAGCTACACGCCGCTTCCGAACCTGCGAATGGAGTTTCATATCCCTGACATGTCAACAAACCGGCCAGTTCTTTGCCTGATGTCCTCCTGTGTTGCCGTACCTATACGCCGTATCATATCCTGTTTTCCCAGTACCGTCAGAGACTGCAAACCGGCCCTAACAGTTCGTCTGGAAAGGAGTCAAGTTCATTTCGTGCAGCCTGAGTGTCCGAAAAATGTATGCATGTTTCTCCTCTTACACTTTCTATCTATATTCTCCACTATACAGTAAAATGGCTTAAGCTACATTACGCTGCTTAGAACACTGCCGTATGTCGTCAACAACCGAAACTCGGTTTCCTCCTCTTGCCACAACGAGGAATTTTTTTTTACCCATCCATAAACCGGACATGTGCCCACACCCTATCAGGTTAGGACCCACCTTCAACTGAAAGCGATCTGGCAAGATAATTATATACGATACGTGAAACAAGTACACCAGGATCATGAAAATACAAGCCGAAAAACACACTCTTAAATTCTACGCGTGTTGTTCAGTTGCTTGTAGTGTAACTCACGTAGTGTAGTCACTCAGCTGTTCAATAAATTCCAGGCTGTCATCGATCCGCACATCCACTATTACCACAAAACCAAAAATCAGACAAGGATTTCAGATACTGCAAACCAGTTCACACTTTCACAGTCCGTAAGATCTATTTTAGCATTATTCTCATATCTACGTTTTAATGAATTTCTAACCCGAAAATAAGCCAAGTTTCAATCCATCTCCTGAGCTCTGCAGATGCTGAAAATAAAATAACAGTACATAATGTATGAACACCATCCCCTACAGATCAGAAATTTTTTTTCTACTTCTCTAGGCGCTACAACTCTTTGTGAGTTTGGCCTGCTCAACACTTCCATTCAATGCTTCTGTATCCACAGCCACCTTAATCCAAATCTGAAACTTTATTTTTCCCAGATCCGCTCTGACATCATCTTCCTGTCTTAACCTTACTACAATTGGTCTCCACTCTGTTCTTCTTTTGGCAGTCCTTTGTTTATCTATTCTTAAAAAAAGTCCAATCTATATTATTACCTGTACGTTTATATATCTAACTAATCTGAAAGTTTGATGAGCAAATCTATTTCGTCATTAGTTCTCATTCTCCAACTCCCATCTTGATTTTCATTGGGCCTGTATCTTCCTAATTACTTTCCTTTCAGACATTCTTAATTGCTGTTCATGACTGTCTTATACCCAGGTTTCACATCCATACTTGCTACTGGTTTTATCAGACTTTTACACGTGCACATTTTAGAACTTCATATTAGTAATTTCCAGAATACGTTTACTTAACCTTAAAACAAACATTTCCTACAATCTTTATACATTTCATTCATTTGTAGCTGATTCAGCTACTCTGTCACTGCCTATGTCTACACAGTATCGATGATAGATGAATATGAACGTGGAGTAGCGATGTAATCAAAATGAATGGAGAAACCCGAAAGTGAGAAAAATATGTCCCGGTGTCATTCCACCACGAATCCCACACAGACAGCCATGCTATAGTATCCCGGGTTTTTGCGGACAGAAACCGCCAGCGAGTGATCGCCGAAACCATTATACGACGGATTTCTTTTTAAGTATATCTGTGACTTTTCGACAATAAACTCCTGGGTTGTCAAGGAAATATAAAAACAAAAGGAGCAGACACGATTAATGTGAAAAGGCATTATTCCTAGAAGTCGTCTTAAAGCGATGAATGAGTAACTTGTGTTACCTGATCGGACTGTTGCTGCTGATTCCGTTGGCCCAGAGCCGCTTTTTGTCCCACCACAAATCTTGTCGGGGGCAGCCGAGACAATGGCATTGTGACTACTTTCGTGATCTATACTGACAACTGGCATACATGCATCCAACTTCGTTCAAGATCATGCACTTGTGTATCAGCTCCCCACGGCCCTCTTCATAAAAGGAAAACACGTACGTTGCTCACACTACACGGTTTAAACTGAATATGGCACAAAGTAAAATAATAATAATAATAACAATAACAATAATAATGAGACAGAAATATGATTAAAAAGGAAGCCGAGAAGATTCTAAAATATAAAGACCTTACAATAGAAATACAGCGCATGTGGAATGTAAAAACAAAGGTTATACCAGGAAATAAGAGGGGCGACTGGGACTATTTCAAAGTCATTCAGAAAATACGTGAGCAACATACCAGGAAAACATGAAGTCAAGGAACTCCAGAAAACAGCCATATTGGGCACTGCACACATACTTCGGAAAGT
>Ga0131853_10002315_pt1 | contig 34117 bp, 22 predicted proteins | sample TergutLab28metaG_FD_92764 | JGI IMG/M metagenome (GOLD analysis project Ga0131853, IMG submission 92764) | Labiotermes labralis P1 segment gut microbial communities from Petit-Saut dam, French Guiana - Lab288 P1 (version 2) (version 2) | ecosystem: Host-associated > Arthropoda: Insects >... | reverse complement strand
TTTTTACCCCCCTTTCCATTTCCAAATCCCGTCCCGCTTGGGAAAAACTTTTTCCCCCAAAACAAAACAATTCCCCCGGGGGTTTTTTCTTTCCCCCCCCCCCCCCCCCCGGTCTGTGAAATGTTTTTACCACAGCTTGGACTGGCGCGGGATCTTACACAGCACAAAATTGTGGGCGTATGTACATAAGTACTCTATTTATCGCCCGCATTTGTGTGAAGTTTTGGTGTTAGACGGCAATCAAGGGTCTTGAGAGGTAAAAATAATTTGAATTTTAAATATGCTTCCGCTGTTTGGTGCCTAGGGGATAGCTCTGCCTCTTCCTCACTGTGAACCTTGATCTATTGTTGTACGTCTCATAATTCTCTTCGTAATAGCAGGTGCTGGAAACGAAGGCGGCAGCGATACAGCATCGCTATACTTAAATTATTCACAATCCTCTATGGGACACGATTTATGCAGTTCAGGCACACGCAAGATGTAGTGTGCCGCCTCAGTTAACTTGTTATGTATATGTAATGGTGTGCTGGTCCTGTAGGTGTAATATGGTAAAGGGTGCTGTAAATTCACGTAAGTATGCAGTGGTGGCCGGATCACTGGGATGCGTAAAGGACAAAGTTGATTTTGTATCTGTTCTTTTGAGATAGAATACTGCATTACTGGGTATTTGGTTCATGATATTTCCAGACAACATAGTCGTCTTGTCTTCAGGGGTTGAAAAATCCAAATTTTGTTTGACTTTTTGGTCTCGTCTGCGTTGTCTCGACAAGTCGGAAACCAAATACCAAATTACGCGGCGTCGTATCCCGGAAAAAGGAAAGCTTCATCGACACCGCAGAGAAAACACAAAAACAGGCAAAATGGATTTTGTTTTGGTGGACTGTGATTAGTATCAGGATAAACGATCTTCGTGATTTGACGCTATTAGTTGGGTAGACAGGCACCAAAATTTATAGACGCGTTCGCAGAGTTGTGAAAAGCGACTGTTAGCTTCGTCACGTCTGTCCGTCCGTCCTTATGGAACAACTCGTCTTCTTGACACATTCGTCCTGAGAATCTCAAATCTAAGACCGGAGTCTGTTACATTGCATTGTCGTGTACGTTTATTGACGTTGAAACGTGACGAAATCAACGGTTTAATTAAATATCAATTGCTGCGTTATGTACTTGTGAAAGCTAAGTCGGCTACACCCTAGAGGATGGTGCTCTCAGTACCAGTAATTTAGAGAAACCCATAGCCATCCGTCCGGGATAAGAAATTTGGTCATCGCATTTCGTTATACGAATTCAGGACTTAGACGTGGTGTTTGCAGGCTAGTTCGTGTGTAGAGGAATCTAAAAGTGTTACAGTAGGGAGATGGCGCTCTAGGGAGATTATTAACGTTTGAGGCATGTGTAATGGCTGTAAAGAGGCGGCACGAGCAATTGACACGAGTGGCCAGACCAATGAACAGGGTAAGGCGTAGTTGTACAGTTGAGGTCACAGGCAGGGAATATAAGAGACGGGAGAGCCTCCCTCGATGTCGCGAATATTCTCGTTGTGCGATACTGCCGGATGTGGATACACAGGGGCATCCACTAACAGGTTGTACTTCCGTAGGATACACACCTTTTGTACGGCGTCTATTTTAAAAAGCCTTTACAAAAACATAAGCTTTTTGGTGGTGTCCTGCTCCATTGCAAGACTGCGTTTTTATGAAAGACAGGTTGGAGGAAATTGGGAGTGGCTTTACGATCTGTACATTTTTAGGCGTCTTCGAAAAATTGCGAAAAGCGACTAGTAGTTTCGTCATGTGTGTCAATCTGCCCGTCCGCGTAGAACCCGGCTCTCACTGGACGGATTTTCATGAAATTTGATGTCTTAGTATTATTCGAAGATCTGTCGAGAAAATTCAAGTTTTATTGAAATCTGCCAAGAATAACTGGTACTGTTTGAAGACCAATATACATGTTTGATCTTACCTCTCTCTTTCTTTTTCTTTCGAAAATCATACCGTTTATGAGATAATGTGAAAAAATATTGTAGAGCCGGAAAGGCCACAGATGACAATATGGCGCATGCGCATTGGACGTTGGATACCTAAGGCTACAAACACGCTCTCAGAATATGTAATAGTTGTTGCTTTACTGCAAAAGTGGTTAACATATACACGCCACAGTGTTGCGTTATGCATTCATTGCCCATATTTTTACATTATTGGACTGATGAAATTAAAGATGGGGGAATGGCGCGGGGAAATTAGACGGTAAATGATTAAGAACCTTCAATTTATGCACCTGAAGAGGAGAGAAGGGTTGCGAGAAATGACATTTGAATTCATTTGCAGTGGCGTATGATCTAGTGGCGGGGCGTAGTGAACACAGCAGTGGCCTTCGAATCATGTAATGGACGGCACTTGATGAGCTAAGCTGTTGTCATTTTCCAAACAAGTGTTCTGCCCCACACAGTGTGTGTAAGAAATACGGCAACAAGCGACTTTTACTCGCCTATCTTGCAGCCTGCAACTTCTACAGCACGCATAACGATTTTTTAGTTTTAACAGACATGATATTAGAATTTTAGTTTAAGTGCGGACATTGATTCTCCCACCTCAGAATTTCGTAGTCTACGTCCTTCTCGTTAATTGTTACTGGTTGCAGGAAATTAGGAACTGCGAGATTGGAGGTAATAGCTAAAGGCATAACGTTTATGCCAAATACCGTGAAAGTCAATCATTGGCTCATTGGTTGAAAGGGGGGGGGGGGGTTTCAAAAGCACACACTGCGGCGACTTGATGATTTCAGAAGCCTGTTTTCTCTCTTAAGACTCGTAAATGGTAGGCTATATATATCTAACGATCAGCTCGTTGAGCTTATGCAATTACTACCGCATTCCCATTTTCATGTCACAAGAAACTAGCTGATAGAGAAAAGAGCAATTTGTATTCAAGTGTGCAAGAACTGGAGATAATGTAGATTGCACCGTGATAAATCGGCCAGTATGGCAAAGAGACCGTACAGACCATCCGTGAAAATAAAACGCATGGTGAACCATCCCTAAGTTACTTTCAGAACGAGGAATAATTGCTTACTTCAGATATATCAGTACAGTGTCTGCAGTGTGTCTGATATGCAGACTCCCGGTGACTGCTTTACTTTAAGTCTTATGGTATCTGTACAGCTATACCTCTCTTAATTGGGGGAAGCATTCCGTACGAATGCGGTGAAATAACGCATAGCCGTGCAGTTTTTCCCATAATTATTATCACGGGACACGTTTCTAATGCGGGAAGTGAAGTAATAGTGTCCTGGAGCACACCATGAAGGCGTTGTGGAGGAATGAAGATATAGCTCCATTCGTTCTTAACCTCGGCAGTAGATGGAGGTGAATGGTTAGGTTTACGCCCCGCCCACTTTACCCCCCCCCCCGAAGAAACAACTTTATATAGACAGAAATAGGAGGAGGTTGGGTTGAACCAAGAGACGGTATGAACATTTTGGAGAAGAGAAAATACTGCTACTTTTGCCGTTCTTGTACATTTTTATATACCACAGTTGGCAGAAATACTTTTCTGTTGCCAGTAAGTAAAGTACGGAAACAGAACAGGTTTAGGAATGTTTAACTTTTACTTATTTTATTACACACTTAAAATGTGAGTGAAATATTTAGGCCTGAGACAAAAGAGTCGCTAATGTAGACCCCGCTGTGTGACATCCCGAAGAGATAAACGCGTGAGTTATCTTATGGATTCTGATCGGAGGCGTAATTCATGGTACCGGCAGTTTTTTTTTTGCAAAACACCGCCATTATTATTGTTTTTAGCAACATAAAACCCAACCAGCGTTATTTTTCCCCCCATGGCGCAACAGCCCCTAGTGGGCCAGGGCCTCCTCATTATCGAGGCTTCACGATCTTACTCAGATGCACAACACTGTAGGGCTCCTCTGGACAACTGATCAGCCCAACGCAGATACCTCTGCTTGACAACACACTCAAGAGACAGACTCCCAGGCCCCCGAACGGATTCAAACCCGCAGTCCCAGCAAACGAACGGCCGCAGACCCACGCCTTAGAACGCGCGGCCACTGGGATCGGAAACCAAAGTTATAGCAAGCGAAATTATACGGTGTATAACTTACACACCTGAACTTGATGCATCGGCATTGTTCGTGCCTTATTTCAGTTGATTGTCCGAGGTACTTTATCAAACGCGAACGGTTACGCCCGTCACGCATATTGCATGAGTTACTGTGTGATAATCTGACGTTTACAGCCGTGTTGTAGCTTTTTACGATCCATTGGCATGTTTCTTCTCATAATGTTTATCTGCTTTTTAACTCATCTACTGAGTGGAACCCACGTCCATAAAGATACAGGGGTGCTGATAAGTCCTTAGCCCGACCAGGAAGGAAACAAGTTACATTACCCGCATTTATGGAACTTTGAGGTTCATTACCACATTCACAAGAGTCCACCACCTGTCCCTACCCTAGCCAAATCAATCGATTCCTGTGCCCATCAAACTTTTGACAGGCGCAGCTTGTTTCCTTCCTGGTCGGGCTAAGGACTTACCAGCACTCCGATATAAGAATAACAAATATGGCCTCCCGAAGGCACGAATGACCTTAGCAGCTGATGCTTCTGTAAATCCGATGCTACAACAGCGCTACCACAACCACCACTACTGCTGCTGCTACTACTACTACTACTACTGCTGCTACTCCTCGTCCTCTTCCTCCTCCTCATTCTCCTCCTCCTCCTCCTAGTCTGATTCGCCATCGTGCTTTTTTTCCCCCAGGGAAACAATGGCTATTTTTGTCAATTGGACGGAACAGAATGCTAGGGGAGTTTCACAGTCGGTATGGGCGTGACATCAAGAGAATACTTATTCTTATCCCCTTTGGGAATCAAACCCCATTTTTTTGAATCCGTAGATAGTCACTTGTTGAATATCTTCGCGTAATTTGTTAATAATAGGGTGACGGTTTTTTGTAGTGTTATTTGCAGCGGTTTGTATTGCATTCGAAACCTTAAATTATGAAACCCGTTAGACAACCGGTACCACCCTGTATGCTTTTGTTACGTAATTTTATGGCGAACGTGTATGAACAGCTGCTGCATGGTAGAGGGACCGTTGCACTGTTGTGTCAGTCCCCTCATAGTCATCGCGACGATTGATCTCTCGACTGAGGGTGTTATGACTCTTTGGTTGTTCTTGCCTGGTATTTTCGAACGACGGTCGACTCCGGTGGGCATGCAGTCTTATGGCCACTGTCTTAGTTAGGCATCTAAAAAATGAGGATTGCTTGTTCGAATCCTGGCTTTAGGAAGCCTTTTATTTTGTTTTGTTGTGTTCCGATGGACAGGCCTTCCTGAATGAGTTACGGCAATTGTCTTAAATCTAAGTTTAAATTTTGATTTATATGAAGATATTTTCTTAATTCAGTGGCTTTCGTGGAGGCGCATGCGAAAATGAAAAGTTGGAAATGTTGGGGAAGTTGGCGGTCATGGGCTGGTTTAAGATGGCATCCCCGTATTTTCTTGGGGAGCCGGAGGAATTTCACGAAAAACCTGTCGGTATAGTAAGTCTCTGTACCGAGATTCGAATCTACGGCCTCCCGGTTATGGAGCAGGTGGGATAGCCACTAGGCTGCGACGTTAGGTGTGAGGATCTGGAAGGAAGCAGTTGGCTTGTGGCAGGTCGGCTGACGGCTTCTTACAGTTGCTGAGAAAAAAACAGGAGCAAATTGATTCATGTTAGCGGGCGTCCTTACCGAAAATTATCAGGTTAAGGTAGGGCCATGGCGCGTAACACTTTCTGCCCCCTCGCCATGCTGTTGTCCCTAGGTCTGTTTGTGTGACCTTTGTAACCTAAGTGGTTGTAATCACCGTACGAACAGGTAACCTTGGTCATATGAGAACCACAATAATATACTTACCTTAACAACTATGGCGACCTTAGTTATCTGAGTTCTTATACATGTCAGTAGGTCTTAATATGAACTGTGCCCTTAAAGTTATATTTTACAAAAAATCGGTATGTTATTTGAAAGAGGAACCCTCGATCGCTCTGTCTGGAGAACTCGCATTGGAAGAGGCTGTGGACCGGTCGCAAGACGGACTACGGACTGAATGCGTGGCGGTCCACGGCTAACGTAAGGATGACGAGATCAAGATGATCACCCGTCTTCAGGTCCATTGCTTGAGTTCCTGAGAGCCTCTTGTATTATTATTATTATTATTATTACATAACCCTCGTAATTTCACAAGCTCATTAACCTCAAATGAGAACTTCGTTTCGGGTGTCACAATTCTGCTACGGCTGAATAAACATACCGGGGCGCTGATAAATCCTTAGCCCGTCCAGGAAGGAAGCAAGCTCGGAAGCATGTCAGGGACGCTCGCGATTTCAACAACATCGATACGCGAGCTGTCATCAAGTTGCTGACAGAAACATTAGCTTGTTTCCTTCCTGGTCGGGCTAAGGACTTATCAGCACCCCTGTAGTTTGGAAGAAAGACCCTATGCAAGGGCATTAGGTGTGTAATGGCGAAGTACTTTGTACGCATAGCCGTACCATGTAGCTTTTCTTTCCTTGACAGGCATATTTAACTGCATGTGAACGACTGTCACAGGACATGTGGAACGTAGGATTTTTCATAGTCTTAGCAGACTTCTAATTAAGAAGCTCAAATTGTCATTTGTTCTGACAACGTCAGTTATTCCTTGAGCACTGAAATAGTAGTCTGTAAGTTTATGGCCTTTGACAAACGCAGGCAAAACAGGTTACGTGAATAGTGGAAGTGTGAAGGAAGACGACTAAATACCTTCCCGCGCGGCTGTTCTTCGTGAACTCCTTGACCCTGAAGAAGAAGGCGCTACAGTTTTTCGAACCGTTGGTAGATAATTAGCAATCGACACGGCGTAAAGACCCACGAGGCTCGAATCTTCAGCAGCACCGCTGTCACAACCTCGAATCAAACCTCCTACTCATGTTCTGTGTTTATTGGAATGACGTGTACTTTTGGAAACCTAATTTTAGGCAAGGAAATTCCTCTATACAGAACCTCGTTAGATATCTATAGGCCTTGAACTTTGTATTTGTTTAGTTGTTTTTTGTGTTTATACTACCTTTTACAGTTACCTTTCTCTTCTTCTCCGTATATTTGACTAATTTAACCATATTTTCGAAAGGTCTCTGCGACGAGCTGATCACTCGTCCAGAAGAGTCCTACAGACTGTGGTGCATCGGGTGTGATCTGGAAAACCTCATGAATGAGGAGGCCCTGGCACAGTGGGGGTTGTCGCGCCAAAAACAAACAAACAAGCCATATTTTCGAACAGTTGGCAGCCTCCACCCTTACGAAAGACTGTCGTATTGTCCGCTGTAAAGGTAAATAAAAGTTTTCTCTGTTTACTCCTTGAAGACTTAGAGGGAGTGGGCATATGGCCCCACTTTTCCTTCACTTCGGCAGTTGATTTTGGTGAGATGTCAACGTTACGCCCCGAACGTCTTACCGCCCGGAAAAAGACCGCTGTGCCCATTGAATGGGAGGCTGGGTTCGCCCCAGAGTGGATCTGGATATTTTGGAAAAGGGGAAAACCTCATACCCCTGCCGGAATTCGAACCGCGAATCGTATATCCCCAGATACCTGTGCCTTTAAATCCTTCATGATGCTGGACGTACGTTTTGAGACTTTGTACTCTTTACACGCGTGGCCTAACAGGGAGGGAGGGAAAATGCGCGTCTTTGATTACAAGTATAAAGAAATGATTTTCGGGTTAACGTGATTTTAATGTATAATTTATCCTTTAAGGATAAGGTCATTCGGCCTCTAGGGTTCATAATTATTACTGAAATAAGCAATATTTGGCAATTGGTAGTACTCCTTCAACCAGGGATCCGTTTGTTTCATTGTTTATACGTGCAGTGTGGCGTGTCAGTACACAAACATCCATGCTGTACTGGGATTGGAATGTGGAGTCACATTGCACGATCGACCATTGTGTGTTTCGGAACTTCTTGGGTTAGGTAATGTAAATCTGGAATTTCGCTTCTGTTGTTCGAGAGGGATAAGACGCTGGAAGTGTCTTGTGTTGCTTGTTAGCATTTATTTTAATCTCTGTCGTCAGCTGCGACACACGGACGAGCGACTTGCACTGTGACATCTGCATTTTGACAGACGGTAAACTTGCAGGCGAGTCGAGCAAGAAGTAGGCTTGCGTTTGTTCACCCCTATTGTCAGATGGAGAGTTTTTTTTTTTTTAACTTCGGGTGTCTAGTACATCGTGTTCTCGCGAAGAGCATTCCTTCGTTATGAATCTTGATTGCTGCGAATGACGTGTGGCAGTCCCCAAATAGTGTATTTGTATTTTGTTGTGTGGTTGGTAACCTTTGCACATCCCCTTCTCTTAACCGGAAGCCGGAGTCCTAACCCTCGTGGGGGGTGTACTTCGGGTCCGGGGTATTGATCCTGCGACCCTTTCGCCCCCTCCACAGCAGGCCGTCCACCCACGCGCTCACTCGTTCTCCTTTACGTCAGAACGGCCCCATTCGGCTCTGCTCGGTAATTTCCGTATTTCTGTGTTGTATCAGAACGTGTTACACGAGGTAATTCCCGTATGTTGTCGTGTGATAATGTGATTATATTTCTTTGTATTGTTCAATTAAAAATTCCATTTTCTGTACAATACCCAGGGCCAGAAACAAGGCCGCTCTAGTGGCTTTGTTATATACGCTGCGTGCCTCGTGAATGAAAAGTGTAATGAATATGGACTGGTAACACAGTGTCATACCTACAAATGAGCTACTCTTGTTAAACAATCTTTCTATCGTTTGGGGGAGGACCGGGGGTGGGGTGGGGGGGGGTGGAGAAGAGCACGATTGAAAATGTAAGTATAACCTAACACTGAGACACATGTGGATTTAGAATGTTCCCAGATGGATGTAATGTTTAATTCACTGGAGGTCACACTTCTTGTCATTGTTCACAGTTGTAGATGTTATAAAATATTATTATTATTATTACGCTTATTATTAGGATCTATTATGTCTTTGAAGAACTGATTATTTATATTCCTACGTCGATTTTGACTGCTGAGAGTTTATCACCTCACATAACCTCGAAATTTCACCCCATCGAAATATTTTCTAATTGCTGACTCTTAGAGAATATTCGTTTATAAATTGAAGGTTTATTCATCACCCGTCGACATACCAAATTTCATATTTCCAGACGTAAACAAGCATTAAATATGATAACTGTACGTTTGTGTCTTTTTAATTACGTATCGTGTGCGTCAAATGAAGAAGAAAAATAATTCACTGAACGTGACGTGATGTCAGAACATGCAAGTTTGCTTCAGTGACCTGGTAAACAAATCGCTTTCGTATGACGACATACGTATTTAGATCGTCAGTTACAATATATTTTCTTTTTACTTACCTCGTGAAGGACAACATATCGCCAAATATGCAGTACATCTTCGTCTAAACGGTCCGTTATTATTTTCCGACTTTACCAAATTTGACTGTGATGATCATATTTTTGTAAAAATGGTAAGTATAATACAGGGTGATTAAAAAAGATAGACTCAATTGAACAGTAAACGGCGTACGAAATTGAGTTCATCTTTTTGAACCACGCTGTTTTTCACTAAAATAAGTTGTTTCCTACGGATACACGGACGGACAGACATATGACGAAGATAAGATTCGCTGTTCGCAAATTTTGTGAACGTGCCTAAAAGCTAAACAGTGTTGGAATGTCACCATCAAAGAGAGACAGGGAGAGAGGGGGAGTGGGAGAAAGAAAGAGATTGCGTGCGCGCGCGTGTTTTATTAATGAACACACTATTCATAAATGGATAGGAAGGTGGCATTTGATCATAAAATTGTGTTTTCTTAGAGTCAATTGCAGAGAGTTGCATGCAATGTAACAAAGGTAGCTTGTAACGAATTGCATTGCACAATACTTCACTGTCCACGGAGCAAAAAGAATGGAGATAGACGAGCTGTAGAGCTTCGTATTTGTATTCTGTAGGTACTCTAACCAATCTATACCGGCTATCCTCACAGAGGTTCCCTTCGTTTTCCTGATTACCTCCTGTCGAATCCAGAGGTGATGAGGTTAAGATGGACACTACCGCTTGCGTTCGGCAAAGCTGTGCCCGATCATATTATTATCCTTGTCGACTCTGATCCGTCTGAACAGCATTCTAAAACGAACCTGTCAGGAAGTATGCTACGTCATATCGCAGAAGAGGTCGTGCTGGGATCAAGGCGGGGGCGGGGGCGGGGGGGGGTGAGATTTCGATGGCTTCAAACGTCACTGTGTCATGTAACACAAAGTTATTAAGTGGAATTCTCTTTCCAAATGTCCCATACTTGGACTCGAGAGTTCTTTGTTGTTTTCCTGTTATGTTGTCGGGCGTACTCGGGGACGGTGTTATACGTAAGAAGAAATCGTGACTTTTCGTCAGTATGCCGACTGTGCATACAGCAGCAATAACCGCTTTGGGCAGACAGGATGTATAGAGCCTAAAGTGTTGCTATCATCAATGGGTTCTGGTTCCTGCTACTGTTTCTCCACAGACCAGGCGGTCAGGGCATGTCGCTGACAACCCACCTGACAGAGTTGATGTCTAGCATGCTTGGAACGGGCATGCGAGCAACTTATTTTTATCGTTATTGAACGTTACATATTTACCTTTACACTTGTAACAGTTATAGAGATTACTGTGTAACAGTACAAACAAAATTTCAACGAAATAGCAAGTGAAGTGACCAGCTGCAGGTTTGGAAGCACGGGGTTCTGTTCCAAGACGTTTTCGACTGTTACTTCACACGGAGTTCGGTTTTGCTGCGGGACCTAGAGATACTCCTGTCCTATACTCTCCTTGGTAATAAAGTGGCCTGATACACGAAGCTTCATCAGTGGCAAGGTTTGTAATTGATGGGGCGTTACCTCCATACGGGCTGCTGACCTCTACGTGTTGCTTAGGCCGTTTTATACTATTTTATGTAATAGATAGGCGTACTAATAAAAAAGGATAGAAAAAGTCTGACACGGGAGTGTAATGGTTCTATGATGAAAGACGCGCTGAAATTTCAAGTGAAATATGCGGAACGTAATACGATACTCGTATCTGATACTGCTCCTTGCCATTACCAGTGTGTTGAATGTCGTTCTTATGAGTTTTGCACATTACACCTTTCGAAAATCGGTGTCTGTGGTAAAGAAAGAGCTTGCCAATATAACTTGATGTTTTAGTATGAATTTGCGATAAACAGAATCAGGTGGCAAGTGCATGGAGTATTCGAACGTAAGTACTTCAACCCGCGTAATTAATTTAAGAACAAAGATTGAGATGCCCTACCTTGATATTTTTTATAGTTAAATGTTTTCAATATTTATTTCTTTTGAAAGCTGTGTTGAATAAATTAAAGCGTAGCGACAGTAATGATAAGAATTATTTAATTCCAGTACTTAGTCACCCACAAATGTTCCGTCTCAGGAACACAGGTCACAGGTATTCAGATCAAACCTGAATGACAGTCAACGCGTGCACCAGAACACGTTATTTCTGAAATAAAGTTAGCATTCCAGTGCAGTGAAGGCATCTGTATTTCACATAAGACCCAATTTAATACATTACATACGAGGTTATTATACACTTCACGTTACGAACAATGGTCACTTTGTATTATAAGAAACTTGGCCTGTTCAGTGTCCCTCCTTGAAACTAGTTGGATGAGTGGATGGATGAATGAATGGTGAATGTGATAATATTGCTAATAATTGCTTAACAAATCGGATAAATGCGAAAGCTGAAACGAGTCCATATTCATCCACAGTTTTTATGGTCTACAGGCGTAATAGATCGGAAAAAGTTTCACCGACGAATGAGGGACCTTGAAACTGAAATACTTGTCACCTTCACGATAAAAATCAATGATTCTGTGTCATGCCATATTAAAGGGTGTGTCGTGAATGCCTGTTGCAGTTTACTTGACTAGGTCTATAATGGTAGGATATTTGCCTATTTTATATGAAAGTGAGAGGAAATTATAACAATAATTAAATTTAATTGAGTATATATTTACATACTAACTGAGCATTACGAGTACACAACAAGCAAGCAAGCAGGCAAGGCAGGCAGGCAGGCAAAAGCATGACAAAAACACAGAACAAAACAAAACATTTGTGAATCATAATAACATTAGCAATAACATAAACAATAGCGGTATCAGTGACAACACAATATACCAGAAAAGGCCGTACGATGTAGAGTTGATTTCCGACGTGTAATATTGACTAGAGTTGCTCAATCCTGCGGCCATTCGTAGTCATGTCATATGAACATAGGTTCAGTTTTCAAGGGATGCGGATTTATCACTGCCTGAATGTTAAAACATAAGGGAACAGGTACTATCATAAAGCATATTTTGCTGAATTCGCAGACAGTGTCCAATTGGACGACCCGAACCTCAGTACGCATCGTGGCACGGCTGGGAATCGAGCATATGTCTCTCTTCATTTCTACAGGCTTGTACGTTACACTGGATGCAGCATCCAAAATTAAACAGAGCAGTGCGTTTCGTTTTTCCGATATTTGCTGGAACGCCAGACCGTGCGTGTGCCTCCACAGATAGAAGTATGTGGGGCTAAGGTCTGGAGATCTTGGTGGCCGCTGTTGTTTACCATCACGACCTATCAATCGACGGAGGAAGAGATAGTAGGGATATAGTTCTTCGGAAGTGTCAGGTTGTGTTAAGAGCATTTAATGGAAATTCAAGTGTACAGTTTCATGCATGTACTGGTACGTTTCGCGTATTCACCTACTTTTAAGCATTCATAAATCCGTTAACCCCTGAGAGCCGGGCCCATGATATATGTGCTTTTTGACAGGGAATATCTCAAATGGATGTTCCTGAAGTTAAGGCATGAAGTTATGAGTCAGCTTGTATATTCTGTGTAACGGATGTAGTATAGTAATGTAATGTGAGTAGTTTATCTTATATCTCATGTAATTGCAAGATAAAACAGACAGCTACTTGTATTACAAAAGTTTTGCCATTTACAAACGTAAGCTAGGAAAAGCTTTCCATGCTCTTTGGATAGGAAGCCTCGTGAGCCCTAGGGCAGTTCTGAACACGCCGTTGCAGAGAAGTATATGTTTGCGCCTGCCGGACATAGAAACCTGGTCGTTAAACCTGTTTGAATTTAGTCGTATTGCTGCTATCCCGACTTATCTAACGACGGAGATGACGACAACAAAAGCAGCAGTAGCAATAATAATAATAATAATAATAATAATAATAATAATAATAATGGCGAAACCCATTTTATTTTGTCAAGTATTCCATACACTCTTCCACCTACAAGACTTCTTATACCATTGGCATGTAAAGTATACTATACCAGACCTCTATGTTCAACCGTCTTCCTGAAGATGAACCCTCTGGTTCGAAAAAATGTGGAAGACATCATAAATGAAAATATTAGTTTAGAAAAGGTGCTTGTGTTGGTTCATATTGTGTAATTATTCCTTACACGTTGTTGACAAAAAAAAATTACAATGTATGTTTTAGAGATTAGACTAGTTTGTCCCAGTCAGTGCTCGCGCGGTAAAAAAGTGCAGTGCAACTTATACATTACATTTTTCAGACAGTGATCTCGGCAAGGCCGGCACCGGTACCCTTAGGGAGAATGGCTGGCGCGGTGAGCCCATTAGTCTGGATATTTGTTTTTGTACTGCTCTGCTACTGTTTATAAGCCCGTAACTTAACTAGTTGCTGCTTCAGTCAAGCTTTGCGATTGAAACTGATGATACGAAGGAGTTAAGTTCAGAACCTGAATGGCAAATGCAGAGTCAATTAAGTCGAAATATTCTGAATCCACCCACTTTTTCCTTTCTTTCACAGAGAGGACTAATTGAGGGTTTCGAGGACATTTTTGTGGAACGATTAGAACACAGGGCACGTTGGTGTCGGAATGTTCGAAACACCTTGCCTTGTGCTTGCACAGTACGCTTTAGAACATTTTTTTTGTAATGACCTGGACGTTATAAAACATCAGTTGGCTCAATGTTTCTCTGCCTCCTGCATTTGGCGACGTACTGAACTACAGGGCTGGAGTAAACCCGGGACTGAAAAATACAGTAAAATTTGCTCCTGTCCACTCCATGAAGGCTTACAGGGGAAGTACGGCTCCACTCATTCTTAACCTCGGTACTAGATGGAGGTGACTGGCCAACGTCACGTCCCGTCTGGTGTACCTCCCGGGAAATAACGCCGGTACGCATTGAGTAGTGGGCTGGATGGGTGCCAGAGCCAGTCTGAGTAGCAAAGTGTCTTGCACCTTCATAGATTCGAAACCCTATGAGTACTGAGCCCATAGACTGGTCCCCATAAAAGCCGAGAAAGATGGTGCGCATTTTCGTGTATTATTGCGCATGCTTAGGATCGTGCATTTGATGTGTGATAGTAACACACAGTATAATTTGTAGGCCTGATGTGGTTTGTTTGTAATCGGCTTGTTATAGTTAACATTTGTTGGTGGTATACAGAATTTAAATTTAAAAAAATAAAAGTTCTGGTTATCTAAATCAGGTTCATGGTTAAGATTCGGTAAGGGTGGTGGCATAGATTGCTTATGGCATCATAGATGTAGCATAAAATTATAATATTTCGCACTCCATTCTTTCCATTAATAGCTTTCCGTACCTGGACAGAACAGTTTTCACGACGCATTACACGCGTATTATTTCAGAGTTGTCTGTCTGAAATTTGAGGTTTTCGCAGCGATGCCAAGGAAGTTTGTAGTCTGGGTTATGACGCCTTGTAATTTGGCGCTTAAATATAAATCTGCGCTCCGTCATGTAGATGGTATGTGCGCATGTGTATGGATGCAGATATACTTGATATTTTATTAGGCTTTTTATTAATGTGCATCTTATATAGGCGCGTTCGCTTCCCTGCCGAGCAACCGCTGGAAGTTGCTTCTTGCGTCTGCTCATCAGCATTCAGCAACTCGACTACCGCTAACCGGGTACTCAAATAATGTGATGTTGGAGAATTTTAAGAAAAATTGTTAAATAGATTCAGTGTTGGTTGAAATCGAAGAAATAACGTGCACTTTGCACATAGACCTATCACAGGTTTCTGAGCCTGTCTTCACTCTCCCTGAATACACTTATTTCTCGGAATGGAACCTGCTTCGAACACGAATTCACGGAAGGTAATTTGCTGTTTATCCTGATGACAGTATGAAGACGTAACCGAGTGAAAACTCTTAACAATTCGTGGTTTTGCATTGTCGCGAAGGATCTTGTTTCCGGGAGTTAGGAGATTGGAGGAGGTGGGGCGATATATTAGTCTGAGGTCTATAAGGAATGTGCATTACCTTCAGTTCGTACAACACAGGAAACACAATGTTCTTTGATTAGAAAGCCTTATTAGTATTGTTAATGTGCTGTACTGTATATTAAAAAAAAACTTAACAGACTACCAAAACAAGCACTACAATATAAACCAAAAGGACGAAGGAACATAGGACGACCGAGGAAGAGATGGAGGGACCAACTTCATCTTGAAGATCAAGGAACAGAAAACACGCCTAACCCTTCAGGAACATGATGTTGATCATGATGATTATGTCTGCGCTGATTTTGCTCTTGTTGTAAATGTGTTTACATAACCTCAAAGTTTTAGTCCGATGAAATATTTTCCGATTCGTGACATACAAGCCGTATTTGGTATTCAGTCTGTAGGTAACTTCATAATCTGTTTACGTAGCAATTTCATATTTTTACATACAGTATATAAATATGCAGTATATGTTTAAAGTTTCAATCCGCCTTAATTGTGCACCTGAGCCCACGTATTTTATATCTGTGCTTTGTACGGGTTTGAAAAGAAAAGGCGATGATTTCCCTCTACAGCTTCAAGTGATTGGTTTTTGTAAGCCACAAGGGGTGGGGTTAGTCGCGGACACTACTGTGAGATTCCCTTCTCAGTCCCTTTCCGTGATACTGTTGCCACCCTCTGCATGTGTGGCACTGTATCCAGCATTTACTTGTCAAATGTGTCTTGTGCATTTCTTCTTGCTCGGGAGTTGCTGTTTCTTCATGGCGAGGGTCAGTTCTCTCTGCTATCTTGTAGGTTGGCCAATAGAGTTGGTTCCTTTGCATCTTCCCCCTCCCCCCTCGTTCCAGTAATAAACTTCTGTTGTTCGCTGTCCTTCACAGCAGTTTCATAAAGACCTGACGTAAGAATTTCGCTTCTCTGATATTTCTTCTTCTACTGCTGACATCTGGAATTTGTGTCAGTTTACTTAAAATCGAGATTTCGGGAAGAGTATGGTTCACTGCCAGTCTTCGGTTCAGAACAAGCAGACGTCCTAGAAACACGTGCACTTTCTCCTTACATGGTGCTAGAATAGAAGAATTCTGACTGCAGTTATGTCTGCTTGAAGACTTGGTTACGTCTGTCAGCAGTGATGGGAGGTAGCCTAGTCCACTGAAAGTGCCAAAGGGAGACGTGGCCACAAAATGTTAGTGCGTGACAATGTGAGTCCCCAACTAATCGCTGTGCGCTGGCAGATCTTACACAAGTTTAATAGCCGACCGGACACTGCCGAATCTTTAAATAACGGTCCCATTCAAAAATATATTAATATTTCGTAAATCCAGTTACCAGTACCGATGTAAATGGAGTGAAATTGTAGGATAAATCACGTCACGCACAATTCTCGTCAGGACACGATGGACGGAGTAACATCCATAGAGGATCAAGCTGGATTATTGCTCCTTGAAGACGGGACCTATAGGCTGTTCCGAAACGTCGGTAACAAACTACCAATCACCTCTGGGTTAACATTCCAGAGTAACCGAAGACCTCGTTTACACCGCGGCGGAAGCCTGAAATCACACACTCCAAACCTTTTCACTCGTGTGAAGTGTGGAGAGAAGGAAGTTGAACAGCAAAAGGATGATAGCGCCCTCGCAAGCACCGTTTCCGTCGTGATGTAGGATCTAGCTTCCTCTCTGCTACGTACGTGGGCGCTTTTCACCGGGATAAATGCTGCCGGAACGTAATCCCAGCCAACTGTGCGTATAGGTTCGCGCCTGTGCTGGACTTCAGGCAGTGGTTTTATTGAAAGGTGGTATCTTAACCAGATGTTTCGCAACTGATGTGACGTAACCTGAATTAAATTTTGGTTTGTATTCGTTGAAAATGAAAGACGTTTGTCTGTACATGTGACTGCTTATTTGCAGCTCCTTGTCGCTGTTCTAAAATTCGGGTCATGGTAAAGAGCTTGATAAACTGTTTAAATATTGTTCCCATTGTTGGTCGTGTGAACTTTCATTTGAAACACTTAGTAACATTCCTCATTTCGCAGTCCTGCTAACAGTAATCTTGTGTGCTGTCCGGTTACGAATTTGTAGTTCTAATTTCTATTACAAGAATTAACCAAACGAGAGCAAAGAAAGAACCTGAATAGACGGACGGACGCAAGCCTCTCTGTACATGCAGTACATAATTGTTAAGACTAAACAGTAGTACATTCTGTCTATACATATCTATACATGGAGCAAATGAATGTTAAGATCATACAAGGGTACAAATTCTCAAAGAAGTACCATTATGGTTGCAGCTCCGGAATGTCCAACACCATTAAGCCTAACACTGCAACTCTCCATTGGACATAATCCTGAGGTAGTGATGTATTTCCTTTCCTTCATAACTTTTCTTCATGAAGTATCAGTGGTATTCTCCCTTTTCCGGCCCAGTATTTAAAGTGAGGTTTCGCATTAAAAATTCGCCAGAAAAGTACGTAGAAAGCATATGCCTTCACGGGAATTCCTTTCCACTATTATACCCTATATGATTACTAACTGTACTTCCTTCCGTGAGATAAAGTGTACAAATCGGAAGCCACTGTCTTTCTGTGAAAAATAAGTCCTCGTCCGCTTAACGTGAAGGTATGATCCTTCCAACCCTGTTTATTTCTGGTTGCTGTAACCTATTGTCTTCTAAAGATGGCTTTCTAGACTGCGAGCTAGGCTAGGCTTGTTCCCACATTTGTATCGACATTGCTAGTTTTTACTTGTAATGGAGTAGCCTAATTTGGCGCAGGGGCTCCTGGCTCCTTTCGAACGTTCTTTACTATAAGCGAAGAATCCATGTCTTACAGGCATATAACGCCGTTTCTGTCTGCTCATTGGTTGGCGTGACCCATCTTCGAACTTCTCGGCAACTATGAGGGATTATATTGATATAAGTACATCAGAGTAAAACACTGAAGAAACAATTTGTCCGGAGATAGAAACATGAACTGGAGTACGATTATTGAAGTTGGTAATTAGTGTTCGTTTAATACTCCATGGATTATTGAGCCAAGAAAGGCGTGTAGCATGTATGGGGATATCAGCAATATAGGCCTAGAAAAATTTGCTATCGAAAAGAAACAGAGCATCTGTTAAACCTAGATGTAGTTAGAAAGAGGATGCTATTAATAGGCAAGTAGAATGTGAATGAGTGGATAGAACTGAAATAACCAAGGATAGCATCTAGTATCGGTTGCACCTCCGGGTTCCGTAAAGAGAGGGAGTTGTTTGACCGGCCTGGTACTGCGAATAGCCTGTATCGCGGTAGATGTTTCGTCGGATTTTGATTGAATATTACGTGAAAGAGTTTGGGAATTATGTGACAGAATTTTAATTCGATGTTGATACTCGTCACTGCAATTTAAAAGGTCCCAAAGTACTGGTATTTAAAATGACAACATGCTCGTTTATTTTGAAGGAGTGTTGGGGTGATTGAAGAGGTGAAGATTGCAGTCTTGTAAGAGATGACGTCGTGGAGATTGGTATGTGGGTTGCAGCACACTCGGTGTGGTATCTCAGAAGACTGGAATTTTCAATGGGACTTTTCAGTGTATACGTAATTTTGTGAGAAACTCTCTTGGAAAATGGCCACCTTGAAGACGAAGTTCGAAGAAAAACTTAAGAATTTGAGAATAGTATGTCTTGTGGGTTGCGTCGCCATGTTTACTAACTTCCTGTAGAAGCTGATAGGTTCTCTCTCTCCTGACTGCACGGTGTCGCACTTTGAACTTAAAAATATATCGTGGGGAAATAAGTTATATAGGATGGGAGGTGGTTTGAACTAGTCAGGATTGTGTCAAATGACATGCGAGTCTCGGGTTCTATAGCAGTCTGCGCTGTTATGCGAGTATCACTTTCACTGCATGCCATTTGACTTAAGGTAAATACTGTCTTATCTTAAAACTCGGACCAGACACACCGTCGTTTACTTCCATGAGCTAAGCAGGACTTTCAGATTACGCAATAACAGACCGTTACCTCCCTCTCACCCTTCATGTGACCTTACACTCACTCGCCAGAAGCAAAACTTGCAAACTTTTGCCGCCTGCTGTACTGCCTAAGAGTTAAGAGTTATTGAGCGTGAACAGTTTGAGAATTTATGTAAAAGGAGTCCCCTGCTGAAGCACAACAGCACTGCTGGCAGACACTTTCATGTTGTTTGTGTTTCTGACAGATTCTGAATGACACATACGAATGATGCGTGATTTCAGGCTTCCGCTCGTCTGGGATGTTACGTAGCGTAGATTGTATTTACTTACCGACGTTTCATGACAACCCATCGGTCCCATCTTAAAATTTATGACACTTGAAGATGGGACCGATGGGTTGTCATGAATTGTCGGTAACTAACTATCAATTTACGTTGTGTAACATCCCAGAAGAGCGAAGAACTAGTATGAATGACTCTAATTCATTATTATGTCTCCAGCGGTACTTTGCTTGTTTTTACGCTTTGATACGTAATATAAAGAAGAGGTATTGTGATGCAGCGAGCAGTTACGTACTAGTTAAGAACTGAAGTTTGTCTGTTCATCATTTTAATTCACTCGTAGCCAAACTACTGCTGGATATGATAAATAATCCTAATGATTCAACACTTCGAGACAAATTGACACTATGTCGTGGCCGATTTAATTATTGTTGTTACTGTTGTCCTCTGTTATAGCCTATCCTGAGATTGTGTTCAGTAATTGCGAGTACTTTTACCTCGATCACAATTTTCACGGGGCAGAGTTTTTCCTACGGGCCTTACCGACCAGCGCGATCGCTCCCAAATGGCCTGAGTAAAAAACAGTTGCTGGCTTCCGACTTGACATAGTGTACAGCTAGCATATTTCTCCTTTAGCCGGGCCACGTTTATAAAATCTGAAGTTTTAGTGCCATGTTGTCGCTGCTGTATTGCCGTGGACAACTACGTATATTTTGAGGTATTTTAGAAGTCGTAATTTTGTAAAACCGTACGATTGAACAGAATTCCGAAATTCATTTCCCCTGATTTTAGTTAGTACATTTTTATGTAAAAATATTGACTAATGCTGACAGAGAGTGTTTGGTGGATTAAGTTTCTTGTTACGATGTTGGTCGTTCAGAAACTGACCAACAAAATGCTTCTGTCCTAAGTTGGTAGACATGAATTCCACATTTTAGCAACTCGCCTTATGAAAAGCCTCCACCCTCACAATGAGCGCCTTTCCTTTGTACAGTGAATGTTGTGTAACTTCAGCGTTTTCATGGCACGGACTTGTGCAATGTGTTGAGAGTGGGGTGGGGTGGGGTGGGGGCATGCCCCTCGTGTGTAAAGTACCAAACATTGATAAATGAGCTTGGAGGAATGTTTTTGTACTAGGGTAGGATGCGTAGAAGGGATGGGGGTGGATATCATTCCTAGCATTGCGCGTCATTTCTGTCGGTTTCACCCGTCGTGGCTCGCCGATTTTGCCACCGCCATTTGCTAGCGCAGTAAAAAAAGAATTGCACATGAGCACGTACCCCTCCAACCGCCGTTCCATATGTCATTGATTCTCGAATGCAGTCTGGTTTAGTCGATGAGAAATACCTACAAATTTTAAACGGGTAACTTAAGGAAAGAGAGACTGCGACGGAATGTGAGGCGTAGCGCGGTATTAAAATCGACCATAAGGAAGTAAATGTTGAATACGTAAATTGAAGTAATCTGGCTGAAGATTGGGCCTCCTGGCGGGCTCCTCTGAACATGCTCATGTACTGCGGGGTTACATAAAATGCGCAGGATTTCTTGATCAGGAGAGCGACAGTCAGGTTGCTTCTTAGTGACTTCTTGCTGGAATTTTTAAGGGTAGATCAAGGCACCGAAAGGCGTGTTTTTTTTTTTTCGTAGACGGATTAACAAACAACAGTAGGCCAGTGCTTGGAGTTGCCAAATTGCGCTGTTGTGGCGTGTGGTGAAGCACTGGCAGCCATGTTATGAAATGTTAGTGGAATTAAATCGCAGCAATAAGTAATATAACGATAGTTATAAATTTATTTTTCCTGGATAATGCGATGTCATCCGTTCTTTATTGGCAGTACAGGAGGAAGCGTTATCGATATCTGGAACGTTGCATTTCCTTCTCTTGCTGGGCGACAATCGGTCACTCACCCTACGCATTATGTATGAAAGTGTGTGTGTGTTTCACCCCTCTTAATTATGTACATTGGCGCGAATAATGCGCGGTCATCATCCAGTGAGTTAGGTCCGTGTTACTAATTTTGTGATAGTCGGGTTGCATGCTACGATTACGCATTACAGACTCACGCCTTTGTGGGTTATAATTCTAGTCATAATTCGGTTGTTTAAAGCCGTGTAAGTTATGTCTCATGTAGGGGGCAGAAGTTGTATTAAATAGCTGATGCTAAGTTGCTTGCGCCAACTTGTTCGTGTCGTGTGCAAATATAGGATGTATCGATTTTAAGCGTCCGACAACAACAACATCTTGTTGAATCACGTAAGAATATTAGCTTCTAGCAAGGAAATAACAGCGATCCGTCGGTAATCTGGATCCTCGTGCTGTCCGGACTATTTTGGGCCAAATGTAGATCAGTATTTCCATTGACATTATAATTACAAAAGAGTATTTTTTATATTATTATTATTATTATTATTATTATACACAGTTGGGCACAGTATTTCCGCTGTAACACGTTTTACTGTTATTGATGTTGATTTTTTGTATGTTAACTTATACCTCGGAGTCTTCCCTGCGTGGTCCGGATTCCCGGGTAATCCGGACCACCCCTCTTCCTTATATAGTCCGGATGGCCGGGTGACTACTGTAGAGGCCAAACAAATCTTTACCGAAATCGGTTCATTCAGAGCGGATCATCTTGGAGACCCTATTATTTACCCCGTTTCCTTCGATCACGATAGTAAGAGAGAAGATAAATTTCAAAAACATTTAAAATACGAATCTTGTTTTTTTCCCCCTGATAAGTATGTCAAGGAGCCCTGGAATTGTTTAAGTTATCCAGTAAGGGGGATGGATTTGTAATTGTTAAAAGAAATTGTGGAGGCAGATAACGCGTACCAACAGTACTGTGTACGAAATAAAGCAAATCGTATGCTTAAAATATCCTGCTGATTTATCGGTAATGTAAATTCAACAGAGTGGGTTTACGGAATTTGAAATTCATCTGGAAGCATTTTACATTATGTTCTAATTTTAAATTACCACACAGGAATAAAAGCGTTGATAATCTTGAAAGTTTTAAACTGCTCCTTTTCTAAAAAAGAATTGCTGCCGCTCTAGAGAGGAGCTGTGATCTTTAATGAAACCGAAGTGTTAGGTTTATAAGGAATTATATATAATCTGTAGCGCCGTGGCCTACAACAATGCTGTGCAAACTGAAGAGGCATGACATAGGAGGCAAAGTACTAAGAGTTTTGTTGTCAAATATTGTTTGCCTTTAACAAAAATGCCTTTATTTAGATGTATCAGCGAAAGTATAATCTTAAGTGGGACGTCTCAGTAAATCCAATGGCCCCTCAAGGAGGAATGTACGTAATAAAGTCCTTCTGGTAGACCCGTTTTTTTTTATAATGTGGTGCATCATTTGTGGAGTGGAAAGAGTGCGGAATGAGCAGTCTTTATTGAACAAATAACTTACATGTAAGGGTGAACGAAGTGATATGCTTTCCTGAATTGATCTGCCACGGTCAGTTTTGTAAACTGTTACTTCGGCTGCAGAAAAAGACCGATAAATGACTGATGTAGGAACCGTCGACTACTTGGAATTGGTGAACAAGACAGGTTACCAGGATCTGTAGACAGATAGTATGGCCCCCAGACCGACAGTGAACGAGGGCCAGTAGATCTGTGGTCTCTGTAGTTAATAAGGCCTGTAATATGACCCGCAGACCGACAGTGTAATAGGACCAGTAGATCTGTGGACCCTGTAGTTATTAAGGCCGGTAGTATGACTCGCAGACCGACGGTGAAAGAGGGCCAGTAGATCTGTGGACCCTATAGTTAATAAGACCGGTAGTATGACCCGCAGACCGACGGTGAACGAGGTCCAGTAGAACCTAAGTTCCTGTAGTTAATAAGGCCGGTAGTATGACTCGCAAACCAACGTAGAACGAGGTCCAGTAGATCTGTGGTCCCTGTAGTTAATAAGACCGGTAGTATGACCCGCAAACCAACGATGAATGAGGTCCAGTCGATATGAGGAGGACCCTGCAGTTGATAAGACCGGTGCGGGAATAAGTGAACGACTTATCCGGATCCCATCGTGCCGCTCATTTACTGGTTCATTGGAACCCGATCTTTCCAGAAAGGCGCGTCTCCAGTGGCAACGTCATTTTTCAGCTGGACGAACTTAAAAAAAAAAGCAGAGGTATTATGAGCCTTGCGTTGTATGTTAAATGCTGTTGACATGTGCGATGAAGCTGTTCCAACAAAGTTTTGCCTGTATACTTATTGCAATAAAAAGCGGACATGTCATGTATTATACTGAAACTGTTGACAGTTTTTGAAGCTCTTTCACCAAAGTTTGGTCCAACTAACAAATTCCTTACTTTGAATCCAATAAAAAGCAGACATGTACATTATGTCCTATTGTGATTATAATTAGCGGTTATCGGAGTAACAGAATGGCTCAGTGCTTCCAGTTATTAGAGGCCGAACGGTGTTCGATATACATTTTTACGTTTCCAAAATTTATGAACATAATTCATAATAAACGATGTAAATTAGTATTGTCTCTTACTCAAGAGTTCGTAGTTGACCTGCACAACGGGGGTAGGTAGTCCTTGTTGGTGGATAGTCCCTTAACAGGGACTATCCACGCGAAGACGGTCGAAGGAAAACATATTGATCCTGCCACAAACGTGAGTCTGTATCACCGCATGACGGTCTTTCCACCGTTTTTCATTTCTTACCTGTCCCGATGATAACGAGTCTGAAGTCAAATTTGTGCACAGCTCCAACTACACAGAACACGCACAAAACACGACTGCTTTAATGTATTTTTAACTTGAACGTGTCGTTTATTTGTCACGAACAGCGGCCGGTCGGCTCTTCCCAACGCAGATTATTACGTAGGTCAAATGCAAACTCGTAAGACAGTATGAGTACTGTCGCTTCACATCTCGTCGTAGTGCACCAGCATTGTGCTGTCCGTACCTAGTAGTAATGAAGTCGCAGTTATTTTCACCGGATGATAGAGCGTGATTATTAAAGATGACTTGAGATATGCTTGCAGGCGGCGGTGTACAGAACATATTGCGCTCATGACTCCACATTCCTTTCATCAAGTCTTCGCTTGCATCCACATCTCTCTTCTCTCCCCTTGTAGCTTGTTCGCCTCTATGTCTGTTATTTGCATCTTTTCCTTTTCCCTTCCATTGTGATACTTCCTGCAGATGGTGTTTGTTACAAGACATTTTCAGCAATCACTGCCGATCAAACGAATGTTTACTTAATTCTTAAATAATTTGGAGTTATTTTATCCATTTGTTTTGTGCGAAACTCTGTGTAGTAGCTCAACAGAAGACGTGTTACGCACGGTAGGTCTATTAGGCCTGCTTGAAACATACACTCGTCCCTCGGTTTGCACGGGTTCGTACGTGGCGGCTTCGCAAATTCGCCGAGTAGCCCCATAAATAAAAATACATCACTCAGACCCTGCAGTGGGTTGGAACATCGGGATTGTTCGACAACTCAAAACAAGTCTTCGAGCCATACTGCACGATGTTCGTAGGGTTGACGGGGAGGGAGAGAAGAAACTATCATCACAGTAATTCTGCAGATAAAAAGAAAGCACCAAAACACTTTTGGGGGGCGTGGCCAGTTGCTAGCGGAGTTTTAATTTTCGCGGGGTATCTTGGAACCTAACCGGTGCGAAAAGCGATTGGTGAGTGTATTGGAAGGGGGGAGGGAGGTAAGATACGTTTGCAGTGGCAGTTGTAGTTAAAACCTGAAAAAATGTTCACAGCATTGGCAAGGTGTAAGTTCCTTCATTTGTACTTGATTTTCATTGTATTTTGGGCACTTATAGTGGATACCACATCTGCATCTTTGTAGGAACAGTGCACTGAAAGGTCGCTGACTGTAGCATCTGTTACGGATAGTGGTAGATTTATTAGCGTGTCCGGGAAAACCGATGACTCTGCGTCGAGGAACTTGCGTCTGAAAAGAGAAGCAGCAGGTAAAAGAAACTGCAAGGATGGTTGAAGGTCCAGTCGAAAATGCTATGCAGATGACGTCAAGGCACTTGTGGACTGTTGGACGAAGCACACCGACAAGCAGGGCGTTTGCTTGGGAAAATAAGGCGTGTAACTGTGGTGTGATTTTGTTGTCAAAACGTTGAAGAAAATATCATTACATTTTAATACTCGTATTTTACATGCTTGCACAGAAAACATGTACATGCGCAGGGTTGTATACCAGTGAGACACTGTGAGACGGTGTGTGTATTCCTTTCTTAAAAATTTGTAGAGTTATAACTATGTTCAGATGTTCCCATGTTTGTGTTAAAGCAATATTTCGTTGCCTGTTATGTGTATAGTTAACTCACAGAATTACCCTACATTCTGTATACTCGTATTTTTATATCTGCTTGCATATTAATTAACTGTAGTGGCATTCTATTTTCGACAGTATTTTCAGACCAACACGACCATTCTGATGTTAAGTAGGTTTGGAAGAAACGAAACGAAAGCTCGCTAATAAAGGATTAAAATCCCATTACTGTTCAAGAATTTCAAGAATGGAGCATTGTTTTGCTATACATAACATGTATTTGTCTGCTTTGTTACGGAATTAGCTGTGAGGCTTATATTTAGGAATGGACGTGGGAAATGCATCGTGTGTTCCATAGTAAATCTCATCTAATGCCACGTGGATAGGATTATAGTGATTTCCTATGTTCTGATCTACAATAATTGGACATGCAGTTTGCAATTAGAAATTGCATCACCTGAGTTTAATGTACGAAATTGACTCAACATCCCTTACTGCTCACTACATTCAAATATTGTGCGAAAGTTTTTGAAACAAAATCTTTCAACAACTTGAAATTAAAACTGTTACATCTATTTCAAAAATGAAATTTCGACAACAGCGTTTTATTTTAATGCGATTTGTCCTCGTTTTGTTTACAGTCAAATAAAACCATAAAGTACTACTGCAACACAATGTGTATTGTAAACAATATCAACAGCTACATGTTTCGGCTATATAAATAGCCATCATCGGGCTATACACAAGAAAATAAATTTTTTGACGTACAACTGCAAATGTCATAAGAGATGGCACACTTCACCTTTAATCTTAAATTTTGCGATTTGTTGTGTGTTTGGAGGCCAAACGGGTATTAGGAATTTTGATCTTGGCATAGTTAGGAATTAGTTTATTTCGCAAATATTTTTATTCGTTTTATTTAATTCGTCTTGAAGTTAATACCTGAAGCATGTGACATGTTTTGACGAAACGTTCTGGGCAGGAAATATATTGTACAATTTCTATCAAGTGTAAGTTTAATTTTAAGGGCTTAAATAAATTTTATTTTGACGATGGGCCTCGGATGTAAGAGTAGCCTATTGCGACATGTGAGTTTCATGCAGTTTAATTCTGGTCGAGGCAAGGGTCGCCCGAGCAACTCAATTCTTTACGGTGACTCCATATATTTTCAGCATAATTATTTTCAGGCCTTTTCTTTCCCTTTACATGCAGTAATGTGCATCAGTTCATATGCACCTAGCAGAACGCTTCAGATAACAGTGAGGTTGACAGGTCACTGCAGAATTGTAGTCTGTGTGTTGAACTTGCTGCATGTTACCCTTCTGGTGCCAGTAATTTGTAGGTGGCTCCTAGATTGTACGAGACTTTTTTGACCCCTACTTCAAGACCAGTATTGCTAAAGGACGAAAATACGTTCTTGAGCGATTGTAGCTAAGAATGAAGCCGAGAAAAAGTGCTTTTGAAGAAAGTTGTAGTGATCCGTAAGACGCAGTTGCAGCGATCTTTAGAGGGTATTTGTTAGGTTTGGTGATTTTGAGAATATACACCAATCAGCGCGCTGTCCATCGCAGTGTCTGGTTGCTAAGTAGCTCATTTCCGCTAGATCTAAAGGATGCTGCACATGTCTAGATGACAGACATCGTGAATAACCGAGGTACCTTTTTTAACGCCGCTTTAGACGTGTGTTAACACGTCCTTGCCTGTGTTCGAGCTACCCAGTTCGTCGCATGTGCTTAGTGGAGAGAAAGCTTTAGGAATCAACACACTTATTTTGACAGTAACGTTCTAAGATATAGTGAGGAAGTGGTCTGGAGTCGCTGTGGCTGGGAAAATGTTGGAACTGGGAGCGCTTGGAAAGTTTTAGTGTGGAACAGTAAAACGGTAATGGCGAAATGTGCTTGTTTTAGTAAGTGAAGCTGAGGAATTATTTGCGAATTCCCAGGACCGATGTAGGAGTCTGGAAGTCAATTCACACAAAAATAGCTGAATGAAGTGGCAACCAAACTGATGTGAATGAGTTTACGTACTAAGAAAATATTTGAATGGACATGGAGGCTTCATGCTTTCCTTCGTAACTAAACGGAGGCGAATTATCTTCACGCTTCGGTCGCTTTGCTCCCGAGAAAATGTGGGTCGTTACGGATTGGAAGCTGGGTCTGAACATAGTGACTGAGAAGAACCTGTTGCTACTAGGAGTAAATTAGTGGTCGAGTACGTAGCTAGTTGAGTAATTAATGGACGTTTTAAATACGGTACACGTTTTTAGAACATTTTTGCCTGCAAATCCTGGATATGTATTTCTTGTTTTATACATACGGACAACGTAGTTAAAATTGTAGGCCGTCAATTGCAGATACTTGCTGACATTCGATCATATCCCTGATTCGTAGTTTGTCTAAGAATGATATTTTATGTCCCTAGTATGTGGATGGTAATAATGCTTTTGTCACAAATATATTCTGTACAATTTAATGGTACTGTCCTAAACACGTGTGTGGAGTAATGTGGGTAAAAAACGAGCAGTTTTTGTCCCCGAATTGCCGGCCGGTAGGCCGAGAAAGACACCTAGGACCTTCAGAATACGAATCGCGGAGGTAACCAGTGTGCCGCGACGTTGGACAGAGTATTATTATTACTATTATTATAAGTATTATTACTTACTTACTTACTTACTGACCTACTTACTTGCATACTTGCAGCAAATTGGGTTTTCACTCAGTGGCAGTAGTCCTTACACTAGTACAGACAAAACAAATAAGAATAAATATGCGTAAACGAAACAATACAAAACACAGTACAAACAATACAAAACACCGCAAATACAAGTACGTATATTACCAAAACACCCACACAATTGTCAAAACGCCCACACATTACAAAATCCACACACACACCCACACATTACAAAACAAGTTAAAATAACCACAGTACAAGATACACAACAAATGAAATAGTCACAATACAGTCAAGTACCCTCAGTATAAGATCACCCTAATGTACATGGTACTTTTGTCCCCAAGAACTTCACCGTAACTACATATGGCAATTAAAAATATACTTTTGTAGTAATTATTTTCACATCTTCTTTTCGTCCCAGTTTGTATTTTATGACCGGTCATAAAGAAGTTTTATCTGCAACGGTATTCAGTAGATGCTTGGCAGTATAAGCCTATTTTATTTGTGTATCCTCTGGTACAAATTCCCGCTCCGTTCCGCTGGCATATAACAGCATGTCGTTGAGCGACGTGCGTTGAAAACGCTTGTTGTCTTAAGGCTCTTGACAAGAATATGTATGGGACAAAACTTCCGGCCCTTTTCTGCTTCATTACGTAGCTTACCATTCTAGTTAGTCTTTACTTCTGAAACAGTCCCATTCGTAGACGCAGCGTCTCTTAATAATCTTCCACGGACGCTTCACGCTGTTGGATTTAGTTCAGAACCGTTACAGACTTTGTTCTTTCCAAAGGCCTCTCGTCGAAAAGGAATTTTCTACACTGAATAGGCAACGATCATTTAAGTATGAAAAAGTTCTTTTGTTTATAGCAGCCAGCCTGGATAGCTCAGTCGGTATAGCGACTCGCTACGGCCTGGACGGTGCAGGGATCGAATCTCGGTAGGGGCGAGGATTTCCTTGCCCTTCAGACCAAACAAGTGCACGTTTAAACGTAAAAACGGTTAACCTTTTGTGTTTTATATAGACATTTCAGACTTGGAGTACAAGTTTTTGTGTATAAGCACAAGACTTTGAAAAGACTGTAGGTCGAATTTTTCTCTTGGTTGTTTGTTTCCTTCTTTACGCCATTCTCTTTTGTCGAGTGCCTTAACACGACATGATTTCCTTATTCTTATCTTATTCAACTTTTCATCATAATCTTATGTTGTTTCTGTGAGGTCACAGAGAAGGAACGAAGAGACCAAGAAACAGAAACCGTGCGTTATAACCAACGACGTGTGAAAATGATCATTATGTGCACGTGCTGGTCAAAATCGTGCTTTAAAAATCGTCAGTTTGGTGGATTTTTTTTTCAATCGCGTAACAGTGGCTATAAAACCACGAGAGGCGCTCATTCAGGTCATGACACACAGTCTCATTACTGAAAACCAGGAACAGTTTTTCCTTCGGAAGGCGTTGAACAGCCGTGGAGACAGAGAGGGTTTAGTACGGTATGCCATGGGCTCTAATTTGGCCTCCTGTTGGTCGATTGTCTCCAGCAAACGACGCAGAAGCGTTCCTATATAGATGCAATCTGACGCTTCATTGGACGAGGCCAGATTTCAGTCTGTTCCTCCATCCAGTATGCGGTATCACAGTGTGGGACATAACAGTAATCTGGCACAGTAATTACCCGGTCTGTAATTGCTCCTGCATGTATCGATTTGTGATGTGTGGGGTTATAGAAAAGTGCACGTCGCTGCTTAACAATGGTCAGCCTGCATTTTATGCAGTCTGAGGGTGCTTCGGAGTTTCACGGCGTATGTGGTTTCCAGGTACCTCGTGTTTCCATAAATAATTCACCAACCACTTTACTTTGTTTCACATTCTGAGAAATAGAATAATTAACATGTAAATTTATTCTTGCAGTTAAGTGAAAATACAGGCTGCTTCCCTCCATGATACGGGCTTGTGTTGTAGGTCTGGGTTAATTTAGTTGGGTGAATTTTAAAATTGTTAGTCCATTTCATGTTTCTGTGTGCATGACAGCTGGGTGTTGTGGTAATGCTCTGAGCATGTGTCCCTGCGGGTCCGAATGCGGCCTGGATAACCTGGTGATCTGACCGATGTTTCCTATGATATTCCAATCTCTTCAGGTGATCATTTACATGATCCATAAGGGAAGCGCACTTCAATTAACTTATATATTATTACCAGGTGCCAGTATTGCCAATTACCGGACAAATATTTTTGCGATACTTCGAGGGATGTTTGAAATTTGTCGCGGCATTTCAGAATTTTTATTTATTCGACGATTTCCCCTCACCATGTTCTGCGGGACACTAGTTGGGAAACACTTAGCTGGTATTACGCAAACCTGTAAAATGCCACTTTTGTGAAGACCAAGACCTTAAGGGAGACTGGGGTTAGCGGAACCACGGGCGCTGTTAGCACCCACAGGCCTAACTAAATTGCTTGTATCTTCACTAAACACGGAGCCTTTGCTCGAGTAATTATGTTTTTAATCGAACGTCGCGGTCGAGTGCATAGCATTTCTGGTTCATATATGCGAGTTCTTATATTCAGATCTCGGTCTTGTCTGGGGTTTGTCGTGGTTTTCACGGTCTTTCCAAGCAAATGTTTAGACACTGTCCCAAAAGTGGCCACGACCTCATCCCTCCACACCGTTTACATTTTATTATTTAGCGGTCATCCCATTTTCCGCAGTTGCTGAGCCTCAGCTGCTGACGGCATCGTACAGGGTGCGGCAAAAAAAAACCTGACAGTTTTTAAGTCTCGTTATATTGGCAATCGTGTGGGATGGGGTAATACAACCAAGGTCAGTGACTAGCTGGTTTCATGCCATTTCAGTAGCCATGGAGCAGAGGACCGCGCAACATCGTGCTTTCGTTGTTGAAGCTCATTTCAAGAATGGCGATTCAGCAGTTACAAGACAACGATTATTTCGCAGACACTTTAACATTCCTCGTAATGGCCGTGTTCCCTATCGTAACACCATAAAAGAATGGGTACAGAACTTTCGGGAAAATGCTTCGGCCTTAGAAAGAAAATACCGAGGCAGAATTCCTACGGTACGAACACCAGAAAGTGTTGATAAGGTAAGGATGACTATTGTGAAAATTCCAAGACGTTCAGTGAGGAGGCATTCCGCTGCCATAGGACTAACCGATCGCAGCGTGCGGAGAATTTTGCACAAGAATCTTAATTTTCATCCGTACAAAATTGCGATTGTTCAAGAATTAAATGATCTCGATATGGCTAACCGCAGGATTTATTCTGAGCAACTTCTCTCGAAATGCTGAATGATGATGGTGTTATCAACACTGTGCTAATGACTGAGGAAGCACATTTCCACTTGTCAGGTTGTGTGAACAAACAAAATTATCGCTACTGGGCACCTGAAAATCCACAAGAGTTCCATCAGCGTCCTCTCCACAGCGAAAGATTGACTGTCTGGTGTGGGATCGCATCGTTGGAGTTCTTGGCCCTTACTTCTTTGAAGACAACGAAGGTGCAGCCGTCACTGTGACATCAGAGCGTTATGTGGCAATGCTATGTAACTTCTGTGAACCAGAGTTACGTCGTCGTGGGATCAATCTCTCATCAGTATGGCTTCAGCAAGATGGAGCAGCAGCCCACACAGCAAGGGCATCAATGAGTGTTCTGTGGGAAGTGTTTCCACAAATCTTTACTTCCGGTGGCGACGATGTTCCATGGCCGGCACATTCGCCTGATCTCTCCGCCTGTGATTACTTTTTGTGGGGGCATCTCAAAAGCAGAATTTTCTTCTCTAAGTCTAGAACCATAGCGAACTAAAGCTAGCATAAAGGAAAAAATCGCGACGATCCCGGAGCGCATGACTTGTCGGTTGATGGAAAACCTTGGAGTAAAACTGAAGTAGTGTTTGAGAAATGGTGGGAGACATCTGAGTGACATACTTTTCAAAACTTAAAATGGCATGTATTGAGTTTTCTATTGATAACAGCTTTTACATAAAAAGATGAAACCTCTTTGTGTTATTTCATTTTGAAACCCGTCAGGTTTTTCTGCCGCATTCTGTACAATATGTGTTTGCTCGTAACAGGAGCCTACATAGCAGACCATGAGCGTTTTTCCGTGGGGCATATAGTTGTGACGAACTGACACAGATGGCAGCTGTGTGTACGAAACTGTGCCATATGAAGGCTAAAGGTGCAGCCTAACTTAATTTACTATTTTATCATAACAGAGATCGGAGTCTCAAAGGAAGGGAAGAGGAACGGAAGGAATGAAGGAATATTAGAAGCAGAGTGCTGGTTGTAGATACGGAAAAACTGAATCTGTCGAACCTCAAGGATCTTGTCCACTATTAAATCATAAATAAGTACGCGTATAAACGATTTATTAACGATACACAGAATGCAAGGAAAAAGCCTAACAGAAAGACACGCCATAGCGGTAACATTGAAGCTAGGAAACCGGATTCGCATTCTGTAACAGCCGAGTCCTCAGCTATAGTGATAGGCATAATTGGTGAGGAAGTTATAATTTCTTTTTCTTGTACAGAGGCTGCATAAAAACAAGTATAAATGAAACCAAATATCAAGTTGGGAAAACTTGTTAAAGTTGACCCGGGAACAGGCCTCGAAGGCGCAGGCGGGATTACTCTTTCTGTAACTTCATTGCTACATGGAAGTGGGTGGTCAACTCCACGCCCTGACCGTTTTACCCCCGGGAAAGACACGGTACCCATTATATAAGGGGCTGGGTGAGCCTCAGGGCCGGTCTGGAATGGTACGGAAAATCTCGCCACCCACCGGGATTCAATCCCCGGAACGTCGAGCCCGTAGCGAGTCGCTATACCAACTGAGCTCTCCTGGCCCACTGGGAAAACTGGTTACGGATGAATAACCACGGGTGTCTGAAATCGACGATTAGTACAACTGTGATTGGCGTTGGAGTATTGAATTAGAGTTAGCGATTGCTGCCAAGTGCCGCATTGATATGAAACACAGTGGCAGAACCGTGAAATCGCCCAGTCTGGCTGTCGCAAGTCTTGAGAATAGTGACAGACGAGCACGGAATGATGATTGACAGGCGCAAACAAGTTCTCGGAATGAAACTCGCTTCACTTCTATCGGCCCACCGTCATTCCACGAACATCGACTGCAGCGTTAGGGGCACAACATTTTAACAGCCGTGTGTTAGAAGAGGACACGTCGTTTCACACGGATGGGGCTGCCAATTTTTCGTAGAATTTTCAGATTCGCGGCCTGGGGCGGGAGGGGGGGGGGGGCGAATGGAATTTTCTGTCTATGCCACATTGTTCAGAAGACGTCAGTTACTGTGATCTGGACAGCCAATTACTGATATTTTTATCATATCTACAAATGGTTATTTACAATATGAAAGTTAAGGCTTGCATGCTATATGGAAATAGGACGCAATACTCATAAGTATGAACACTGAAACTGTCATATTTCAGTTGTGCCTGAGGACATACGGTGCATGTGAGATTTGAGATTCTCACAGAGATGCTGACGAATTCCGTCTTTCTTGGATTCGAGACCGTGCAGACAGGTAAAGGGTACCGATTTTTTATGTTGTTTTGT
>Ga0131853_10002314_pt1 | contig 34135 bp, 14 predicted proteins | sample TergutLab28metaG_FD_92764 | JGI IMG/M metagenome (GOLD analysis project Ga0131853, IMG submission 92764) | Labiotermes labralis P1 segment gut microbial communities from Petit-Saut dam, French Guiana - Lab288 P1 (version 2) (version 2) | ecosystem: Host-associated > Arthropoda: Insects >... | reverse complement strand
TTACAATAAGTTTATTTCATACCTCTACATGTTTCGAGCACATGTGCTCGAAACATGTAGAGGTATGAAATAAACTTATTGTAAAACAAAAATTTTGTGCATCAAGTTGGTTAATTACTGAGACAAATATACTGAGATGCACGGTCAGCAAAACGTCAATATTCCGGTTCTGTTGAGAAGCATGTATAATTTTCTTCTCCTTTTTTTTACTTCTTTCTCTCTTTATTTCATGACTTCTTATTATTTCGCATAATATGAATTTTATATTTCGTAAAGTCTGTGGAAAAATTATATTTATCGTGGCACATAAAAGTCTGTGCTAACAAATTGAATAAACACGGTTCCTACATACCTAATACCCACTTCACGTAACTTACCTTGACCTTCATTCATTGCCATATACATTTGCCGTATCATGCTGATCACTAGAACCACACAGCTCGCAAATGGCTCTTTATTTTTTACAAACTTCATCATTGGAAAACTGCTCGAAAGAGATCTTATACATTTCTGTAAGATCTTCGTCTTATGTTGTGTGAAAATAGATATGTGCCCATACACAGGCTTGAGAAATATATAAAGATTCCAGCATAGTGTATTGTAAAACCCTGTTTCGTAATCTCTCTGTCACAGCTGATCCTTTAAAAGACAATAAACCTACAGGCCTCCCTCTTACTATATATATGAATTCTTGGGCCCCCAAACCATAACTTGAAGTGACATTTATAATTCAGATAATTGCGAACCAGAACATTGATTGAATTCTACTGCGTCAGTGTTGAAACTCGTTACAAGTCATAATTTTTGTAGCAGTAAAGAGAGTATGATTAAGATTAGTGAAACCTGAAGGATAAAACACTTTGTTCTACCGAGCATAACCTATGTAATTTAATACTGTCATTCCAGATCAAGAGAGTCTCCAGGAGAGAAAAATTCTTCAATATAATGTATTTTTTGTTTTGACTCATCACAGGAAGATAAACACAATGTTACAGAACTCCCGGTCAGGCCTCGCGGACGCATAGTTTTCCGCAGACTACATTTAGAGAACTAAAGGTGTAAAGTGTAACTTACACGACAATACACGTATTCTGAGGCCTGATACATTGCCAGTTGTCAAATATGACATTACGGGTGTTTTGAAAGATATTGCTGTATTCCCAATCTTCAAGGATTAGACACCCTTATTGCAATCGTTTCTGAAGATGGGTGCAGCATGTTAATCGACTATGTCCGTATCTGCTCACAAATGTACACGGTGTCAAATTAAAAAAGACTAAACATTAATCAATTTTTTTTTGAAGTTTGGGTGACCGTGCATCGTGATAAATTCGTATAATAAAACCAACTAGATGCACTAATTTATCAAATTTATTTTTGGAATAAAATCTACATCATTCGGACAGTTCCTCTGTCCATCACCAGGAGTTTTACACTGTACACACGGCAATGGTACATGTCATACAGTTTTGCTGACAGCTTGCGAGCAGGATCAGGACGGAACCAGTTCCGTCTTGATTCTGCTCGCAAGCTGTCAACAAAACTGTATGAATTACGTCATTGCTGTGTGTACAGTGAAAACTCCCGATGATGGACAGGGGAACTGTCCGAATGATGTAGATTTTATTCCAAAAATAAATTTGAGATATTAGTGCATCTAGTTGGTTTGATTGTAAGAATTAGTCAATGTCTTTATACGAGCCTCAAATAATGAAAAATAACACATTTTTTGGCCGGTGGGAAGTACGGTTAGAATTAACTTAGTCGTGCACTATTTGTTGTAGATTGCAATCAACACAAGCAGAAATCCCTTCCGAAACGTCGTGTACAAAATTTGGAAAATACGAACTGATAGAAGGACAGATAAAGTCCGAATATTTTCTTTTATTCCATGGCGTACGTAATTCTTGCCATGATTTCATACACAGATATAATTTTAACGCCATTCTAACTAGGACACAACTACTGTTAGAAGTTTGAAGGTCTTGTAAGTTACTTATCATTATTTACCTGTTATTGTCCGTCCAGTTTTCGATTTATCACATTAATTCACAAAACCAATGTACAATACAGCGCTGTCACACTTCGAATAAGACTGTAGTAACTTGTGGAACTCTACGGCCGGAACACGAACTTTGGCCTGAACTTTGACACGTGACGTCCGCGCTCTATGGTGTTCAATAAATAAGTAATCGACAGTTCGTTATTTGAAATGTCCCAGCGTTAAGGTGTGTCCACACTTGTAACGTTACCGCGTAACGTTACAAGTGTGGACCCAGCTTTATAGGCCGATAAGTCATACAAAACACGTATATAAATAAATATTTAATGGCCCAAATCACTCAGCTAGTTGCCCATAGAAATATGTACAGTGCCTGAAATTAATTTATTAGTAAATCATACGTTATTGATATCTAAAGTCGGAACTACACAAACGATATAAATCTTTGTAAGGCGAATTTCACGAAAATCAATCGCATCCTACCTCCAAGAAAATACCCAACCTATTTTATTGAGTGTATCATTTGGTTAACATGCTGAATATAAGAAAATTCGTGGTGTGAATTACATAAAATATCCCATCTCTGTTACGAAATTGTTGGTTTGATATTGTTCAAGGGAATGACATCTGTTTCCAGAACGAAAATAAAAACTACACGTTCTGTCTTTCTTGTTTTTCCAAAGTTTCATGTTGTATTCTTAGTTCCGCCTATCCACAACTAAAATTCTAATATATATATATATATATTTTCACGACAGTTCTATCATTTTGGTCTTCATGAAAGGCTGTACGAAGGAAGTGTGTGACGTAAACTTATTATTGACATCCATATTAAATTATTAATAGTTTTATTTTTAAAGTCATTCCTTGCCTTCTAATCTATCACAGAGAAAATTGGAACGGTTACAGCTTTGGAATGGGAAAGGTGTATTGTGTAAATTCTTGACGTGTTATATTACTAAACTACTTTTGCTATGCATGCTACATGGACAGCTGCTACAGTATGTATATGTCAGTGTATGGACAGGCTACGGCCTGGGCCTGTGGTGTTCGGCGTTCAACCTTCTGCAAAGACAGAAGCTTCTCGCTTCACCATGCTGCCTGAAGCGGCTCTGGGGTCTGTCGCGTCAGAGAGGCACCGGTGGCTATTTACACCGCACAAATTCGGTACAGGCGTAAATCTAGCTACTTAGCTTCTGTCTAATGATGACGTAGTACCCTTATAAGTCCCGGTAAACATATGCAAGTCGACAAGGCGTGACATCCCAGGAGACTTGAATATTTACTTTTGAATTACTGTATTACAATTTTTGTAATCAGCCGGAATTTACTGTGTTAATCAAAATAATAAGATAAAAACCGTAAACTTAATAAAACACATTAATTATAAAAACACCGCAGAATGTTTCGGCCTTATCTGACATCTTCAGGAGCATCAATTGAAGAAAAAAGAAGATTGCCGAAACTATTACGTATCTTGATCAATATAAGACAAATAAGTAAAAGGGACAATATTAATTATAAATATCCTGATTTAATTATAAAGAATGAAGCAGTAAAATATAGCCTTGCTTAAATAATAATAATAGAATCAGTTCCTTCAAACTTATAATTTATAATATTATTTTACAGCGGGAGAAGATTTAATATTTTACTCTTTATAATTACATCAAGACGGCTTACGTTTTATATTTATGTCGTTTACACATTTTTCTTATTGTTAGTAAAATATATCGTAGGCTTGAAGGTCTACTTGTTGTAGTATTCAATGTTATCCCAGCAGTTGGCCGATAAAACCGAAATTCGAGGAATATTTAATTAGTGTACTTGTATGAAGTGTACTTCATTGTTTACGTTTTTGGTTAAATTGTAAAACGTGGTCAACATGTATTACAACATTTCTCTCTTAATATTTTGTAAGGGTCAATAGTTTTGCGAGATATGAAATTCTCGCTGTAGTCATTGTTACTGATTCTTCTTTCATGTGATGCCTTTTAGAATGGCACAAATAAACCAACGTTTTGGAGCAAGGTGCTGTCTCCATCGTCTACCGTGAACGTGGAGGCAGTACATTCCATCAAAGCTTTCGTAAATTTCTGTAGGTCTACGTGGCGTCACTTCTCAGAAGAGATTTTTCTCAAAACGTTTTTACCCCTTCCACTGATGCGTTTGCCTGCAGTTGCAAGTTGCCTTGCAAGGTGTTAACACTCTGTATCAGCCTTTTCCCCCCACTCTTGCTGATTTCATGAAATATATTAATATTATTTAACTTTCGAAAGTCACCTTTGGGCGGAGTCTGCCAATAAAAATGAGGATAATTTCAATGACTGTCGCACTTTGCAGAACATTAATGAGTCCTGAGGACACACGAGTTCCATCTGTATGTATACAGATTTCAGAAGAGAGTGTCGTAACGTTTGGACGCCAGTGTACGTCGAAATCTACACGATAATTTGATGTGTGTTGGACCGTGCATCATTGTGAGAACTGAAGAATAAAAACCAACTAGATGCTACTTGTTATTTTATTGCACTTCTTATACGCTCAACATGTTTCGGGCACTACTATGCCCATCATCACGAGCTCTCGACTATAATGTTGATTACCACATTGGTCGTTTCGTTCTTGGTTTGCTGTAGGTTGGAAGTTAGGTGCGGGTAGGCTGGAGTAGTGTCCGGTCTGCAGGCTAAAGCACAACTCGTGCTTAGCCTAACCGCACCTAACCTCCAACCTACAGCAAACCAAGAACGAAACAACCAGTGTGGTAATCAACATTATAGTCGCGAGCTCGTGATGATGGGCATAGTAGTGCCCGAAACATGTTGAGCCTATAAGAAGTACAATAAAATAATAAGTAGCGTCTAGTTGGTTTTATATTCTTCAGCTACATGACCACTTTAAAGTCGTTGTACAATTTGTACCTGTGTTTTTCCTGCTTCCACATATTGAGCAAAATATTCATTTATACCGTTAGAATTTGAGTCCCGCTTTGAGAATCGATCGTGTTTATCCAGCAAATCCTTTCTCAAGGTACCAAAAGTCTGAGCCAGTGGTGTAGATATGGCCTCAGCAAATTCCGCATCGTGTGCTCTTCTGGGTTATTACACGACGAGTAGAGGTAATTTCTCTCCTACGTTTCGAGGGACAAACTATCGGTTCCTTCTTCAGGGGTCAGTGACTTGCTAAACACCTGTCAATTCAGCAAAGTGCTCCAGGTAAAATTTCATTGTTGGTGAGTGAGATGAAGAGAAGCTAATATTAGTGACAGCGAATGTCATGTTGCGTGACATATCCTCCGTTAATAATAAAATTTCCAATGTTGCTTGTTTTGAAAGAAATGTGTTACAGCATAAGTGAACATTAAGGAAAAGTATTTGAAATATCCATACAATAAGAACCAACAGGATGCGCTATTTACTTTCAATTTATTTCTATAGTTAACCTCTACGTGTTTCGAGCAGGCTTACTGCTCATCATCAGGAGGTACTAGGCTGTATGTACAGCAATTGGTACATGCCATGCGTTTGTATTGGCTGGCTGTTGGCAGGATCGGGATGAAAACATTAAAGAAACATTAAAAAAGTGTTTTAAATAACGTATAAACATATTTGAATGAATATTATCTACGAATTGTACGGTTCAGTAATATCCAGCAACACTGATGCGGAGACAATATTATCTACGAATTGTATGGGTCAGTAATGTCCAGCAACACTGGTGTGGAGACAGGAGATATAATGTAGAGAAAGTGATCACAGTAGCGCACTATATATATTACACGTGATGGATGTTTTTGTATGTCAAGCCTCTTCCATTCCGAAATATAATACAGCTTTCAAGATATATCGGCAGTGTATCGACCACACGGCCACCCACCAGTGACAGCACAAACGACGCCATCAAAAGGGTGAGGTGGGTAGTGTTGCCCCATCCATCTTACGTTATTGGGCCTGAGAAACACAGACTACCGGCGCAGATGACAGGGTACTGTGACAGGCTGTCTGCAAGTGGATGGAGAGGAAGCAGAGAAATTTTAGCCTACCGAGGACTATATTATCTGAGATTTTCCCTGTTTTGGGATTATACGCAGCTTAGAGTGGTAGTTTCTTACGGACGTTTAGGGACAAACTATCTGTTCCATCTTCAAAGGTCAACGGATTGCTCTACCCTTGAAGAAGGAATCGATAGGTTGTCCCGAAACGTCTGTAACAAACTACTGTTATGCGCTGCGTAACTGAAAGAAGAATACAGCGCTCATTTACACTGCGGCGGAGGCCTGAAATCACGTGGCTATGTTATCTCTTTCAAAGGTGGAAGAACACTGTCGAGAAAGTTGGAAATATCAATGAAAATAACTGTGTCTTTAGCAGAGTTGCATTAAATTGCTTTGAAAGATCATTCGGCCTATTTGGATTGTAAAATAAAAGTGGGAGTTATTACTTTCTAAGTCGTAGAAAGTTCTATTACGTTGCGTCGTTTCTGAGAAATCAGAAGCTTGAAGTTGATCTTAATGAAGTTCGTGACCGTGGGTAACTGATGCCAGTCAAATTCTTTTGAAAGCTGTTGGTGCAGGCCTATAAACAAATAACGAAAATTATAAGGACTTTTAAGTGAATTTGTAAAATTAATGCACTGCAAGGATAATGGCTGACAGACGTGACTTTTCTGTTGCTCATCTCTTTCATTGTTCATAGTTTTCCCGAGTTCATCACAGTAAAATCAGTGTCTGTCTCAATTCACAGATTCACCGAAGGTTATTTTTTTCTTGCTTTTCAACTTGTTGCCATATTGAATAAAGTTTCAGATAAAAGTGAAGTGATTTGATTTGTTTAATTTCACAGAAGTGCACCAGTGCTATTTCAGCTTTCATAAAAGTTATGTGAAATGCTCTGAGGGCCTTTGTACAAATCTTTTCATAAAGGTATGTGAATTTCACTGCGGACGTTTGTCATAATATCTTCATAAAAGGTACATGAAGCACATTGTGAACTCTTTGTAAAAGGTACATGAATTTCACTTCGGGTTCTTTTGCTAATATTTTCTTAAAAGTGATGTGAATTTGACTGTATGCTCTTGTACTAAAAGGTAAAATGTAAAGTGATCCCGTCACAGGCCCGGTGTGGCCCAGAGGGTGGGTAGAGTTATAACTCTACTCTTTCATGGCCGCGGCACCAGAAGGGGGTGAATGGTCAGCAGCACGCCCCGGCCGCATTCTACCCTCGGGAAAGAACCGGTACCCATTTTACAGGAGGCTGGGTGGGCCCCAGGGCAGGTCTGGACGGGCGGAAAATCTCTTCCCCACCGGGATTCGATCCCGGGCCGTCCGCCCGTAGTCAGTCACTATACCGATTGAGCTACCTGGCCCTCGTATGGTCTTGTACTAGTCTCTTCTTAATAAAAGGTATGTGAAGTTCACCGTGAGCTGTTGTACTAAACTTTTATAGGTAAAAAAGTCATTTGTAAAAATGAGCTTAATTTGAGCGTGGTATAGCAAAGCAGTTTTGTTTGGACGATTCTCATTCGGTTGATATCATACTGATAAATTATTTGGTAGACTATCATTACAAAATTTAATAGCCATTGGTAAAATATTTTCAAAACTTAAACATATGGACGGACGGACGGACAGACAGACAGACGAGCAGATGACCATAGACGATCTGTCCATCGTGTTTTAATTCTGTGCTTCTTATATAAAGATTGCGTGAAAGACATTAACAGATTCAGACGTTTTGAAGACTGTAATAGCAACACATCATGCTCTTCTGCTTGGATAGTCTGATATTTACAGATATTTTGTATTAGTCTGTTATGCTGCCCTGAGTGGTGAGATGGTGATATCAGTCAGACAGGACGGCTGTTGTGGTTATCATGATAAGGTTCTTAAACGTAGTAACTAGATTTTGAAGTGACTTCTTCTGGAGTGACAGCAAAATTTCGTTTAAAATCTAATTTTAAATCCTTTATTATTTGAAATAAGAAGATCAAAGCAACGCACAAAGATTTCTTAGTAATTATGTGCCTATTAATCGGAGCGGAAGTTGCTAATTTTTTCCAAGTTTCGTATCAATTGATTTGTTAAATTTTGCCGGCTTATGATATTAAAAATCTAATAGCAGTATTTTGATGCAGGGTAAGAAATCTCAGAGGATTGTGAAATTTGTTAGACATGTGACACCAGCTTCAATCCCATTTTTCTGTCGTAAATTTCTCTTACCCCTTGCGTCATTTTCTTCCATAAAATGACAGAAGAAATAAGGATATGAATTCTTCTAATTCTCTTTTGGGTTATTACATTTCTGCAAAGTTTCCCCTTCTTTATTTAACACCAACTATGGAGCATGTACAATTAATTTTTGTGTCTGTGAAATAAAGACGTATTTTTTTTAATTTAAAAAGCTTTAGCATTCATGTATTGGTTTGCATGGATAAAGTACATTACTTATATACAAGCTTTTGCTGTTGTGCAGGGATTTAAAATAATATTTTACATACATTTCTATGTAGTGTGTGTAGATATTGTTTCCTGGATGTAACCTATATGGTTATAAAATACAGCCTTAACATGAAAGATAAGCCGCTTGTAATTGTATACCGTATGAAAGAATCAACGCTTATATGACGATCATTTAGCGATTAGAGAATTACATGAGCAATAAAGTCAGAATAACGACCACTGTGCTGGTAGCAATATGATGTTATTAATTCCTATTACAGGGCCGCACCAAGTGGGATTTCAAACCGCTTACGTTGTGTGTAATAAGGATATATGTTACTCTAAAGCTGTTTGCCCACGAAACAAAAACCTCGCTGAGAAGGAAGGACGCAGTAAAAACTGGTTACTTTATGAAAAGAAATAATGTATTTTACATGACTTCGCGAGATACGTGCGGCTTGCACTCGTCAGTAGCGTGCAAGTTGCCTGTAAAAAACAGTTGGACATTTCTCATAAGAACAGTGTAATTCCCAAGGAAGTTCTATTTCTGTAGAGAAGATATCCTCTTGTGTTTCATAAAATAAATAGTAAAGAAGATTTTAGTCAATGTAATTGTCTTTTATTATAATAAAAATATTAGCCTTTATAAAATCTAATTTTTTGACCCCAAAGGGTCATCAGGAGGCATGATTAAATAGAAAGTCAGGTATCCTTTTTATGTATTCATGCCTGATTATTTCCTTTGGGGGTCGAAATTGCACTTTATTAAGAGGCAAGCGTTGTTTTTACAGCAAAACTACTTATACTGACTAAAGTTATTTTCATAAAGTCGTATTTTGTTGTATCGCTGACAGAAAAAGATGGTTGTCTCCATTTAGGCATTGAGCAGTGCTGCTACCGTACGTTCGGCTTGACGAATTAAGACATGGGTCTCATAAATGTTGACTTCTGAATTGCGTCTCCAGAGCTCGTCCAGTTGGCCGCCCAGACTCTGTGATTTAGGGTTTGTATAACTTCACAATATGATATCGGGTGAAATTTTGTTTAGCAGTACTGGATTGGTGCGCGTACAGAAGTACATATAGATGGACAGGCAGAGCGTCTGGAATGGACGTCCCGCATGGATGTAGACGCTACTAAAAGTGAAACATGGAGATAAATAATCGAGTACAACTGTGGGTGAAAATACCCAGCTTTTGGAGTTTGAATCGTGATTGTTTATGTTGTAATTCCGGTTTTGCTATCTTTTTAACACCGCACCTATGTGAGTAAGCAGTTCTCACATATGGAAAATAACCGAGCGTTATGTTTCTGGGGCCCAAAAACTTAGAGCTGTAATGTAGATTAATTAGTCTACTGGTGTTCAGCTTTGTTGGGCAGGCGTCCGTTACCTTGAAAACACAAGTCACCTTCTGGTGACATAAGCAATAGATCAAGATGCTTCGGGCTTTCTCGGTATACAGTAACTGCCATTGCTGTATGAACTTAATGTCCAGCATCGCGATTGCTGTCGTCTGGGAAGTGATGCTGCGTATCTGGATGGGTGCAAACGACGCTGAAGGCAGCAGATTTCTCTCGAGCTTTGGCGGTAAAAGTTTACAAGTCATGTCAGAACACAATACCATAATAATGCTAATCATGCATTTATCATAATTTCTTTTGCATAATCCTACGTTTTAAGGAGAACTTAAGGTAAAAATAAGGTAAATTTCTTTCGTTGCGTATTTCAGTGCATGTCATTCTTTCAAACCATTAATATAACGCAGGTTATGGACCCAGAGTAAGTGTGTATATTTATTTTGGTGTGTTTCTGTGTTTGTATGTATGTGCTTAATATTTTCTGGATATGACGGCGTGTACTATGTTAGATATTTACTAGCTTTTGAGAAGAAATTTTTATAATTACCGTTGCTAGTTATTGTTGCAAACACACAGTCCCTGAATGGATTCGTTCTGCTATAGTTTAGCCACAGACAGGTACGGAGAATTCACAACTTCATTGAATATTAATACCATGAATTTGACAGTTTCTTAAGAGAGAGAATGATTGATATTTTTGCCAAAGCACGGCGCTGTAGTGCCCTCTGGAGCATAGGTAGCCCTTGACTACTTCATAATGATATGCTATTTATGGTAACAACTGTCATCTCGTCTATCATGAAATTAAGATTTAAGCAAGTGTGACTGATTCTTTCAAACACTGAAACGTTTATAGGAATATCCTTATAATCTAACATTAATTTTTTCCTTTGCCATACCGTTTGGCTTGTCACAATATGCTGTCACCCCCTGATAAAGGCCCTTCTATTTTTATTTAAGCGTGTTTCATCTTAATTTAGGTACACTTGAGCGATTAAGAAAGAAAATTCGCCTCTTCTCATCCATCAATTTAAAACACGTAGTTACTAGGTTAAGGAGTTACAAGAAATAAATTGACTTACGTAATATTATAATTGGATTTAATTCATTAGAATGCTTAATATCATTAGTACGTAATAATTGCGCGACAAATTATAATTATAGTTATTATAATTTAATATTAATGTCTTCTACCTCTTGTTTTAAACTTTTCTGGCCCATGTCTTTAATTCTCGATCGGATTACGTAATTTGACATGGATAATTTGTTGGATATTTTTGTGTTTCTGAACTTAGTAAATCTTTTGCAGTTTTTAGTGCAAACGATTTTATCATTTCTTCAGCTATTGTATGAGGCTCCTTTTTTGCGCATATATATGAAACTTGATAAGATGCTTGTAAAATGGTCTCCGAATTTAAGCATTTGCAAAAGTCGGTACAGTACCGCTATAATCAGATGTTGGCCTTTTAATTTTAATGGTAATGGAAGTGAAGTGTTCCCCGCGGCTGTACCACCAAGCTGTTTGTTGAATTGTTCTAAAAGCTTCGACGGTTTGAAATCGGAATTAGGAAACACCTCGCAGCACAGCATGCACTGTAGTCGCTGTATACTGTAATTTGCTGTGACACACGCAAAACCACAACGAACGTAGTCACTAATGTACAGTGTGTGTACTCGTCTAACACAACTGTATTTATTGATAGAATATAAAGTATTTTCTACATAAGGTACAACTACATGTTTCGGCGCTTGATAATGACCGTCTTCAGGTTGTACATGAAACACTTATTAAGCAGTTATACAATACATACATGCGCTGTTTATATGGGGTAGGGAGGGGGTAAAGTGGGCACGAGATCTCGTATCTGTCAGAAAGGTTGGGCGGTGTGGGTTACATGAGGGGTCCATGCTGTTACCAAACTATGTCTAAGCTTATTATAGTTAAATCTATGGTAGGTATCATGTTATGTCTATGTGTGCTGTGCAATTACACTGAAGTATAAAATATACAATGTACAATAATATGTAGCATCTGTGACTATAATTTTAGGTTTATAAACTTACTCTAGTTGTTAGCAGTATCTTATTGCTTTACATAAACGAGGCGAATATCACAATAATCTCATCTGTACAATTTAATATCTGGAGTTATAATTCTCTTTATCGTGTCATTTTTATACAATGTTTGTGAGCAGAAACGAAGTGCAGAAGATGTGGAAGAGAATCAGCAACAATCCAATACATTACTGCAGCATGTGAGCAACTAGCACTTACCAAGCATGTGAAGAGACATGATAGACTAACCAAAATTATCCATCAGAAATTGGCAGGAGCAGCCGAATTGATTGACGATAAAAGTCCATATTATAACTACACACCAACCAATGTACTGGAGAATGAAAATTTCAAGCTGTACTGGAATCGCAGCATACTTACGGACAAAACAATACCTTTTAATCGATCTGACATAACTTTTATGAATAAGAAAACAAAAATACCTTTTGGTAGACATAGCTGTTCCAAATACACATAATCTCGCCAAAACGATAACCGACAAACAAAACAAGTACCAAGAACTGGCGAATGAAATATGTGCTATGTGGAAGCAAAAGGCAGCAAAAGTGATCCCCATAGTAATATCATCGACGGGAGTAATCCCAAAGTCACTATCACAAAGTCTAACAAGACTTAACCTGCACCAGAATACATATATATACAACTGAAAAAATGTGTAATTCTTGGCACATGTTCAATTGTGAGAAACTTGTTAAAATACAAGTAAGACCACCGAGCCTAATCCTGTTGATTACTACATCCCAGGATAGGTGAATATTTCCCAGCCAAAGCTGAGAAGTGAGAAATTCGATGATGATGATGATAATCATCATAATAATAATAACCTTGTATCCCTTTCTGGAACTTCTGGGCAAGTGAAATAGGCCAGAGACGTTTCAACCGAATTATCGCGGTAACAAAAGCTGTAACTAGCAAAGCGAGAAGGTAGAGAGAGAACACCGCGTGACATGAACCATCAATCACATGACATCCATCGCAACACTCGTGAACAATGCTGCCAATGTAGTAACATGGAATTCCTCTGTAAGCCCCTTGACAAGTTTTAGTCTGATAAAAGCAATAAACCATCCAAAAATTTCCTGGCACAAAACCTAAAAGATATAAAATTGGTAGTGGATTTTAAGGCTTTAGTAAGATAAATGACAATTTTTCCAGAACTGTAATTTTCACTTTATAATTAAAGGTATTGTTGAAGATCTTCAAAACATCGACTAGCACCTTTAAAAATGCCTTTCACACCCGGGGGTTTGTGCACCCCAAGTTAAGAACCACTGAGCTAATATTTTCACGTATTTTCAAAGTAGATTGAGTTCCGAACTGCCTTTATGATGTAAATTATCTTTTTATTTTGAAAAACATAACTGGTAACAAAGGGGAGGTTGATATTAGAAATTATATAAAGGAAAAAGGGCGTAAACAGATGAAAAAAATTCGTGTTCCAATAGGACGCGGTATCCAGTCGTGCTGTCTTGAAAAACTGGAATTGTCATGCTGTCTGACAGATCTGCGAGCCCAGATTCGAACTTTCCATCTCCCAGACATAAAGAAGTGCACAGTCCTCAAACGTGACATTCTGTCGTGACTTTGTAGATATTGTGCTAAGAAAGCAGTAGGATTCCATGTGTGCTTGTTTATTCCGTTTCCCTTGAAGCAATACCGCAACGGAAGCCACTATTTTCCGTTCGTAGCTAGAACCAAATCGCCTCCAGCTCTGTTCACAAGTTACGTTTCATTGCCCCAGTCTGACATGCAAGAGCATGCATATTAGTGACTCCATGGTACAGCGTCCTACTCTGCTGCTGAAGAAACAATTTGGACTTGAAATGTCACTAACCTTATCATGAAATCATGCCTTTTTTTTCTCAATTCATAAGTAGTTTAATCCACTCTGCTTTATCACGTTGTATTTGCCTAAGATATATTGTAGTATGTGTTGTGCTACAAATCGGAAGGTCGCTGATTCGATCCCAGCTGGTGTCATTGGAATTTTTCATTGACATAAAATCCTTCCGATCGCACTATGGCTCTGGGATCGACTCAGACTCTAACAGAAATGAGTAGCAGGAGCATTTCCTGGGGGTAAAGGCGGCCGGTGCGTAAGGCTGACATCCTTACCACCATCCTGTGCCACTGTCATGAAATGTGGGAACCTTAACTTCCTGGAACCCTCTGGGCCGCTCCAGGCCTGTAACGGGACTGCTTTATCTTTTTTACATTGTAATATAGTCTTCCCATTTATTCCTGTTTCTTCAATATGGGTTCTTTCTTTGAACATAAGAAGCTAACATTATACAAAACTATTTATCACCTCTTGGTAAACAGATGCGCTGTTTTGTCCATTTTATCCTCTTTTACAATCGTAAAGTGCGTCATTCAGGTTTTGTCAGTGCAATTCGCCACGATAAAAACAAATCATCGATAATCACCTTATTGTACGTAGCTACATGCCTCGTACAGCCGAAACATGTAGCTATTTAAGACATGCTGTAATTAAGTGCTGTGTATTGACGGATTTTTTTTATTGTTGGATATTATATTCGTTTATTTTTCACCATAATATTTTTGAATAAAAATGATAGAATTTTAGTTTCTTATTGTATGATTTTATATGTATAAGCTAATAGTTAAGTACGGTGAAATGTATTTATATGAAGTGTAAAATAAACTACCGACGTTTCGATGGAACCGTTTCTCGTCCTTCAGGTTTCTACTTACAGCAGACAAGAAGTGTGATATATCTGGATACTTTAGGGTAAATGTGGACTTTGTGAAAATGTTCTTACGTAAAACCGGTAATCGTGGCAACCACATTAAATGCTGTAGGAAGCAATCAAACGTTAACAAATGAAAGAGGATATAATTAATAATTAGGCCTAAGATGTTTAGTTTACAGCAAAATACGAGCCTTTGCTGTGGTAAGGTACTTGTTAGTCCCGTGTTCAGGACGTTGACGTGTGAACATGGCTAGACGTGGACATGTGCCTTGTGATTCGTTTCCCCTTACGCAGAGTCGACCAGCTGGCAGCAGTTGATTTCTGATAACATTCAGTGCCTTGTTGTCCGGAAACTTCGGCAGAGTTGTTACAGTTGTCTTCTTAAGGCAAGTTACGGAAATTCCACAGAGCTTCGGTCGAATGAATTGCGAACTGGCCCATACGAAACGGAACACAGTTAGTGTTAGGAATTTAATCACAGTTTGGAGAAAACTGTCCCAGGGACGTGGCAGATTTGTGCTTTATAGAGGACACAACAACTTTGTCTGCCTACAGCGCAGACGTTTGCTTCTTTTATTGCTTTAGGAGTAATGCGGAAGACGCATTTATTTATTTATTTATGTATGTGTGGCTAGCATATTATTTCCAATGTGCTTGTCAGTTTGTGTTTAAACACGTGTTTAATGTGGCATTGAAAGTTGTTTTGCAAGAACTTCTGTGTTTCTTTCGCTATCAGCAAGTTGACTCTGGTGAGTTTCAAATAAAACAAGACATTTATTAGTCTAAGTATATCAGGTTATTTGGATATTTAAAATGATATAACTTTGTATTTAATTCTTAATGCATTCTAAAGAGTGGAAATAAAATTTTTCGTATTATTATTTTTTATGCAGTGACTTAAGCTTTATAATATTTATGAGGTATAAACATGGCTATTATATATTCCTTTACGCTAAATGAATGGTTGGCAGTAGGCCACAACATCCCTTGTAAGAGACGTGTACTAAGAATTTATTTAGGTAATTATACCAACTTGATGCACAAAATTTTTGTTTTACAATAAGTTTATTTCATGCCTCTACATGTTTCGAGCACATGTGCTCATCGTCAGTCCTTTCTCAACCTGTGCACGAGACGGCCACCTATAGGTGTGATGATACCAGAGGTTGTGTAATGCAATTTTAACCTCCTGATGATGAGCACATGTGCTCGAAACATGTAGAGGCATGAAATAAACTTATTATAAAACAAAACTTTTGTGCATCAAGTTGGTCAATTACTGAGATAAGCGTACTAAGAAGTTGTGTTTGCTCCGATGCACAAGTCAAAGTGTCGGAAAATGAGACTGTCACCCACTCACGTATAACTGCGATAAACAGTAAAAGGATTCTCAGAGAATATACGGCAACAGATTTACGGCACTAAACGAACAAAATACACGAAATTGTTTCTTAGATATTTTATGCTTTAATATCACATTTCAAATCCCTACATATTTCTGCCCGAAACGGACCATCATCACGAAATCTAACGAAGGAATAGAGCATAAAGCCAAATCAGTCACTTTTGTTCACAGCTGACGTCGTGTAAAAGAATCGAAAGGTTAAAATGTAGGCGTTTCTTTGCTGAGTTAGATAAAGCTAATGGATCTTGATATACAGTATCTTGGAAGCTGCCTACGTACTTAGCGAGAGTCGGCATAGTACTGTGCTGTGCTGTGATTCCATGATGATGGTCCCTTGCGGAACGATACATGTAGCAATATTAAATATGATATTATAATATCCAAGGAACATTTTTTGCACATTTTGTTAGTTTAGTGTCCATAATCTGTTATGGATAATTCACGGAATGAACTATTTAAAATTTACGGTCTGTATGAGAGTAGAAAAAGTTTGATGTAATTCTTCATTATGTGACTTATTGCTTCGATTATAATGACGTTAGTACATGGCAGCTCTTTTATTAGGGTATCACCTTTTCCATTGTGATACACATAAAATATTTTTGTCGTCATTTTACGTTAGGGATATAAATAATATTATACATTCTGATCGGTGTGACGTAAAGGTAAAGTTCACACTACAGCAGGCCACGAAGACCTGTCTGACATATGTTAATAATATACAGGGTGTTTCAGGAGGAACAGTAAATATTTTAGGAGGTAGTAATACGGACTGTTCCGAGTAAATAAGTTCCAGTTTTCAGTGGGTGTGGGGATACAGCTGCTTGGATGTTACGCATAAAAAGCCTTACAAGAGGTATGAAGGAAAGACAAATGACGTATTGATTGCATTTATTGGTTATGTAAATGACCTCAATAAATTGCAACAGTTCAAAGTAAGTGTTCAAAAATCCCACCATCGACTTCATTGCACTTTTCAACCCTCTTGGCAATAGTACGTTTAGCTCTCCTGAGGTCGTTTTGGCGTTCTTGCTTTATGAGGGCAGCACTATTCATAATGCGAGCGACCAATTCGTCTCTTGTGTTTACTTTTTCTTTGTACACTTCGCTTTTCATTCATCCCCGCAGATAAAAATCTGATCTGTACGCGTCAACTTCAAACAGCTGTATCTTCTTACCCATTGAAAATTTGACACGTGTTTGTATGATCTTATTTACTCGGAATAGTCCATACTACCTCCTAAAATATTTACTATTCCTCCTGAAACATCCTGTCTATGATACGTGAGACGTTTATTGTGTAGGTGTTACTTTATGTAAATTATATACATTAAAATTTATTTTAATCCTGCCGTTAGTTCGGTGTTTTGTGCGGTTTTAGCCACCCTGTTAAGCTTCTTTTCTCTCGAAGGAAGTATGTTGAATGAACGTTGCACGTAAGTCGGTCCTTGTCTATTACTATAGCATCTTTGCATAAATCAGGATCACTGTCACCAGCCCATGTAAGTGATATCTGCTTCATTTGCATTAATTTGAAGTAAATGCAATGCAGACAGTTGACAGGTGTTAAGCAGGCTCAGAAAGTTGATAGATGCGACAGCTTCGCGAATGAGTACGCGCGTCTGTCTGTCTCTCTATCCTAGGCTTTTACTGGACGGATTTTTGTGACATCTTAAATTGAAGAGTTTCAAAGTCTGTCGAAGAGAAATTAAAATTTGATTACAAGCGAGAAAATTGACGGGCAATGTGTATAAAGATATACGTATATTTAGCCTTAATTTGGTTAGCGATTATATTTATCTATAATTGTCTAATTTATATTAATTTTCCTTATTTGCTCGATCATCCGCTCCCAGTGGCCGCGCGGTCTAAGGCGTAGGTCTGTGGCCGCTCTCCTGCTGAGATTGTGGGTTCGAATCCCGCCGGGGGCATGGATGTGTGACTGTTGTGAGTGTTGTGTATGTTGTCAGGTAGAGGTCTCTGCGACGAGCTGATCACTCATCCAAAGAAGTCCTACCGACTGTGATGCGTCGTTGTTTGTGAATGAGGAGGCCATAGCCCGCGTTGGGCCGCAGCGCCACAAGAAAAATTATTTCTCCATTAAATTCAAGTTGTGCATAATTAAGAAACATAAAAACAAACATTTAAAATTTAATAGCTTACATTTTCCATGAAACTGTATTACGTTTGTAAAATTTTCTAACACCAACTTGTTGCACAGCACTTCTATTTGTTGATTAATGCTATGACATATTTGGGCCTAACTGTTGGCCATCATCAGGGAACTTTATTTGTTTAGCTTAAACTGCACATGCACACTGGTTAGTAGGTACCGACGTTTGGGGGCACTACGGTACTCCGAAACGGCGGTAACAACAACAGACACAGCGTTTTTCTCCCAGAAGACCTGAGTCTACATAACTGGCACATTTTGAATTAGGTCAGTAGGGGAAGGACAATCACTCTGAAGGTACGTAGTAATATCTGATTTACTATAACGCTAGCCACTAGCAAACAAAAGACATTCTGGGAATTGGGCACTGGATACAAAACTAGTGTGCTAAAAAATCTGTAGCAATTTTGAGCGCGATATTTGCTTCCTAAAAGTATTGGAACTGCCACAAACTATATTAGCCGCGATGGGACACCCGGCAGCAGAATTGGGGTTGAGTAATGGTGATGATAATGCTATTAATATCAATAATCATAATAATAATAATAATTTTTGGTTCCGTTAAAAATGCACGGTTCATGCAAATGACCACCGCTTGATACCTGGTTGTCGCGAGGTATAGTCGCTTCCGAAACATACATTTTTTACCCAATTCTTTTGCTTTGTTTTGCTATTTACACTTCGCTTTCTCTAAATACCATCGTAAATTTATGTACTTGCCTTCTGTTATTTCTATGTTTGCTAGTTTCTCCTTCACATTTAACTATGATTTTCACCACAATTGCATTTACAACTTGTCTGTTTCCCACCAGGCCAACGTTATACATTTAACATTTTGATTGCCCGAATATTAAGGACCGCTAACTGTCTGATGACGTACGAAACGTCGTCTGATTCACACAGCATTTAAACCGTGCTGGTAACGCGGCTGGCATGCTGGTGAGTGTCTTAACTTGTTAGATCGGGCTTCTTAATGTCGCGGACCGACGGGGCTTCGAGCATTTGTTAGTCTTCCACGAAAACACCTGATTAGTAACTCAGGTTAGACCACCATCACTCCGTTTTACTTACTTCCCCGTTTATTCTCCAGCAACAATTCTACCATTAGGCGCTATAACATTTGATCTGTTGACAATGTCATTAACTAAAACCATACATAAAAGGTATATAATACGAATAATAAGAAAATAAATAAATAATATATAGTATACCAATGAATGCACTTTAGTAAAGTGTATTTTATTACATTTTGTTAATCACCAACATGTTTCGGTCATACTCACGACCATCATCAGGGTGTCTCAGATAAGTCTAATAAAATATACAGTAAACTATTAGACTGTCGGTGAAAACACTTGATGTTATGTTTAATATCGTAAGTAGTCCCAGTTGTAATACAGGATTATTCGAAATGATTGTCGGGGTTTTAACAACTTGTCATACACAATAAACTTGAGGTAGGAGTATGTGTATTTCTTTTTTACTTAATAGAATATATAGAGCACCAGTAATGTATGTAACAAAACCTTGGAGTGTTGTTCTATTGAATAAAAAAACACATATACTCCTATCTCAAGTGTATTATGTATGACAAGTTGTTAAAACCCCGACAGTCATTTCGAATAACCCTGTAAAATGTTGATTTATACATCGTTAAATCAGATAAATTTCAAATTGTTCTTATGAGTAGGTAACACAGGGTGTGTTTGTGTTGTTGAATGCTGTTCATATGCATCCCGTTTAATGGATAGAAGTGGGTGTCGTAGAGTTTTGGCTTTTTATATTATTGTAGAACTAGTGGATGATGGCCGTAATTACCGGCCGAAACGTTGTAGTTAATGTGAAAAATAAATTAATATAAATTAATTTATGGTGTTGGATAGATCGAATACAAAATACGCATTTACTGACTGAACCATAGGAGCGGTATGAAGTACACAAATTTACTAACGTTTTCTTTCCGATTGTCTTTAATTTATTACTCACTAATTGTCCTAGTATTCGATATTATGTTATCTTCTGCACTGGTACAATCATCAACATAGAAACAAAGTAATATTATTAGGGAAAATCGTGCGCGCTTTTGTGTGTGTGTTTGTGTTTGTGTGTGTGCGTGTGTGTGTGTATGTGTGGGTATAGTGGTTAGTGCAAGGTGGGGTCCAGAGAGGTCTATGCTTTCATTGGCTTTTATTGTGATACTGAAGGGGTTGAGTGGGGGTGAATAGCTGGTGGCAGGCAATGAATGTACTACCAACAATGTGATTGTGAGCAGATTGGATATTACCTTATTAGCTGTGTCCTTTAAGCCCACCTAATGACATTGCGCTAGCAGGATATGTGGCCCGGCGTTGTTAGGTTAATGCAAATAACCTACTTGGCTTGTTGCTTTTCGTTCGTTATGACGCAATCAGCAAACACCAGAAATGCAGTGTGGTTGTGTTCTGTGGTTTGGGAAAACTCGGGGCTTTGCAATCCTGTTATTTTACGCAGGCCGCGCGATTTCTGGTAGCTCAAAAACAAGGTAGACAACTGTAGCTCAAAACAAGGGAGAAAACTGTAACTCAAAACAAGGGAGACAACTGTAGCTCAAAACAAAGGAGACAACTGCAGCTCAAAAGAAAGGAGAAAACTGTAGCTCAAAAAAACGGAGACAACTGTAGCTCAAAACAAGGGAGAAAACTGTAACTCAAAACAAGGGATACAACTGTAGCTCATAACAAAGGAGACAACTGTAGCTCAAAACAAAGGAGACAACTGCAGCTCAAAAGAAAGGAGAAAACTGTAGCTCAAAACAACGGAGACAACTAACTCAAAACAAAGGAGACAACTGTAGTTAAAAAAAAGAGCCAACTGTAGCTCAAAACAAAGACAACTCTAGCTCAAAACAAAGGAGACAACTGTAGCTCAAAACAAAGGAGAAAACTCACATAAACTGGCTTCTCAAAGAATGGTGAGTCAGTCCACAAAAGTGGAAGAGTGTGGAGGGTGAAGTACGCTGAAACCAAAGAGCATAAAAACGCATGTTATTATGTCTTCATTAAACCACCTGAAGAAAAGTAAATATTTCCTTTAAAATAATCCACATTCTGTTCAGTAGGCTGACTGTACAAAATTTAATACATAAATCTGCACAATCAATAATCTTTCGTCATTTATAATATTTCTTCTACATTTTTTCGGCTTCTTAAATACCATAATCAGGGATGCTGTATGCAAAGGAATACAGGTACAGCGAACTCTGTCGAAGATATTTATGTGTAGGGTTAACGATACCTGTGAACATCTTCGACATATTTCTCACAGAAAAATCATACCAATTTAAATTTATCTCTTTATATTTAATTGGTTGTTCTTACAAAGAACGTGTTCTGTGTTTTGTGAGAGGTAGGAACTGAAGAATTATGTAACATGTAGGTGAAAATTGGACCTCAGTGATTTGTGAGCCTCACGCATCAACGACTTTAACTCTCAGGGTAGGAACTCAAGCTTCCAGTGGACAGGAGGCTTGGTACCCTCAGGATCTGGGAGGTTGAAGGGCGGGACAGAATATCTAATACTCTGTAGAGAATCTCAGCCGAATTCTTCGGTCTTACAAACGCTATCTAAACCAGTGCATACAGTGAAATATCCTGGCTTCGTTCACATCAAATTGATGTACAAATTCGCTCTGAACCATACAAGAGATTTAGCGATATTTGTCCATTCCTTGCCATTTAGTTATCTGTACGACCCAGAACGATTATTGTACTATACAAACTTGCTTTTATTCTGTCGTTGCGTAAGAATTGTTTACTATTTCCATATTGGAGTTTACAGTTTTAAAACTTCGTTCCTTCTGGTGTCATGTACAGTATCAATTGCGTAACTTATAATAACAGGGAGATATTTATGATGGACATTCTAAACTTCGAAACTGGAAAGCCTTGTTAAATAGGATGTTTTTATGTGATGGTCTGTAGAGGCAAGCCGCTATATGAGTCTTTGTGTTTCAGAACTAACTGCTTTATTTAACGACCTAGCTCGTACCGCGCAGTATACACTTTTCATCTCGGTTATAAAACCAACTAGTTTACGTTGTATGGTGCAGAAGCCGTTGTTTGTTCTGAGATAAATTCAAAACACATAAATATAGTGTGGACAGAAAGTACAGTTCTTGAATGTTTAACCTCTTGGTACATGACGTAACCAGTAGGCTTTAAAAGGTTAAGAGGACAATCACGATATTAGTTCCTCCAAAGAAATATTGCTGTTTAGCGCTGTGACAGTAAATATGATGCAAATAAGTGCAAACTGATGATAACTGGAGGTTAGCACTTCGCAGCAAATCTGGAGACACAAGCTAACTGAACTTCTTCACTTCCCACTGTGTGTATTTTCTTTCTTCTGTGTTGTTGTTCAACAGCTGTCACTAAGAAAAGGGAAAATATTTACAAACCAATGGCAGCTTTTGCAATTTAGCCTTTTGACCCCTAATGTCAACTATAGTGGTCGTACCGCACCGCTAACCTCTAAAGTTGCATTTTATATATTTATTCAACAAATATAGGTACTGAGTATTTTCAGCACGGTATATACTCTCCGTTTTTTTCTCTTCAAAATGCAGTTTGCTTCATAATTCTAACATATTTGGTTCCTGTTTTATTCACATTTTATATACAGGGTGTGCTAAAATTAAAAAAAATAATTCCGGCGCCAAACGTTTAAGTTAATTTTGTTTAAATAAGTGGGGCACTGTTAGTTCTGGTAGTATTTTTGTATTTTTTATTTATAGATTATCATCTACCGAATAAATCAATGTGCAGTCATGTAGCGCCGAATAAGAGGACGGTTAGTGATTAAAAAAATTGTTTGGGATTTGAAAGGAGAGAGTTCTGTTCTAATTTACGTTGCCATCCGAGCCTTTTCTTTGAGTGATTTGAATAATTTGAAGAATGGTGTAAATCAGGAGACCAGGGTGCCGAGATTTTAAACCTTGGCTTCGAGAATACGAAGTCATATTACAATAACTCAATAGCGAAATTTTGCAGGATTATTATATAAAGAAAACTGAGGAGAAGTTTCATCAGAGTTAGACGTCAATCGAAATAGTGTTGATCTTGTGATGTTCTGTAGCTTACTTGCTAAGTGTCTTCCGTGTTTCCATTTCTGAGGCACCATGTCGCTCAGTGTCTCACATTTCTTGACAAACTCAAGTGAAATCTTCTTGAAGTTTCAACGCGGAGACTGTACGAACTTTTTCTGGAAGGTATGATTTGTTGGTCGCTTTTCCTATTAACGTTTTGTGTGTACATTTAGTGTCTTCTAACGCTCTTCAACGTATTCATTCAGGGATTAACAACATCCCGGTTTACGACTTAAACTCTCTTTGGCAACAAAGAACTCTGATCTTTTGTTCATAATAGGTGTGATTATCAAATTTCTCTTGATTATTCAGTAACACCTAATAATGTAAACCAGTGCCTGGGTCGGGTGTCAGAGAATTGCAGTTTGCTGTCACAACAAAATGTCTTAGTAAAAGCAGGCAGAAGATAATTGAAATGTGTTGTTTGCAATGAAATAGGGGGTATGGTTGAGAAAGAGAGATTATTCGCAGTCTGTAGCGTCTTCTCCGCCTGAAAATTACGGCAAGGGTCTATATTTATACTTGTGTCATGCAGCGACAGAGTGGAATGGAAACTTTAAGGGCGACAGCCGGGTCGTTTTGTTTAGATCAGTCAGTGTCTCAGCAAGCGTATATAATAATAATAATAATAATAATATATTATATACATAATAGGGTGTTGCGCTTCGGAAAGCTATTCTCTCTCTTTTTCTTTCTCTCCAGCATGGTGTCTTGACATCAATCGGCACCCAGGATGTCCTGTATAAATAGCAATATCAGATCGGAGTTTGTGCAAGGACGCGAGCCATTAGGACGCAAGCTGTTGGGTCTGCCCAGTAACCCATACTGGCTCGCGTCTTTGCACGAACGCCGGACATGCTGGTTGCCGAGTGATTTCAAGACCCTGATGAAGGAGAGAGAGTCACTCTGTGAAACGGTGGTTTGTTTAAACAACGTGACGTGGCCGTCAGCCTGAGAGAATTTCATTGGACTATATACAAAAGTAAACCATTCTTGTTGTTTCATATTGATGTGCAAAGGAGTGCTGTTTTCCTTTATATCAGATAAGACAGTTTGAGAGCGAAGTTTTGAGGATGGTACGAGACCAACGAAAGGAGAAGTGTCAAGAAGATCGAAAAAATTATAAGAGGAGCTTTAATTATTACACTTCGCCAATTATGTTTAGAGTGGGTAAATCATGGAGGATTGTTCAGGCGAGTTTCGTCCCACACATGATTCCTTTACAGCAATAAAGTTTTGAACGAATAATATATATTTTTTATTCTAGAATGAAAGTTATGAACAAGTTCCATATGTTCACCATCTACCATGGGAGAAATGTCGAATTTGTCGGACAGTGGTCTGTTGATAGACACGCTGGAGTAGTTGTACGGGACCAGATAGTTGGTACGAAGATCCGTGCACTGTGATCAGTGTCCTGTAGCTATGTACATAAACAGTTATTAATTAAATCATAACTGAGACCGAGAAGAACACTAGTGTTTGAGGGCCTTACTGCAGTGAGGGGGGAGATGAGAGTCTTTTGCGCCGTGATGCGGTATAATATAGCAGATACGTACAGGCGTTAGAGGCCATTATGGCGAATTATTAGTAACCTCTGTGCTTAAGTAATGTTTCGAAAGAAGTTAGTTTTAATGAAAGATCTAAGTTGTGTTTAGTGCCCAGTAGCTAGAGAATACGAACATTACGCTCTTCTGAAATGTGACTCACAAAGATGGAATTTATAAAAGCTACATGCGCTGTGGTCAATAGCAAAATAGAGAAGCAATAAAAAGACTTTTATTATGAATACATGAATAAAATTGCATCATAACTGATGATATATTTTGAAAATGTCTGCTTGTTTCCTTATAGGCAAAACTACTTTGCTCTCCGACCTTAATACTACTGTCTAATGTTTACAGCACTTGTAGTGACGAATCGTATGAAATAAATGCGTTAGTGGAATTCATTATTAAACAAATCAGTAAGACTATTTCTTAAGCCAATCTTTGTTGATCATACCTACAGCCTTGTCACTGTCAGTGCTGCAAGTAGACTTGTATTTCCACTTATAGTGCTTACAATTATGGACACGTCAGTCCCTCTATTTCATTTTACAACACGAACTTTTAATTATGGTCACACAAGGACATCTGGGTCTGAACTCGGTCCCAGCAGGGTAACGCTGTGTTATTTGTCTGTATCGCAAGACATATTTCCAGTAGCCCTTGCTATCGAACTCCAGATGTTCGCGTCTTTCAAGATAAATCTTCTGCCTAGTGTCTTTTTCAGCTGTCATGGTTTTGGTGTTAGTGAGACATTTCGCAAATTTTATTCCTTGAAGCATTGTACCGATATGTGTGTGTGTTTCAGGATAAGGTAAAAATCCCATTTCGGGTTTTGGGGGTTACAAAAAAGTTATTGAATTAAGATAAATCTTAGCTACCTACTCCAGACATCAAAGTACTGGACAAGAAAATAGAGTTCGGTTTCTTGTAAAGTTCTAACAAAGGAGTAGTTGAACAGTTTGCACAGCCCATGTCATTTGACAAGGCAATTCCACCTTCGACATCACGACACAGAAAAATAAAATGGATGGAAAAATCCGATCTGTAGCCTGCACAATAATTTGTTTTAATATTTTTAGTAAAGTGGGCCGGGATAACGTGGTCAGTATAGCGATTTTGTACGGGCTGGACAGTTCGGGTGTCGAATCCCGGTGGGGAACGAGGTTTACCATACCTGTGCAGATCGGTCCCGAGGATCATCCAGGCACCTGTGAGATGGGTACCGACTATATTTCCCGAGGTTAAAGTGGCCGAGGCTTAGCGTTGACTAACCACTTCCATCTAGCGCCGAGGTCAAAGAAAGAGTGGATCTGTAACTCTACTCCCGCTCTGAGCCTTCGTGGTCTTGTTACAGAGCGCAATTTATTTATAGTAGCAGTCAAGACGTAACGTGGTGAAAGAACTCCAGTTCTGTCCGCGTCCTATTGATGTGGCACACTGCGAAAGAAGGACGGCGAAATGTGGCGCTTTGACAAATTTTTCGTAAAGAATGCAGAACCAGAGAAAATTGAATTACTTTCAGTTTCTTCCTTGACATTAAGATTCGTAATCACTGCTTTAATACAAGTGTCTTTTATATGCTTGCGAAGCCCTATACCAAACAACACTAACCTTCTCACGCTCGGTGGCTACTTCCTGTACCACCAGGTTTCAAATAAAAAATTAAATGTTCTTGTCTTTATGTCCACAAAGTGCATTTATGTGTCTTGTATGGCTCTCAGAGCAAAACGCGATTATTTCCTATACGGCATCACCTTGTTGGTGCATTGTAGCCGAGATGGAATATGCTTTCTGCACGGCACGAACTGTATCTTCATATATAATTCAGGCTAATATTAGTCCTTAAAGGGTAAATACTTGTGGAGTGTTAAGCCCCTCCTCCTCCCGACAAAATGGTATATTACTGAAATTTCACTTGTAGCAGCTCACTTCTGTTATCTTCCACGCCGCACAGTACGCCATTCTACTACCAGTTTCGATTATTGTTTTGTAACATGGTCATATTGGAAAGTGAAAAATTTTCCGACCATTTGCAAGACTGGGGACAACTTCGGCTATATGATACCGAGTTCCGTTTCGTAGGACACCTTGAATGCTGTTTGAAGGCTATATTATTTTCCGCGCTTATGCCCTCTATTACTTCTTATCCTAATTTTCTTGTAGCGTCCAAAATTTCGTCATCGTTATGGGACTTTTCAAAATGTCCAACAGTCAGAGAGCCACTGTACTTATGGTAAGAATTGTCATTTGAGTCCTTCTCAAGCAAATTTTTCCACCTTGGATTTTCGATCTCCTTGAAGTAATGCGAAACGTTCTTATTTAAGTCCCACCTTCATCCCTACAGTAATCCTTTTCTGTACCAAGGACACAAATATTTCTGTCTATAATAGTACTTCCTCCTAAGAATTTCCTCGTGGCCATTTGCATCGTCTATTCTTGAAACCTTGGCACATTCCCTTCTCTGTTTTTGTCTTGTATTTATAGTCCACATTAGTGCCGTGAAGACTGAAAAATAGATTTGGGAAGAATTATGCTAGTGGTGGATCACCTCTTGCTTCCTGCAGGATATCCCATTCTGCCAGCTCGCTTGTGGCCGGCTAGGCACGGCTGTCGCCTAAGCGGTTCGTGCGCAGTTGTTATACTCACCTAGAAGCTAGAACGTGTCGTCATCGGAATAAACTTCCGGGCCCCCAAGGTATTTCTGACGTTGCATAAACGAGCCGAAGCAATTGGCGCAGTAAACCGTCCCCACATGGGGCACTCCTACCGGTCATGGACACTTGGAATTTTTTGTACAGTCAGAAACTGCTTGGCAGTTCCCATCAGCATTGACATTAAAGTTTCAGCTGTATGAATGAAATATTGCTGAATTATTTCTGCTAGCCGATTGCCACCTTAAATTATCTGTATAATATGAACCAAAAATATGCACTATTTTCTATTAATTTACTTTAATAATAAGCTTCTGCATGTTTCGAGCAGGACTGCTGCTCATCATCAGGAGGATCAACTCTGTATAAACAGCAATTGGTATAGTCATGAGTTGTGTTGACTGGCTGTTGGCAGCAGCCAGTCAGTATAACGCATGACTATACCAGTTGCTGTTTATACAGAGTTGATCCTCCTGATGATGAGCAGCAGTCCTGCTCGAAACATGCAGAAGCTTATTATTGAAGTAAATTAATAGAAAATAGTGCATATTTTTGGTTCATATTATACGGATGTATCACGATGTACGGTCAACAGAACATTAAACCTTAAATTATGTTACACGAAGAAATTTCTTGCAGGTGAATGGGATGAAGGAGTGCTGATATTAAGTAACCATACAACGAATCATGCTTTTCATGGCAGTTATATTTTTGAAAATCTAATTACTAATATTATGTATTTTAAATTGAATAAATAAGCGTACATTAATTGCAAATTTTTGGATTTAGTTACCCGTTCTTCTGGGATATGACATCGCGTCACTGCATGATTGGTTCTGGACGTTTTAAGGCCACAGCGTTGTGGTCTTGACGTTTCTAGAGACCGTCATTCAGTTACGCGACATAACATCCTGTAAGGACGAATATTTCTATGTGCATGGATTACAACGCATTTCAGTACTAAGGTACACGGTCTGGGAAAATGACATGAACTTGTAACGGTCTGCAGTTCTGTACAACATAGAGTATTGGAAGATTCAGTTGCTATAGATAAGATTTGTAATAAGAAGTGAAACGTTTAATCAAAACTCATGTGTTCCCGCGGAGAATTTTATGGAAAAGGGCAGTCGTAACACGGAAATGCGATGAACTATACTCATTGAAAGCTCTGGGAAGAAAATAGGGTGTTATTGTCTGTCAATTCCATCATTCAGTATAGTGAGAGAAGAGAAATGTGATGTAATATACAGGATGTTACAAGAGGAATCTGCCATACTTGGAGGGAACTTTCCTTAACGTTATTATTATCATCGATACGACAAAGTATAATTTACCGGAAGTTGGAAGGTACGGAGAAGATGACGCGAGAAAATGATGGTATTCTTCCGGATCTACCTACCGTACCTGTTTAACAGCAGCATGCGTTATCTGAACACTACGTAGTTTCCTAATGAGCCGATAGCCAAGCCACGGCTACAGATACAAGCGTGATATATAAAGCACTTAGAACCCTAAGGGCAATGTGTATGATACTGATGCGTTTTCTTATTTAACCAGTGTTTTTATGTCACTCAGATATTAATTAGATGTTATTTTGTTTAATTTAATCTTCATTTATTCAAGTGATCCAGTAAATGTTAAAAAAAATTGTTGATATAGAATACGTCCATCAAGCATCACTCACACATAAGAAAGAATAGATTCGGGAGGAAAATAAATATCATTGTCTAAGTAATTAGTCATACAGTTCAATAGTCAGTTTCAAAATTACAAAGCGTAACACCTGCGCCTCATCAAAATTGTTTACATTCATCAAGATAAAATTTTAACACACAAGATGTACATAATAAAAACAAAAGTTACAGAACACAAGTGCAATATCAATTTTTCAGTACTAAGAGGTCTGTACTCTAGTGTACAGTAAATCAAGCCGATATCAAACGGCAGTAAGTAAAATTGTTAACATGGGAAAAACTAAAAATTTCTTTCATTTCTTATATGAATTTGGTAATCAGTAAATTTGTAATTCTTGATTTCAAAATTTCGCCGTTTTCTGAATGTTGCATTCTTCCTTTCGGGTGATTTCCCGGCGTCTTTTAAGTGCCGACGTTTCGGAACTCTCTGTTCCATCTTTATAGGTGGTGCAAGCTGCATACGCCACCTATGAAGATGGAACAGGCAGAGGGTTCCGAAATGTTGGAACATAAAATTCAGACGCAGGGGAATCACCCAAAAGAAAGAATACAAATTTGTCATTCTTTAACATTTCTCTCGTAATTATTTCCACAAAATTTCAACGTCCGATATAGACTTTTTTTTTGTTACATCAGTGTAAATTAACCCGAGGAACCTTCTACTGAATGTGTAGCAGATTCCTCCTGAAACACACTGTATACAACTTAGTATAATTTTCACTGGACGGCCTCGTTAATTAAATCCTGGATATAAATTTATCGCGTCGCATTAGCGATACGTTTGCAACTCTCGATATATTTTATGCGTCTGCCGGCTTAATAATATTCATGAAAAATTCCACTTAGTGTAATCGAAGTGATACTCCGGGCATAATGCGTGTGATTCTGACGATCTCCACTTGGAACTCTAATGCGGCAAATCGGGAAGTCATGATTATAAATTTTATTAAAGTCAATTAGAAAACACATAACGCGAATATAAAATGTAATGTATACAACAAGTACAAGAAATTATTAGGAAATTTAGCCAGGAATACATGCTAATATCGGACGTAATAGTTGTACGGACGTTGTTAGGACAGTAATAATTATGTCCGCTTTTCTTGAAACAGCAGGTATATTAAACGAGAAATTATACAAATTTAAGTAATCTGTATAATTTGCACGTATTTATATTTCCCATTGCGTAAACTTAAGGTGTCACAGTGACGTCACACATGAAAACCTCATATGTTGATTTATGATTTTTCTCTGTTTCAATTTGCCCTTTGATTGCTTCGACCATACGGTTCTCCTAATCGAAAAAAGCTAGCAAAGTTTGGAAGGACTGAGCCCTTGGTAATTGCAGATGGCCATGCAATGGGTCAGGAGACTAGTCACCATCTTACGGCACAGGCAGGCGTTCAATCCCAGGCCAATCCATGTAGAATTTGAGGTAGAGAGGAGTTCCTGGAATAACCCTAATGCGACTTGGGAGTTGAAGTTCCAAATGAAGCAGAGGGCGAAGGGGGTTTAAATTTATATCACCTTTGAATGCATTCGGCACGGTACACCGAGATTGGCATAATGTGGCGAATTAACCTTTTGACGCCTAATGTCAACTATAGTGGTCGTACCGCACCGCTAACTTCTAAAGTTGCATTTTATATATTTATTCAACAAATATAGGTACTGAATGTTTTAAACATGGTATATACTCTCCGTCTTCCTCTCTCTTGAAAATGCAGTTTGTTTCATAATTCTAACGTATTTGGTTCCTGTATTATTCACATTTTATATACAGGATGTGCTAAAATTAAAAAAAAAAATAATTCCGGCGCCAAAAGGTTAAAGGTCCGTACAGTGCACCAAGGGAGTAATTTAAGGGTTTAGATACAACGAGTTTATCGGGGAAGACCAGTTTCGATAAAACGGTTTTATTGCGTGGCATAACTTAGGTGCAAATGGTTTGTTGTGTAGATTATCTTGGATTTAACGCGTTTCTTGTGTGTACTTAGCATTTTATAGTGTTACTGACCTTGAAAAATGTCCAGCTTCGTCATACACATGAAGTAAATTTATTGTCAGTTTAAGGAAAATTAAATAAACCTGTTTTTCAGCGTTTGTTTTTTGAATGTTCACAGGGTAGATTATTGCATTTTCCCCTCGATATATCAAATACAATCAAGAAAACGTCAAAGACACGGACTGTACAACATTACCTTCCGGCACTGTGGTACTGACGGAGACGGATAACATCACTGAATGAAGTCAGCATGAGACAGCGAATTTATTTTAATACAGGTTTTTGAACTTTGTTTAGCCAACTCGCACGGAGGTTAGTCACCTACTTAGCTCCGCTTTGATAAAATCTGCTCCAAAGTTCAAATACATTACGTCATTATAGGATGCAGCCTTATCTTTGTTGTACCAATCGACTTTAGTTACAAAAGCGAAGTGTAAATATTTAAAGCGAACATTTCTGTATTCTCCTTTGTTTCGTTAAAGCCACACATTTGGGGGCGCATTCATTAGAAACGGCGATAGGAATATCTCAAGTCACGACCTCTATGATATGAGCTTGAAAACCTGCAGTGGGGTCACCTGTCCTCCTGTTCAACACAGCACAGTGTCACAAGGACGACACTTTTATTTCGCAGACTCTCTGAAGATGGCAATCCGGTGTCGAAACGTGTAGCGGTTGTTTCTCAACGTGAAGTGGGTTTTGTGATTTGTATTTTATTTTATTAAATGTATTTGTTGGTTAGAATACTGACTACACAGTTTCGTTTACCAGGAGTGTTTAATGTTTGTGTGACCGTGCATCATTGATATAATAATATAAACAGCCAACTTAGATGCAACAATAATAGTTTTATTAATAATTGCAATCAGCTCAACATGTTTCAGGCGATAATTTCGCCCATCCTCAGGAGCATTAGACTGTGTTTACAGCTTGTGGTATAATGCACCGTCGATGCTGCCTGCAGGCGGAAAGAAAATTATTATTGTTGCGTGTAGTTGGCTGTTTATATTATTGTACCAGGAGTGCCGTTAAACAAGGTATGCAGTTTTCACAAAAGGAATAAATATTTTTGAACATTCGATCTTCCGGGATGTCATGTGGCTTAAATTGGCAGCGGTTTACGCCCTTTGCGCTAGGGCATATCATTCCCATTTTCAAGGGTCAGCTGCGTGCTGACAACAGATGGAGCGATTAACACTAAATTGCCACGCAGGACAGCCTTACAATATGGGCGGTAGGGTTATGTAACATAGAGTTTTGTTTGGGTAACACATCGGACGACACCAGCAGAAGGAGTGCAAAGGTGGATCGATATCACATATTTTAATTCCATTTAAGAATGCTTAAAATAAAGTTTAAACGAGGATGTGTCATTTTTACAAAAAGCCGTCAACAGTAACGAATAAACGAAAACGAGAAAACCTGAATGCAAAAAATAAGAATAACCCAAACAAGAACCTCTATTATGGAAATATCACAAACTTTCGTATTCAGTTATACAGGGCGTTTCGTAATGTACTCCGGGATTACAAAAATTTATTATAGGAAAGCCGTAGGATACGTATTTACATAGAAGGAACAGATCAAAATTTTTTTTTCCCAGGAAGTTGTTTTTCATCGTAGTTCACATTTCTGCCGCTAGGCGATGCGAGTGTATGTAGTGAGAAAATGGCCGCTCTGGGGGAAAAGTCGTTTTGTGTGTTGGAATGTCTGTGGTTACTGTGCAACGTGCATTTCGTGCAAAGTATTCGTCCCACCATTGCCACGTGACCTCGCTGACCTAAAGGCACGCATCATTGTAGCAGTGAAGAATATCGATGCACCCATGTTGAGGCGTGTGTGGCAAGAACTTGAATACCGTATCGATGTGTGCCTTGTCACCCGTGGGGAACACATCGAACATCGCTAGTTGTCAAAAAAAAACCTTTTACAGTTTTCCTGTGGCTGTGAACAATTCCATTAAGGTAGGTCCTTTGGTTTTCTTGTTATAAATGTTTGTAATTATGGAGAAAAGTATGAAACGCCCTGTATAAATAACACTCAGATATATATATATATAGAGAGAGAGAGAGAGACAGAGACAGAGAGAATGTAGGCTAACTATTAAGCACACGTATTGTACTGGTGTCTGTTAAAATGAAAGCTTTTATTTGTAGGTCTCTTTATTTTTCATACTCTGGCGTGGAAACTTGTTGGGCATGCAAATACACACAAATCCTAATGTGATAACATGGGGTTACATTGCTTTCGAATAAATTATTGAATGGCTGCATTACTTGATTTTGTTTCATTCAGCCTGACAAAGAGGCAGTAATGGGAGTTGTGGCTGTATAACACTTCTGTAGGATATTTAAGAAAAAAAAATTGTTTTTACCATGTCTAAAATATAAAAAAGTGGCAACATACCGGAATATTAACTTTTATAATATTTGTACATGTGTGTGTGTGTGTGTGTGTGTGTGTGCCACAAAAGTTCAAAGGAATGATCTGAGAATATATTACAGCCGCCTTTCATTAATTAAATAGTATAATTCTGATTGTAATCTAACATAAATGTATAATTTCCTATTATATTCCATTAATACGTGCGTAAAACTGTACCATTTATAATGTCACTTTTTTGCCGTAGCATAATTATACATCAGTTTTCATTTAAACGCGAATGGTAGGAACATTTCAAGCAATAAAATAATCCGATTCAAATGCTCCACGAGTGTATGTAGATCGCAGTACTTTTCGGTATTAAAATGCAGACTGTATATGGGCTGATATTTGGAACTTAAGAAATGCATTTCCTGCATGGAGCTGAATGCCTCTCTCTCGTATGTTGCTGTCAATCAAGCCACTCTCTCTTGATCATGTCCGCAGCTTTCTCACCAATCATGATTGAAGCTGCGTTCGTGTTGCCACTCACTACATTAGGCATTATGGACGCATCGGCCACTCTT
>Ga0131853_10002312_pt1 | contig 34158 bp, 21 predicted proteins | sample TergutLab28metaG_FD_92764 | JGI IMG/M metagenome (GOLD analysis project Ga0131853, IMG submission 92764) | Labiotermes labralis P1 segment gut microbial communities from Petit-Saut dam, French Guiana - Lab288 P1 (version 2) (version 2) | ecosystem: Host-associated > Arthropoda: Insects >... | reverse complement strand
TACTTTGAGGGTGATTAGGTGTCCAACGCTCCAAGTAAGCCAGTTTCTTTTTTCCGGCCAAAGGTCGGATACTTTTCTAACAGACCTCGTATAATTCAATAATTTGAAGCTATTCAGTAATAATCTTCAAGTGACGGAAAGTAATAAAAAAAAAAGGATACACACTGTATAGACTTAAATATTTAACCGTAACTTAATGCAGTGAAGAACTACAAAAACAAAGAAACTCCAAAAGAAGGGGGGGGGGGGGAAAAAATAAGGGAACTGAATAAGAAACCGGCACGTCAATCAACGCGGCAGACCCTGGAATCCTTCAGTTCACAACAGTCCTATGGGCCCGGTACTTTTTATACGGCCAGGAGAGTGGGGAGTGAATCTGGCCATTGGCCTTCGATAAACGTAACCCCATAAAGAAGTAAAATTAAACCATGACAGTCAAGTTACTAGTCTGACCTTGTAACACAAATGTATGCCTGAGTCAGTCCGTACAGATTTCGAAATATAACAACCAACTTATATGTGACCATGGATAACTTGGATCAATCTGATTATAAATTTCTTTAACTCAAATGATGGAGACACGTGGGATGTTCTCATGTAGAAGACTTAATGTAATCTATCTATACAAAGATTCAGTTCGTAATTCATTGAAAACCAACCACGTTTCTACTAGAAACACCAGTTGGTGAATGCTGCAAAGGGAAATAGGCTTAATCTCAGTCTATTATAATACTCATACTTGAACAGAATCCGTGGAGCCAATATGCAGGGATTGTATTGCTAATTTGGCAGGGCATACACTAAGATGCAGGCTTTAAACTAATTTACGGTACCAATTTAACTACTCAAAACATAGTAGTTAATATACGTACCAACTGCATTAACAACCAGAAACTCTGCATTTTTAACCGGTGGCGGTCGACCCCCAAAACTTGGGAGGGACACTCAGATAAAATTAGACCAAGACATACGCTACATGCTTTGTAAATGCAATTAATTGGGTTTTAAAAATAAGCATGCCTCAAGAATTTCGACTGATTTCATACGTTAACGGAACAAAGACCATATTTTCAGGCACGTTATTGTTTGGGCATGACAGAAGAGACGGCAATGAGGACAGCTGCATAGCTGACATTTCATGTCCATCCCAATCAGGTGTGTGCACTTCCGTGACATGGCGCTGCATCAAGGAAGTAACTACATTCCTAGCTACTTGTTAATATTATCAGAATTACCGTGTTGACAACTGTGTTTTACACATGTGGCATAACAGTAATTTCTACGGGCAATGGGCCTAACTGCTCGAAAACTTTTGTAATATGACATGCTGCAACATAAAGATCTATAGCGAAGAAACGAAGCTTCGTGCTCAGTGCACCTATCTCCTCCATAACCTCAATACATGAGAGTAGTCCTTAACAACCAATTACTACAAAATGTCACATTAAGAAATCTGTATGTGGTTTACGTACTGTTTCCTCCAAAGCCTCTTCATGTCTCGTGTTGTATACCGTTGACATCTGCTTCACATCTCAAACGTTTCCAGATTTGCTCCACACACAACCTTACAACACATTGTCGTCTTAGGCCTAGACCACTCTTTCCGATTCGATATCGTGCTGACACCTGTGCGACAATTCTTGTATTATATACACATCGTGTGGTGAAGGGCAAGTGGTCGAACTGGTGGGTGGCTATATACTTTTCGTTTGCGGTGCCTCGGTTCACGTTATTGATAATATATATGTGAAAACGACGAAAGAATGACATAGCGTTTTATGTAATTGCTAAAATTAGAAATATAATACATCAAGTTCATACATGTGTTCCATTGTCATGTTGCATTCCTAGCAGTTATTGTTATTGCAAGTGAAATAAGTTACTGTTATTAATTTTTCTCTAGTTGAGATAGTGGTATATTGTGCATTTGATCATTTGATGTTATGTTCTGTGAATATAGTATCATATGAAATAAAACTCTAAAATTCCAAATACTTCTGATCTTTTTCTTTAAAGAATGCTTTTTGCAGAAACCATTGTCATGCCATTTCCCAGGAACCTGTATATAACATTAAAGGACCGAGTTTCATCATGATACTTTTGTAGGACTATTTTTCGTTCACAGCAAATTTAAGTAGTACTGACAATAGTTTTATGCTTTGCTGGTCGTCAAGACCAACCCAGGAACAGGCTAGATGCAAGAAATTATATGTGGGTTGTCCTTACAAAGGGAATCCCTCAATTTTATCTCTTTAAACCTTACCCTGCTAATGTGGAGAATATGGTGAGCTCCTAATAATGCCAGCAGATGGGATTTAACTCAGCATTTAAAGGGTTAATATGTCAAAAAGCAGAAGTCACTTCATAATTTGTAGCTGCTTTATTCCTGTTGAATAATTTGTAGTAGAATTATTTGAATTTTTGGGTTTTATGGGGTCTTGGTTGGAAGTTCTTTCTGAGGTGTTTGGTGATTATCTTGCCAATCCTAATCTTGATTTTAAAATAAACAAGCATTTTTTGGAAGTACCTCAGTTTCAGGAGTTGGTGGTAAATTGTATGAAACCACGGTTCGGATGACTGCAGACATTCACTCAGGCACAGCCTGTTAATTATTTTATTGAATAATGCTTAGTAAGCTCCAGAGGCTAGAAGGCATTTACAAGAAGCTGGGAAGAACTCAGGATGAAGTTATGGTATGTTTCAACATATGTGGGAGGTCTGAGGAAGACAATCCTAAATATCAGTCTGGATACATGGCTGAAGTTAATCGTGAATGCTGAATGTCCTGTACAGGAACACCCAGGATGTGGGAATGGCTGTGAAATGTAAGGATTTGTTAATGTTAGTTGCAAATAAAATTTTACGAAGTAAATGGTCATGGTCATGCAGAGATACAGGAAACAGCCAGAAAATGTGTAATCTACTTTAAGCAGAAAGTGGTTTTCATGCTCTGTTTCGGCAAAAACCAACTGCCACTTTGAATAGGAATGTTCTGCTACGAAATCTGTGAAAGTAATTGACACGTTTAAATGATCCATAACTGTGCATTGAGCAGTTAGGTACAGTAGCTACAGTCAACAAATGAAAACATATTATTAACAAATTGTATGTTAGTATAGTAGTTAGCATAGTATATTTATGCACATTTGTTGGTTTTATCTATCACTCATAATTGCTCAGTGCACAGTTATGGATCATTTCAAGTTGATTAATGCCTAACAGGCAGAGACTACATATGGTTATAAGAATATAAAGGAGAAATTGCAAAGGGCCCATGCCTCTATTTGGTTGAATAAAATGTGCCTGTTAAACCACTTGACACCCAATTATATTAAGATGAAGGAAGTATATTGTGTTTTCATACATTTATGTGCATTTGTTGGTTTTAACTACCATACTTAAATTTACATTATTTTTATTCTAATATTTTTGGAGATCAGTTCACATGGCTAGGCTCTTTTTGTTTTGTGAATATATAATTTTGCAAAATTTGATGTTCTCGAAGTAATGTTGCTGAAAATGCAGTCTTTGAGGATTTTACACTGTGTTGCTGGGTAAATAGTTCTTGAGTTTCACAGTTGATAGTGCCCTCATCTTTAGGATCAAGCAGTTCAAACAAGAGTACTCTTCTTGGACTGCTTATCCTAAACAGTGGCGTACCCAGGAATTTTGTTTGGAGGGGGGGATTCAACAAATTCAGTTGAGGGCAGAGAGAGAGAACGTGGATCTGGAGGCAGTAGCCCCCTAGTCAGAGGTTCTGGAGGCAGCTGTAATTTTGTACAAGAAATTTCATTTCATATAGTAAAATTTACTTAATTTTTGGTACTGTAAGACTATTTATGATGACAACCAATTTGTTTGTCATTGCTAATATAAAACAATTGCAAACCGGCGGTAGTTTTAGAATTTTACTGGCTTTTTTACGAACATCTTGGGGTGTTGGCATCCTAAATTCAGCAATTTTTAACAGTTTTCACAATTGGGTTGAGTTTGGCCCGATTTTGGAGGGCCTTCAGAATTTCGGGAGGGGGGGTTTGAACCCCCCTCCCCCCGGTACGCCACTGATCCTAAGATAACTAAACTGAGCTGACGACAGATATGCACAGTACAAAACACATAAGCGTACAGGCATGAGTGCAACTGTCAACATCTAAAGAAAGGCACATTTGTCAATTTGGCAATTTCGAGTAACTTTTAATGTTTGCCAGTTTCCCTGACTGTACAGTCCATGTAATAATGTAATGTAGTTATGTCATGGAAATGAAATGTGAGCACAGTTTTGGAAAATCTTACATTATGCAACATCAATTACCTTGCCAAGAATTTTGAAACTTGTTGTCACACATTGTCATGTTGTATCTCAGAAAAAATTATGTGGAAATGTAATGTTGGTTGCTTGAAAAAACTGCAAAATTGCAAAATGGAGGGATGTGAATGTTCTTCCAAAGGGTCAATGTTACTGGCATTGTGGCAGGCAAAACAGTCACAAAGAAATTGACATATGAGACATTTATTGAATGGAAAATAGAAAAAAGAAAAGAAAAATAGATCATGTGATATTTAGAAATTTTGGAGCCATAATTTAATAAGTCACATGATACAACTAAATGTGGATGAGCATGAAAATGTTCAGTCAGTACTAAAGGATACTGTTGCATTGTAATATCCAAATAACAGAAAACTACTTTTATGCTTTATTATTAGTTAATTAGTTTTACAATTTGATATTTGAATACTTTTTTTTTTTTAAATTTTGTGTGAAACAAAAACTGTAAACGTGTGTGTTTAGAGACATATCAGCATCAACAGCTACATGCTACAATCTAAAACTTCTTTAAATTGAAGGTGATTAGATTAAGCAGAAGAAAAACAGGACTCTACACTGCAAACTAGAACTGTTGTGTTGTTTGTCTTGACACATGTCTAAATGTGTACATGGTGATAAAAAATGACAGGTTGTGTAGGGCCCTGTTCTCACAGTCCTGATATTGGTCCAGATAAACAGGCACACAAACACATAAGTTAAAATGTTGAAGTGGATTAAAGAAAAAGTTTAATTATTTGCAGAAAAAACACCAGCTCAATAAAACTTTCTTGGACTAGCAAACATGTCAGGTGGTTGAATGGTGAATGAAGCAATGTTTGTGAAAATATAGGTTCACTTTTTTTTTCAAGCACATGACTCAGCTGCTAGCCTGAGAAAGTTTGATTGAATTAGTTGCTGTAAAACTTTAGACACAGCTCTTCACACATAACAAAACTGTAGGGCACCAGCGTTGTACTACAATGGAACTTTAGGATTTCTGGCAAGCAAATAAGAACAGTTAATACAGAATGACTTATTGATATGTAAAGAATTATTTGCATTCTTGATTTGAAACTGTTGCTGTGTTGCGAAGGTTGTATTCTTTCTTTTGTGTGATTCCCTGGTGTCTGAATTTTATGTGCCAAAATTCTTTGCAAGTATGTATATTACTTTATGCAAATAAAGGTGTCTCCTTGAATAAACTCAGTGGGAGTTCTTAAATCAACACTTTGCATCTCTTCTTCTCTTCACTGGAAAATAAGGAAGTTTTTCAATCATTATAAACAATTTTATTTTCTTCAAATATTATGGCTTTCAGTCATGGAACTCTGTTTGAAATCACAGAGAAGGTGGTGCCACCTGTTCTTAAATAACAATAAATACCACATTAATCAAAACATGTAAGAGAAAGTGAGAGATGAAAAATCTATATAGCCAACCTTATTCTACATTTTACAAGCTGGACAAAAACATGCTAAGGTACCTAAAAAATGTATATAATTTTCCATCATTTATAAGAAATATATTAACAAAATGCATATATGCTTTTTCTTCCTTAATTGACAATAATTAGATGGCTTAATTATTATTATCATCATCATCATCATATATATGCTTTTTAAAAGATTATCAAAAACTGTGTAACACAGAACACTAAGTTTTTTTATTTGCATTTATATTGAGCATTGTTTTAAGATATCTACTTATGTCTAAGTCTTTGCATGAAATACATATAAAAGAATCAGAGAGTTTCTGTACCAGCTTTGTAAAATGTAACCAAAGTACAGCACTGATCAAATATTTACATTCACATTTAGCAACAATAAATTATGCACAAGCTATTTTCTATGGAGCTCATAACATGTATTTAAAATAATGATAATACTTTTATGTCATTTCTACATCTTAAATATTAAATCTAAAATAAAATAAATATATTCTGTGATGTGCACTTGTATTTTTATGCAATCAGGCATAAAATAGCAGCCATAAAGAAAAGACGTATGTACAACAGTAATCTTTATGAAATTTAAAATAATTAGGTACAGGGCTTAATGAAAGGGTACGAAAATTTTTACCAACACTGACGCTAATTCAGCTGCCTCATCTATAAATTACTCCAAATTCAAGGCACAATAAAATTCTTGGATATATGTTTTCATATAAATTAACATGTTTTAACAAAAAGTTAGTATGACAGATGACCTAAATGCAGTATATATATTTTCTTAAAACATTTTTTTTCCCTTATAGGTCTAGCATTATATTCCCATATTGGCCAACATGCACGGAATTGATATTTAAAATGTACATTTAGCAACAGCCAACTGATGCAAATCCAAACTATGCAACACGGAATTGTATTACACATGTTTTATAGGTATACGATTGAATTTAGCTGTAGTCTAAATTTTAATAGCATTTTTACCTAGCTTTCACGTTACAGATTACTGACAAATTCAACACTGTTACGGTGAGTAATGAGATCATTCTCTTCTTCATAGGAACGCGACCCCTAGAAAATTTTGGTTACTGGTTGTTAATCACAACAAGCATGTGTACATGGTACATACTATATAGATACAAGTACTTCACCTCACATGGATATCTTTCTTATCATAAAGATTCAAAATGGACAAACCTATAATGAATAAATTATACAATATCTGCAGATAAAATAAAAGGAGAGGAAAAAATGTTTTGGGTGATAACCATCATTGAGATTCACAAGGATAAAGTATTAACTGTAAATAATAGGTCTAATTATTAACTCTAAGGCTAAAATTACAAAATTACTGACAGAAACAAAATGTGTATGCCTGAGAACATAAAGAGTTTTTTTCATGTGTGTATCATGACGAAAATAAAAATAGTGCTCTACGTTACATAATGGCAACTTATGAACACACATTACCAGTATTTAAGATAAACACATATTAAGCCAGAAATCAACCAAAAGTAAGTACAATAATCTGTAACCCAGTATAGATTCAGTTTAATTTTACTGTTGCATTTAATTTTATGAATCCGCTATGTTCGGTGGGTTACTGTCCTTATGATGGTTCACAGTCAAAGCAATATTCTGGACCCACAATTTTACAACATCCTGCAAATTAAGTTTTCTCACATAACTGCAACTTTTTGACAGAACATTAAAGTCACAACAATGTTTACAATTTTAATACCCTTATAATATTTAAGTGTTAAGTATAACAACGAATGCAATTTTTTTTTTGTCAAAAGTGACACACATTAAGTTTCGAAGTGCAATTATACAACAAAATAAAGATTCCACTGTTGAGCACAATGTTTAGAAAGTTGATCATCAGGTGAGAGTGGCTATCATTGCTGGTATCTTTACACACTCTTAAGGTCTCCACTAGAGGGAATAAGATTAGAGTCATAAGTGTTACATTTCCTAACCTCTACAAGATAAATTTTACTTTCTGAAGTCAGCACATTATGGTACAGGATGTTACATTATCTTAAGTTCTGTTCTGTGCCACCAGAGAAATGTTGATCATATGTTAGATACAAGAATATATGTGTACACAGGATGCGTATATGCAATACAAGCCACTGGCATCTGGACATCTATTGTGTTTGGTACTTCCATAGCCTAAATTATATCTTGGCCTCTAGAAGCACTTGCAGAGATGAATATGAATTAATGTGAATAGACCAGGTGGTCCTGCAAAAAATGATAAAGAATTTGGATGATGAAACAAGGGGGGAGGGAGGGAGGGAGGATGAGGAAAGAAAAAGTGTATTGTAGTTCCTTCAGGCTCTAGATTAAACTCAAAGCTATGATTATAGCAATTTATCTCGCACATTACAAAATTATCACCTGTTTTGCATGAAATCAATTTATCCAGTCTCGTGGTTTTTCAAGAATTGATGTATATTGCTGAAGTGAAGTAGTGTGTGTGTGTGTGTGTGTGTGTGTGTGTGTGTGTGGCAATAAAAATTGTCAAGATACTAAACTGGTATGTTTCACTCATGGTAATAGAAATAATATAATGGAAGAATTTCACACAGAGTAATACAGCAGAGGAGCAATGGTCAACTTTCCAAATATTACAAACAAGAAGTTGATGAGATGCGAAACCTTTGGCTTAACACATGAAGCAGATGGTGCAGTAGAAAACATCCTGGAACCTAATATGAAGTGACAAATATCTTTTTACATATAAAAATAATTTCATACAAAAATTTGTAGGCACAGACATTCTACATTTTCAATTTCAATATATAGTAGAATTTCTTTAATCTGGCACTTACAGTACCACACAGGTGTCGGAATATCAAATATTCCATAGTATGTAACAGTATGTATACTGCCCAAATTTCTTCCAGGTATTTTTTTGTTACTTTACAGCCAGCCATTGGAGAATGTGCACTTGTCAGGTATTTTCATTTCATCAAAAAAATATGTAGCTTTTTCAAATACCATAGGCCCACTATGGGTTTCCCTGCGAACCGATGGAGGTAAACCGCTTTTACAACTCCTTGCCCAACTGCTGAAGTATCAGGATTTCCAGAATATTGGCACTCAGATTAAAGGAATTCTACTGTAATTATCTACAGCATTGATTTAAAAATTTACTACATACCATAACTGAAATGTTAGGTTTACTGGAGGAAGAGATTAAAAAAAAAAAATGAAAGAAACAATGTCAGGCTACCCACATTAGTCAGGTCTTTTAATGGGTTATGACACCACATAGTCTGGCAGTGGGTCCTTCAGTCCTGCAGACGGAGGCAACAGGTTCCTTAAAAATGTTGGCTACACCTACCAGTCTACCTTGTGCCATGATGTGGATGACCACATTATGAATCAAAAGCTAAATGAATGATGGCATAACAGAACTTGCAACAGCAATCTACTTGTAACTTAAATATGAAGATAAATTCATAATATATTTTATCATATCAGAGTCTTAAGTTTTCATTGCTATTAATCCAAAGTCTGCTTCTGGAAGCAGTCCTGAGCCAATTTTGCACTTGCAACAACTGACCACCTGCATGATTATCTTCCAACATTCCCAACTTATGTTATCCTCCCATAAATATTCAAGAATTCCGTGATGTTATTATGTGTTGCTGGGTAAATAATTCTTCTGCTGTCCTTCAAAAATTGGGGAAATCTTTACCAAATGACGCATCATAACATACCAGAAGACTAAAATCTGCAGTGACACTGCTGTAAGAACCTCAAATCTCTCATTGTCCTCCCATTTTGTATTCATTATCCCAAGTGGCCATTTTTCCAGACATTTTGCCACAACAATTCTGCATGAAGTCTTTATGGCCCAATCATTGCCACATACATGCCCAGCCTGTCACAGACACAGAGAAACTTTTTGTAGTCGAGGTTGCCTACACAACTGCAGCTTCTCTTGTGGCATTAGTCACACTAATACAAGAAGCTTGATGGTACTAAAATACTTTAAGTACATTTAATATCAACAATGAATTCAACCTTTTTTAAAAATCCAGTAACTTTTAGTGTTCACCCCCCTGCCACTACTATGAGACCAGTACAAATCGCAACATGCGTAACATACTAAAATTGCTCATTTATGTCATTCATACAAACAGATATTTTTCTGAGCTCCTTTTCCAGACACTGGTAATGTTCATTCTTTCTTAAAAGTAAGAGCCTGTGTACAGCATATGTACATAAAGAGTTAAAAATATTGTTTTGTGTATCCTATTGTCTGCAATGTGGAAAGCAGATAGAATGGTGATGTTTTTGGGTTATGTAACAAATATTTCCAATAAAATTCACAAATGACAAAGTACATAAAGGGACATTGGATTTAAAAATTGTGCAAGTTACAGATTTTAAAACTGGCAGATACTCACAAGGCTGAGCGAAATCATTCAGGTAGAGACAATGTATTGTATGAAGGTTAACATGGAGGAAGTACTATTATGCTAATTGCAATAGAATTATAGTTGGACCTGCATGACAGTGATAATATATTTATGCAGAATATTAGATACAGCTGTTATTATACATAAAGTGAGAATTTATAATTATATGTATTGTTGAATGAAATATGATGCTGTATTGTGTTGTGCACTTAATGACAGAGCATAGCTAATACTGTTTGGTAACCAGCAAATATATGAAGGAGACATTTCAGATTAGGCACAGGAAAATAAATTGAACTGTGGTGGACATTTAAGTGGCCTGCTGCTATGCACTGAAGTGGATGTTTCAATCAGATCTAGTGATTTTGACATTCTGAGGACCATGCATCATGACATATTCTTATAGTAAAACCAACAAGAAGCACGAATTTCTCAAATTTATTTTTGGAATAGGACTCTACATGTTTCAGACAGTATCTCTGTCCATCATCAGGAGTCTAGCACTGTACACACAGCCGTAGGTATAGGTCATACAGGTTATGCTGACCACTTGCTAGCAAGCAGTCAGCATAACCCGTGTGTATAGTGCTAGACTTGTGATGATGGACAGAGATACTGTCCGAAACATGTAAAGTCTTATTCCAAAATAAATTTGAGAAATTAATGCTTCTCATTGGTTTTATTATAAGAACAGATCTAGTTACTCTCTTGCCCCATCATTTGAATTGAAATTAAAAGATAGAAACACAAAGAAAGGAAATTTGGGTATTAAACAAGCGATTGACCATTACACATAAAACAGAACAGCAGTACTTCCTTGTGTAGTAACATGTATTTTGGCGTTTTTACATGTGTGTACAACATGAAGACTTGAAGAATCACCATGTTGTGTCTGACCAGTTTTTCAGTTCCTGAATGCAACATAAAAATATTTCATTAATCTTAGTGCTGAAAACTTATATTGAAAACTACAGCTGCTGGTCCAGGAGAGATTCAAACTATGTATCTGATGAATCAGAGCAGATACACCTCTGATCCAACATAATTAGTGATGATAACTGAAAAATGGAGTTACAAGAAATAAAAAGGGGGTTTCTGAGTAGAAACATGAAGTTCATTTTCCTATTGTAAATCTCCAAATCTTTGTGTCATTTTTTAAGTATGTTATTTAACAGCACTCTCAGTTGCCGAGATTACATAGCGTCCATGATAAACGAATGAATGAGTATGGTGCATTCTTGGCATGATACTGAGAGCAGAAAACTGAAGTACTCCAAGAAAAACCTGTCACAGTGCCATACTCTCTGCTGTGAATCCCACATGGACTAGCTTGGGATTGGATCTAAGCTCTTTTAATGAAAGGCAGGTAAGGCCCTTTATGTTGTTAATTGCATATTTATGTTTCATCTAATTTTTTAATCCAATAGTGAAATGAAACTTATCCTGCAGGTAATCGAAGTCAAAATATGCTGTTGCTTTTCAGTATATCCATCACACTAAAGAGGGGCCAGTTGAGGACACGATGGAAAGGCAAAAATAGTTTAAAAAGGCACAGTTATGGATGTTTATGAAATAGTATACACATTAAATATGGAAAATATTAAACAGATTTTCAGTGAACCAAATAGAACAGGCAAATATGTCCTTGTTGATGTACTGAATGATAAACCGTGAAATGTAATGTTGCTAATGTTAGGAATGTAGGCAACACCATCTGTAATTTAACAATACAAATATTTACCATAGGAAATGGCAAACACAAGGCAATATGATGATGGGATTGCCTAATGTGGATATCTGGTATTGTGAATGCCATCATCTGGCAGACCAGCTGAACACAAGTCAGTGGCTTGCCTAATAACAACCTAAGGCTAAATGGTGACATGAATTCAAGGAAGAAAAGCAAACAATATACAATTTTGCATCTTGAAGTGATAACACATATCATTAAAGAAAACAGTGAAGATTGTACCATTAAGACCCAGACCATGGTAATGTAAAAAAGTGTGATCATCATATCGGAGGAATGAAGAGGCATTGCAGTTTCAGCCCAGTCATTTCAGCATATATTTCAGTCATGTTTTAAAGTGTAGCATGATGATGGCGTTTATTTTGAAGTTTACATAAGACACTTCATATGCAACTTTAGGGGTATATGTACCTTAGTTTAAAGTTATGATATAATCTTTTGGAGGCTGGAGTTAATATTAATGTAATTCCATCTAACAACTCTTCCTATTTAAGCAAGGCATCCCCGTTGTGTTGGAATATGCTATTAATAAAACTTATAAAAACAAGTCTAGACACAACTTTATTAGTAATTCATCATCAGCAACATGTTTTGGCTTTGTAAGCCATCTTTAGACTGAATACATAATTGTGGTATGAACTGTATATTACAATGCTGTAAGTGGTTTCAACGAGATCTCTCCTTACATCATAATGGAACAGTATAAGAAGTATTATACATTAAATAGGGTTTAAAAAATTTCTGAAATCTGTAAATTGAAACTTGAAAATTTAGGTAATATCATAAAATAATAGTGATAATGTGGAGAATAGATATTGAAGCATGGGCTAGATGGAGAAACTTAAAATCAATGGAAAGCGCATATGTGTATTTCACTGCAGAATTGTAATGATATAATATTTTGATGCTATATACATATGTGTTTTCTGAATCCACTAGTCTCTCTTTGGATTTTGGTGTATTTTGATACATAATTATATATTATAAGTTACATTAAATTTCTCGGTATAACTAGTGTGATGTGTATTATTAGTTAATGTATGTGTAGAAGTTGTACTGCAGTGTACTGCATAGGTAGCTGTTGTACACTGTTGTTGTTGTTATGAATGCTGCAAGTCTACAGCATTCAGAACTTATAATATATAATATAATTATATATAAAAACACACCAAAATCCAAAGAGCGACTAAGTGAATTCGAAACACACATAACTGTAAGCATCTAAACATTACATCATTACATTTCTGTGGTGAAATATATATACATGTTACCCACCACGTTTAAGCCTCTCCACAGACCAATGCTTCAACATCTATTCTCCAGATTACCACCATTATTTTGTATTACCTGAATTTTAAAATTTTAATTTACTGATTTCACAAATTTTTTAAAAACTATTAATACTTCTTATACTATTTCATTATGATGTAAGGCTAGATCTCGTTGAAACCACTTACTGCATTGTAATATATAGTGCGTACCATAATTGTGTATTCGGTCTGAAGATGGCTTACAAAGCCGAAACATGTTACTGATGATAAATTATGAATAAAGTTGCGTCTAGATTCTTTTTTTATAAGTTTCATTAATATGAACTTTTCTTTTGTGAAAAAAAGCCTATAGATATTACGTGACTGATTCCTAATGACCTACAACTGCTGGGAAAAAGAGAATTTATGATATTAAATAAATTTTGACACTTCCAGTAGTAAAATATTAGAAAGTTGTCTGACAGGACCTATAGCTTAACATAAGTTTGAAAGATGTGTGGTGAGGAGATACAATATTCTCCACATATCCACACTCTAAGATTTGGTAGAAATGGGTTTGTATTGGTGACTTAAAATAGGATATTCTTGGGAGAAATTACTCCTTACATCATGAGGGCTATTCTCCAGTGTAATGACTGACAAATCTCTTCCTCCAGTATGTTACTATAAACGTAATGGTATGGTGGCTCACAACATAACTTTAAGATTGTGTTTATGAACAAGTCACATGAATTTACTACAGTTAGTTACAAAAGCTACATCTAAAAATCCATGAACACCTTTTGTGAAGACTTATCAAACAATTAATGCCACCAAGTATTTACTTTTACCTATTTTTTTTTCAGCCAATGTTATTACCAAGTGACGCAGAAACATTTGTAGATAATGCAAAGTGCATGAAAAACACATGAACCAGTTGTAACACATACATTTACTAGCACAGACAGAACTAATTATTGATGGCAGGAACAGTATTGAGTTACAGAGAGCATTATCAGGCCAGTGGTGACATCTACTGGGCCAGGATTTGTGTTGCAGCTGCTCAGTGTATAGTCTATTTGTCGTCATGTACCTCAACATATCGCCCTAATTTCCTATACATGTCAATGGAAAAATGCAGACTTTGATTAGTTCATGTAACCCCTTCATGAGCAAATTACAAGTGACTTCAGAGTGGGATGTATGCTTCCCACTGTCTGTGACAAGGCAGCATACTGTAAATAGGGGTACATATGGAACAGACATGATATGGGGTAAAATTATGTGGGGAATATGTTTCCCTCTGCCCACAGAAGGGTTTAAATGACTCTCAACTCTTTTCCTCAAACCTCTATTCTAAAATAACTGAAACGAAAAATTTATACATACAATTAAGAGGTCAGGGCTCAGTTTGTTTCAATGAGGGATTTTTGCCCATCTAATCTACACCATCTCTGGAATTACTTCAGAATTTAATGTTCTATCTTACCTGGGCTGTAACAATACTGTTATTAGGTTTTAATGTACCACCATATCACTCAGCTGGTCAAGGAATCCTCGCACATCGTCATGCCATGTGCCTCTCTTTAGACCTCTGCATCTCCTACAGTGAGACCTCTCACTGCACCTGCTGTGTGGATACAAATCAAACCCTGAACGGTGTGGTATGTGATTTTGAATGTGATGTGAAAAAATGAAATCGATGAAAAGTCTAGAAATATTTACAAATTTTATGTAATACAACAATGACGATGGTAGTGGTAGTGGTGATCATTATGACAGAGAGATGAAAAATAATCATAAATTAACAACTGAATTAAAACACTGAGTTTTTGAAGTTTGTGTCATTGTACCACTAAAAAGAAATATCAGTCTTCATTATATTTCTTTATGTCAATGATATAAGTATTCTCTCCCTTCAAACAGATTTCGTTATTTTAACAATTTCAAAAATAAATAAAGGAACATATCTTTGTTATCCACACATAATTAAATAACCAGGTGTGCCATACTGATATTTCAACACTGTTCAGCAAATCTGAACTCACTCTGCAGTTTCACGTTCATATTGATATAATTAATGTACATTTCACTAAACTGCAACAACACAGGAGTCAAAATTCGCAAAATGTTCCTGACCCAGAAATTCAGAAGATTGTTTATGTGCACTCAATAACATGAGGCTGGGATGTCTCAATCACACTAGGCCTTGGGGGATCTGAACTACCGATGTTGGCCGTTGTAATGCAGTGTTGGGTTTGTTGAGCATCATATGAATCTCTTGAATCCAGGTCAGGAGTATCCTTTTCTAAACTTCCTGTAATCAGCAAGAGAAATGTTTAGCACCCTTCAAATACCACTCACATTCTCATACATGTAAGTCAGTGGAAGTGTTCCTAGTGATTTATTTAATGACTGTCAGTAGGTTAGAATGTATAGCATAGGATGGAAGAATAATTACTGAGTAATGAATTGTAAGAAATTGGTCATTGCCTAACTGAAGCTTCTCCCAGCATTTGCCTGGTGGGAATGAGGAAAACCACGAACACCTATGTCAGGGTAGCCAATATTCCATATGAGACTTGAACCAGGCACCTGTTTAATAAATGTCTTGGTTTTAAATGATTTTCCTTACCTCCTACACGCAAGCCTGTTTAGTTCTTCACTTCAGGTCATGACTTTTTTCCTGCTGATATCCCTTCCAATTCACAATCCACTTTTGTCATAACCTTTCATTACATATAGTGTCAGATACAGTGTTGTTAAAAAGTATACAAATAAATAAATAAATAAATACCTAAGTGGTTCATTATCAAATTTATTAACACACATCTTGTCAGGACCTAATGAAGTGTTATTGGTACTAGGTATTAAAAAGTTCAGGGCTGGAGTGGCCTCCAGTGACATAAAGTTCACATAAAGTTATGTGAGAAGTGGTCAGTCACTTCAAAAGTGGAAGTGCACACACACACACACACACACACACACACACAGATGCCAGACACGAACAAATGCACATTTGTACAAACACACTACAATGATCTCATAGTTAAATTTCTTTTCTTTTGAAAACAGGCCACAAGGAGACACTGCCGAAGACTGTAGATCTTTCTACAAATGCATGTTAGTTAGAAACATAACTGCATCAGCATTCACAAATGCAAATGCCCCTTTGTCAGAAGGGAAATCATTAGCTACAACATGCACTTCCATAATGAAATATGCATCTGTTTTTTCTTCTTCTTCCTGAACATAACCTCTTTGATTGTAATATAGTTTATATGACTGGTCATGAGTTACCCACAAAACTTGTAACTGTTTATACACACTTCCTTATTACAACTGACACCATTAGCAAATGCAATGCTCACCAAGGCTGATGTCTGAGCCTGCATAATCAAAGTAACCTGGAGGAGAACCTGCTGCTGCTGCCAACGCTAGTTCCTCCTCTATGTTATTTGGCCGACAACTTGTTGTCTTCCAGTGTGTTCTGCAGAACAAAGAAAACAAACACTATGGAGGCTGTTCGCACTGCTGTATCATATGTAATGGGGTTATCTATGGAATGCACACAACCACAGACAGAAAGCAAAATATTTATTCTTCAGAAATTGGTCTAAATATAGTAAAGTGTTACGGCTGCTGAATATTTTACTTACAACAGGTGTTAGAACTGGAAAGAAATAGGAATGGTATTTAGAAGATATTTCTCACAGCCTTAGGAAGAGAGAAATTGTGAATTTGTGAACTCCTATTGCACAAGTATGTATATGCACTTGTTTTTAAGAAATAAAATAAGAAATGATCTGTCAAAATAGGTCACCAATATCAACAAAATACTGCATTTACAAGCATGTAGGCTGCTGTAACTTATATACAGCACATGTTGAAAATTTTGTGCTACTGATTTTCTGTACAAGCATTTTGTTCAGTGTTATCAGCTCCATGTTCTGGCCACATACTCTTTGGTACCAAATAAATAAGAATTATTTTATTTAGTTCTAGATTATGAACAATGTTGTCAGTAACTCGAAGTATGTGTTGTCAAATGATTGAATGACAGAAGGTAATAAGGTAGAAGGGATGTGAAAGGAAGCTGTCATAACGTTATATAAGGTACTAAAGTGGCATTTGTTGGAAGAGACTGAGGAAGACAAAGAGAAACCTCAGTGTGGTCAGCTGATTTTGAGTGTTTTATTTGATGATGCAGTCAGTTACTAACATTATATGATGTCAGTGATAGATAAATGAATATATATTTAGTGTATGTGGAATGATAATGACAGGAGAAATCCAAAGTACTGTACTTGGAGACAAATCTGAACCACTGCCACTTTGTTCACCACAAATCCCATACAGGCTGGCCTGGGATTAAACGCAGTGACTAACCCCCTCAGCCATGACATGGACCCAGGATAATTGATGCTCATGCCAAAACTCAAACCAAGTAGTAAGGCAAACACATTGCTAAACTGAGGGAATTTACTCAGTATATGCAAATTAAATAAGAATTCTTAACTCTGGATTAGTTACTTTGCAACTACAGTGACTAGTGGCATCAGTTTATTAAGTGGCATGGGCAGCATGCAAACACACCTGAGTCCACTTGCACTTATATATTTCTTGCTGCAGCCCTGGCAAGTGTATGGCCTTTCATTGGTGTGGAGACGTTTGTGTAACTTCAGGTGGACAAACTGCGTGAACTTGGCAGGGCAAAGGTCACATGCATATGGTTTCTGGCCTGAATGCAGCCGAAGGTGCGTCTTCAGGTTCGAAGTGGAGCTAAACCTCTTCTTACATATGTCACACTGATGTGGCTTCTCTCCTACAAAAACAATATTCACACATTTTGATGTATGAGAAAACAATGTGGCTTCTTGAAGTCCATACTGTAAGACTGAATAAAGCGTTCATTCAGAAGTGTGTGTAAGTGTGTATGGCGATTAAATAAACATACAGTTTTGTTAAACATATGTGCATATGCCAATACTGTCAGTGGCATAGGTGTGGGGGGAAAGAGTGGTGCAGCTACCTCATGCAGGAGAGTGCAAATAAAATGCAATAAACGACCAAATTTTACAGTCATAATTTTTGTTGGGGCGTCCACTGTGATTACCTACCCTGGGGACCAAAAATAATTGTTATGGTACTGACCGTCTGTATATTGCATGTGACATCATTTGAAGTACTCTGCTTCTGATTTCTGTCTCACACACACAAGTTCACATGCTCATGCACACACATTTTACTGTCTCCCATGTCTTTAATTACAGGTTTCATATGACACAAGCAATTTTTCAGGTACCGTAGAACCTGAATATTTTGAGGTGAATTACCAAAAAGTTTGGACCACACAGATTACACCAATTTAGATTACATGATTTCCCATTTTTTTACATATGTAGTGTGGTATAAAAATTGTATTATTCAGTGCTATGTACGTATATAACGTAGTAATAAATTTCAGTGTATTCAATAGTGGAAGAGTAGAATTACGATAGAATGTACACCACCAAGTTATAATGTAAAGAAATCAAAATCTTCCCCCACGTTTAAAACAGTGATCTCTTTCCTTCAGGGTTTCCCAACAAAGCCCTGTATGCATTTCCCTTCTGTGCTAAATATGCCACGTGCCCCATCTGTCTCATCTTCCTTGATTAGATCACCTCAGTCTTATTTCACCAGGAGCAAAATTCATGACACTGCTCATTATGAATTTTTCCCAGCCTGCTGTTACTTCATACCTCTTGGGTTAAAATATCTTCCCCAGCACCATGTTCTCCTCGAACACCTGCAGTCTCTGTTCTGCCCTTCATATAAGATGAAAATTCCACACCCATATTAAACAACAAGAAAAACCACAGTTCTGCATGTTTTTAATATTTTGTATTCTTGAGAGATAGGTAGCAAACAGTCCCAGAATTTAAGCGGCCCTTAATTTCTCTGTGCATACAATGTCGATATTTTCAGCATGTTACACCAACTTACAGCAATTTCATCATGCAACTTCCTGTCTCTTCCACATTTCAGGACCGATGTACTGACCTGTGTGGACTAGATGATGTTTCTGGAGATGAGCCAGCTGAGTGAAACTCTTCGTGCACACATTGCACTTGAAAGGGCGTTCACCTGAGTGAGTACGCAAGTGCACCTTGAGGTTGGAGAGCTGACCAAATGTTTTGCAGCAAACATTGCACTCATAATGCATCTTGCCATCTTTCTTTTTTAGTGGGTATGGCAGAGACTTGTAGCCTCTGGAGCCACCGTGGCTACTGTTTGGACTGTGGGGACTACTGCTGCGGCCACAGCTACTACTCCCACCAGCATCTGGGGACAGTGACCTCTCACACTTCCGTGGTGACAACTGCTGTAATGGTGTCAATGGTGTCAGTAGATGGTGACTCAGATGTAAGCTTGAATTCGAACCATTTACAAGTCCACCATTCTGTAAGCTAATCATAGGTGGAGGGTGATGTATTCCAGGAGGTCCACGTTCCAGGATGTGATTTGAAGAATGAGGCGGAGAGTATGATGTAGAACCTGGTGGACTTTGATGGTGAATTATGCCACCATTTTGAGTTGAATATAGGTTGTAAGGGTAGGGTGAGTGGCTGCTGAAGATTGGAGCTGATGGAAGCATGTTGCCAGGTTGTCCATTGAGGTAAGTAACCTCTGGGTGTGGAATTGGAGACTGGGGACCGCCATGGTAAACTGAATGTTGTGGTGGAGTTGGTGTTCTTGGAGAATGAAGAGGCATGCGTGATGGTTGTAAAGGGGGTAGAATTAAATGTGGATGTTGGGGAGAGGGAGGTGGTGGATGGGGAAGGATTGGAGGAAGAGGTTGTGGTGTAGCAGTTACAGTTGGATTAGCTGTGCTTGAACTTGAGTCTGGACTACAGGGAAGTGTGCCATAACGATGTGATTTCTTGTATGAATATGCCATTTCTGTAGGTGATGATGGTGGGGGAGTAGCAGCTGGTAACCTGTGATTTGGAGCATCTTTGTTATTGTTTGTATCTGTCCTGTTCCTCGTCAGTATGTTCTCAAGGATGCTCATTGTTGGGGGACTGTGCCTGCTTATTGTATTTCCACCACTGCTGACCACTTCTGGTTCGTAGTATGGTTTAGGTGGTGGTACTGATGGTACAGGTGGTGGTGGTAGTGGTGGTGGTGGTGGTGGTGGTGGTGGTGGTGGTGAATCAATGATGATCACTGTGTCAGTAGGGGTGACTGCCCTTCTTGGGGACATTACTGTAGTCTGCTGGCTAGATACCAAGTCTTTTTCACCACCTTCAACATTCTCTGTGTTATCAGTAGTCTTGTTTTTGTAATGATATGCTTTCGAGATCTTTATTTTTACTTTGCGATATTCATTTTTCTGGATGTCTGGTGGGTCCACAACCACAGTTGGCTCCCTCTCTGTTGGTTTCTTGCTGAAAGTTGAAACAATAAAACACAATCTCAGTTGTAAGGAGATGAAGGCCACAGTAACTAAAGACTGCCTCCACAAATACGTTGCAAACTCATCAATGACTTACAAGATTTAGACTTTTGCAGTAGTGTAGCTGAGGTCTCCATTTCTGTGGGATGTGGTGCATTGTCACTGTGTGATTAGTGCCCAGTGTTTTGAGAAAATATAGTGGTCTCATCTTCAAGGCACAAGATGTCCAAGGTCAGAGAAGCATATTGTCTCAAAACACTGGGTACCATTTACACAGTTATGCGGTGTTATACCCCAGAAGAATGGACGTCTGATAAACAAGCTTCTTCTACACGAGCCTGTCTGTATGTAATTCAGTCTTTTCACCTTAACTTGACATGTGATATCATTAGAATGTGCAGAGATTTTATGAAAAATGCCAGGAATAGAAGTAGTGTGTTCAGTGTTCTGGCCACTTCAAGCCAGAGGAAGCAACAGCCCCTAATAGGTTCAGTTGTTGTGAACGTGATGGCAAAGGAACAAACTCCTGGTAAAGCCAACAATCACACTGTTACTGTCCTCCCATACTTATGTGACAGAAGTTGCAAGTTACAAAAAATATGGCCTGTTTGCACATCAGGTACAATATATGTAGGAAGGAAAAGGGGAGCGATATGGAGAAGGGAATGTGCTGTACCTTAACTGCTGCAAATTGGGAATATCATAACAAGATTGGATATTAATTGTGCTCAGCATACAAGATTAAGTTCTATAACAATGCCATAAATAATGATGATACATACAAACATACATACATGTATACACATATTCCATGGACCCATAAGTGTGTCATTAGACAGTAGGAACAAGTCATAAATAAAACATATACAAATCAACAGTGTAAAATACTACAAACATTTTACAAAAATATCGTAAATCATCTTTACACATACAAAATTAATCTAGGGAGTCCAAAGGATTGTGTATGTAGTTACATTTTTTTAAGGCTGTTTGAAATTTTGCTTTGTCATTCTTAAGGATTGTCACAATAGGTGGAAAACTGTTGAAAATTTTTATGCCAGCATAAAATGTACTTTTTTGAAAACAAAATAGGTTGGCATTTGGTCTATGCAAAATATGTTTATTCCTTGAATTAATGTTGTGTATAGATGAATTTGTTTGAAAAATGTCCTGATTATTGATAATTAAGTTCAATAACGAAAATATGGCATGGCATGGAACTGGGTTGTGCACCAGCCATATTTCTGACGATTTTTTTTTTTTAAACTGAAAAACTTCCTACTTTTGGTAGAGTTACTCCAAACTCGTATTTCATATTTTATATAACAGAATGCAAGTATGTGTAGTAAATCAATTTGAGAGTTTTAATGTTACTGATATGGACCATCAACCTAATGGCATGACATGTGCTTAACTTAGGAATCATTTCCTCAATATGAGTCTTTTAATTTATGTGATTGTGAAAGTTTGTATTCACAGTCTCTTCTATACAGTTTTCTCTGTCACCAATGTGTAATGTAGAATGTGAGGAATTCTTTATTATGAATTATATTATATTTGTTGTATTGAAATTTAGAACTAAATTATTAGCAGCAAACCATTTAATCATATGAGAGAGAACTAAATTTGACACTGAACAGAAATCTTTGAAATTTCTTTTGGTGATGACAACAGAAATGACTCAGTGAAACTGTTAAGTTGAAAAGTTGATGCAGTTTATCCAGCCAGTCAATACTCTATTTTTGAGAGAATGCATAATTTCAAAACCATGTTCATTAATCTGCTAACATGGTAATGTGGAAGATTTAAATATACAGAATATATCACACAATGAACAACAAAAGATGGTACTTCTCAGAAGCTTCAGTATATAGCACATCTAGGACAAAACACAACTGTGACCAATACACATGTATAATAAGGCATCTGATTCCATCATTGGGAACCGCAGAGAGCTTTGAATTGTAGAGCCCATTATTCTGACTAAATACATATGATGTGAAAAACACTAATGTTTTGGTCACAAAGAAAACTTAGGGATTCACAGGCCAGTGAGTAACATTGGATGTAGAAATGAGGCATATGGTCCATGAGGAGAAAACTCTGTGGATATGAAACAAGTCACTGTGAAGAGAGAAAGAAAGGGCTATTAAATTCATATAAGGATATTGTACCTTAGGGTCTTGGCTGGACATACTTGAATTAACATGGAAGTGTACTGTACAAATTTAAGTAAGTAGTTCCTCAATTTCAAAGGCGTCTGTAACAGTGGATGGTATGTAGATAGTGAGCATAAATTTTAGTTTAATATCTGACTGTTTAGATGATGTACATTGTCTGACTGCTTCACAGTCAAAGAGAGTACGGATCATTTGTGCTCACTCTGTATAGTCTTTAAAAATTAATGTAATTATTATGCATAATAAATATAATAATTATTAAAATAATTATTTTTGCATGATTGTGGAGGAGGTGAATTATTATTCTTTGTTTCACTGGTTAGCTCTGTACAAACAATGGAGTAACATTAGCAAGCCACACAATGACATAGAAAGAGAATCTCTATAGTTGACCTGTCGACATACATTGAAATTAGATAACATGGTTAAGAAATATGAAAGAATCTGACCTGAAATCCAGAACATAATTGTTGTCACTGTCCGAATCACTGCTGTCTTCTGGAGGTGTAAAGCCATCATCATGATAGCCATTACTGTGGTAACCCTCATCTGATCGGACAGAGCCATCTGTGGGTGTTAGTTGGGCTGGACGTGGTTCATAACCATGGCCTGCCACTTCTTTACTGGGTGATGGTGTCAGTTGTGCTGGGCGTGTTTCATAGCCACCTATGTGCATCACTTCCTTACCAGGGGACACCACAACCTGGACAGGGTGAGATTCATAGCCACCAACAAGATGACAGTCCTTATCAGCAGATTCACCGTTGCTTTCATTGGCATCTGGAGAATCAGAGGGCACCAGGGTGGATTGCTGCTGTACTTGCTGACCTGCAGCCATTCACAACACCACACAGATTTTAACAGCACCCTTATATGTCTACAGAGCTCTTTTCCAGCACATATGAACTATTTGTTTGAGAGTTCTTGTATGAATAGAATGGCTTTTAGAATAGGTGGATATGCAAAAGCAACAAAAAAGCCTCAAGGAGTGACTAGCACATACTATGGTAGAAAGGATTCAAATCTAAATTCAGATATTTATTTCTGTAAGCTTTACTAGTAGGAAATTCCATTATAAAATCTTTTGGCCTTTGAAATACCTTCATTAAAAATATACTGAAACTAAATAGCCTATCTGGCCACTGTAATCCTACTTGTAGCTACTGGTGTTTTGCAAGAAGTTTCTTTGTAATCACATCTTCTGTATTCTGGTTGTTTGCCTGACTCATTCTGTATGACAAATAAATTTTAACTTCTCACCACAGAATGAATCTTAACAATTCTACATGACAGTCATTCTTCATGTACTGACTCCATACACCAGTACTAATGTACTGTTGTCCCTTACGTATCCTCTGTAGCATCAGTTCTCCAGTCAGAGGGTAGCTCAGCCTCTCGGCAAACTCTCGACAGTACCATACGAGCAGCTCCTGGTTTGGCAAGATTGGCTTGATGGTGTAGAAGTAGATGTTCATCTGTTCAGACACACAGAGACAAGGTCAACAGCACGAGACCAATTCTGCAATTTCTTGCTTCCCAGTAAAAACTCTTAGATAAAATTTTCCAGTTACACTGAATTTGAAGGCTTAAAATATGATTGCAGTTGTACAATGTATGTAGATGCAAAATGTAAATCAGAAACTGAGAGAATAATATAGTGGCTAGGCTATGCGCTGGATGACCAAGAAGTCATGGTTCAAATTCTGGCAGGGACAAGAGATTATACTGTTCTCTGAAGCATCCAGACTGGCTCTGGGGCCCACTCAGCCTCCTATTCAATAGGTACTGAGGGTGCTTACCCTGAGGATGAGATAGCTGGTGCATGCAGATGACCACAAACCTCCAGGTGCTTTCATGGTGTGGACAAGGAATTTAATATACTTAGCTTTACCATTACTCTTCGTTAATTAATTCAGAATGTCTGCAACTGACTTAACCGTGTTAATACAGTAGTCTCTTCAAGAAATTCTAATTGCCATGTTAAAAGGAACTGTGTTCCATTTTGGAAAGGAAGTTATTGAATGGGATATCTTCCTTTGTAAGGCTTTTGTATTGACATGCCTGAGGATGGTCTAAGTGCAGGCCAAAACATGTAGCGCATATGTAAAAGTAATCAACTTGAATTATAATAAATCTGTGTTGTGTTAGACTGAATAAGTGTAGTTTGTTTAGTAATAAACACAATGGGATGGCTTCCATAAAGATTGATTTTAGGCATTTGTACATCCATCTATTAGGATATAAATATGCTTGCCTGCTGAGATCGTGGGTTCGAATCCCACCGGGGGAATGGATATTTGTCTGTTGTGAGTGTTGTGTGTTGTCAGGTAGAGGTCTCTGCGACGAGCTGATCACTCATCCAGAGAAGTCCTACCGACTGTGATGCGTCGATGTGTGTGATATAAAAACCTCAAGAATGAGGAGGCCATGGCCCATGTTGGACCGCAGCGTCGCAGGGAAATAGACAAGTAGAAAAAGTAGTGTATAAACAGAAGTTAATTTACTGTTTTTGACATTTATGTACAAGTTTAGCTTATATTTTTCTGTCAGGTTTTACACAGTTATTTGTACATGTGTAAAATCCTATGCTTTAGGCATTGTCAACCAATACTGTTGCAGGCCACTATCAGCCTGCAGCAGTATTGGTTGACAATACCTGAAGCTGAATGTACAGTTATGTGCTCCTGATGATGGGCGAAGGAACCCCCTGAAACATGCACAGCCTTTTAGAAATAGATAATAAAAAATAGTTGCATCTTGTTGGTTGTAATTATAAAATCATCTACATTAATGTTAATTGTACATACCTTATACTGGCATGCTATAAGATTCTGTGCTGCTGAAGAATATGCCGGGTTGACATAACGCATCCAGTTGGATTTACTGGTATCATAACCGTCCATATAATAGAAGAGCTCATTGTCTTTGTAAACCTGTGAACCCAACAAGACATATGCTGGTCATATGACAATAATAATGCTGACTTGATTAATAAAAAATGAAAATCATGATGTTTACCTTTTCGTACAATTGTATAGGATGAAGTTTGTGTTGTGCATTGTTTTAAAGTTGGGTACAGTTTGTCATGACAGATAAATGAAGACTTGTATCAAAATATGTACATACAATAATTCCCACATTTCATCCTTTTCATCCCCTTGGATAGGTTTTGAATTCAGGACTCTCAGGTTTCTAACGATATGCATTTTTAAAGAAAATTATATTTTTTCCTTGGGAACAGCTCAGCAGAAAATAATGTCCTAACATCTTATCCCATCTTGGGACTCAAAGGTGAATTTTAATGCCATTTTACTAGGCTTTTTTGACAGCAACATTCAATTGGCTGATAACTGGAAAACTTTGTTTGTTTACTTGCCAGTGAGCTAAATTATTTTTATTCAAACCACATCAACCACTAAGAACAGTTTTTTACCACTTTTACTTCTACCACATTGGTAACTTATACCACAGTAAAAATGGCTTATAGTTTTTTTTTGCTGTTTCTGCACCCAGATAGCACAAAGTTTTATGGAAGCCACAAACACCACCATCATGAACATTCATAGAAGATAAGAACCCATAAACTCGGAAACCAAGATCAGTAGTGAAAATAGTTAATTAAGCTGGCTCATGCAGTAATGCTTAAAGACTTATAGTTAGGGGGAGGGGGGTCATTGCCTGATTTGAATTTTTTTATCTCACATCGACTATATTTAATGAGCTTTTTTACATTGGCTAGGGTAGTTCCTTGATTAGTCCACAAATGTTGCGTAACAAATTCATTCCAAATTTTCACTCACCCATCATCCTACTGTACATGGCAATGTTGCGCAAATTAAATCTGCCAAAAATACTGGGAGGTGCACTGTACAGTGTTAGAGGTGAAACACAAGTGAGAGAAGTAGAGAAGATAGTTACCTTTAGGAAAGGTAAGGGTACAGACAACAACAATAAACAGTTTTGTATTTTGACTCGTGGTAGTGACAAAATCCTTCTGTTCTCCAAAATATTCATACCAGTTCTGAGGCCCACTCAGCCTCCTATTCAATGAGCCTGGGCTTCTTTCCTCTGAGGTAAAGCATCTGAAGCATCTAGCACCGTGGTGAAGAATAAGAACAGCTACACTTCTGTTCCTTCTCCATGCCTTCATGTCTTGCATGGGGACAACTTTACTTTTTACATAATTGGATATAAAGTAGCTACAAGTGTCAAAATGTAGTGATATTTGACAAATAATATAACCTGCATTACTGACTATCAGATTATGACACTGCTTTGTGTTGGTGTAGATGAAATTGCCAGACACAGAAGAGTTCCCATATCCTTGCAGTTTATTATTAACCACAGAAACTTACAAATACATGGAAATAGTAACTGTACTTTAAGGGTAAATTTTGTGCCTTTTTTAATGATGTTTCTCCACTACCACATCTGTGTATATTAAGTAGCTGGCAAGCATATTTAGTTGTTCTTACATTCTAAATGGCTAAATGAAAGTGAATTATTTTGAGATTACACATAAGAAAGGGGCTGGAGCATCCAGTGATATCCAGGCTGCAGAACATGGGACATCATCTGACTGAATATTTAGTTAAAAGTGGAAGCAAATAATGTTCCAGGAAATAAAACAAGATTACAAAAGTACAGAGGCACACATCGTACAGCACAAGAATACAAATCTTTGTTCCACTGAAATGTTCTTGCATTAAGAAAGAAGTAGACTTATGGTAAATAGTATTAAACAGTTATGAAGAACAGCAGCTTGGTTCAAGCAGTGGCACTTTTGAATTTGTCAGGTGGTACCTGGTATATACGTTGACTATACTGACTGAGATTTTGAATGGTTTTCTTCAGTTATTCTAAGTGAATGCTGGGACAGTGTCTTGAAATAAGGTACAACTGTCACCTCCCCAGTCCTGTGAATCTTACTGAACATAATAATTCTTTTGTATTAAAATTAAATAATTGCTGCAGCTGATACAACATTGTTATGTAACATATGACCTATCCTTCTATCCACCCATCCACTTTTCTGATAATTCACTCATCTGTTATAACATCTGTCAACAAAGCAGTTCATATTCATGCCAGATTAAGGAAATACTATGAAATATTTATTTCCTTGTTTGAGTGTGTAGAAAAGGTTGTGGTCTGTGGCAGGTGAAACATGATTTCTGTTACTAACATCAGTTATTCCTAAATTGTGACTGAAAATCTAAGTCTTCTGGGATTTTGGGCCATGTGGGTTAGCAAATAGTTTACAGCTTTGGAAGGATCTTATTTAATTCATCTTCAGGGTTAAGGTAATCCCCGCCCCCCTCCCCAAAAAAAACTTGGGATTGCTTGATCCTGAAGTGAAGCACTATGGTTGTTTGAAATGTTAGTCTTATTTATCATTTGAAGCAGTGTACCATCCAAGAGATATAGATCTTCAACACCTCTGTAAGAACCTCATATCTCATATAACTTGTAAACATTAGAACTTTGATCATTCACACCATAATACAACCACATTTGCTATGCATGTGTTTTTACATCAAAGAAGTTTCCTACACGCACCATTCATTTGCTCATCTTCAGTGAAAATATTAATGCCAAAATTTTCAAAACATGTTTGAAACTTCATTTTAAATAAAAAAAGTGCCCTACAAATATGCTTTGACAGTGAAAGTAATAAGTTGTACAGTTGTGATCATAGTATATAAGCACATCATGTTAAATTAGAAAATGAATTGTGGGCTGAATCTGGTTTGTTCAGAAATTTTATAAACGAGTATCTTTTGAAACAGAGAACTGAAGTGAATATGATGCCTTTCCATAATGCTGTTGCAGTATTTTTTCTTCAAATTGTGAAATGTGTATGTATAAAAATCCAATAAATTGTTTTACAACATGATTTAAATAATGGAGAACTGACTCAATTACTGCTGATCCAGGATTCAAAATACAAATAGAAGTGGTAATTAGATATTAACAGAGGACAGACTTTGAGGATGATTTTCATGGACAACATTTACTGAGAACAGTTATACCTTCTCTTGACAGGGATAAGAAACCGGCTGAGAACTATGCTCTTCTGGACTATTATGTAATGTGTAGTAGTAATTTCTTATCTATGTCTTGGGACAACCTAGGTCCCAAAATGTCGTGCAAGAAACCATTCTTTGTAGACAAAATCTTGCTTCAGCTACATTATTATAGAAAAATTATTTATGAGGAAATGAACACAGTGGTTGGTACACCTGAACTCAAACAAACAGCATAAATCAAGATATACTTGTTCTTTTTCAAGTATTTGTTTGTCATTTCTGTAATAGTGTTTTCAGTATCTCATGTTGTACAGTGTTGACTGATGTGAATATAAGAAATGGATCATCAGAACAAGTGTGGAAGTTAATGTTCATTGCATAATTTGAGATAATATCCCGGCATTTGCACAGAGATTCTGAAGAAAACAATGGAAATCTGTAGTGAATGTAGCCCAGTTTTTAATCTGAGATTGAACCCAGGGCCTCCTAAGTATGAAACATATGAAACAGAAATTGATGTTCCTACAACATGGTAGTGAACAATAGAGACATATATTATGAACATAACTATACATCAAAATATTATCAAGAGTTAAGACTTGGACTAAGACAGTTAACAGAATTGTAAGAATTATCATGAAAGCTAAAGCAAGGGATTCCTGTCGGGCAATGTTCAGTAAACTTGGAATTGTAACTCTTTATTCTCAATATATTTTCTCAATTCTTATGTTTATTGTAAAGCATAAGGATATATTTACATTTAACATTGAACTGCATAAAATAAATACCCGCCACAAATTGGATTTACATGTTCCTTCAGTGAATTTGACTAAAGTTCAAAAAGCAGTTTATTATTCAGGTATCACATTATTCAACTCCCTACCTCTTGGTATCAAGAAAGTAGCACATAATACTAATAAATTTAAGAATGAATTGAAAAAGTTTCTTATAAAAAACTCATTTTATTCTGTTGAAGAGTATATTGATAGAAATGCTACATAGGATATTGGTGTTCACCAATAATTAATCCATTGGATATTTTAAATAAAGTTTGTTATTTTATGTACATTTCAACACCATGATTGTTGTTGACATGTACAAAATTATATATAAAACCCTGTATTTAAATTCTGTAGTTTAATTTAATGTTTATCAGTTCTTTTATACATGTATTTATTTGTGTCAAGACAAATTCTATGTAATATGTTAATCTAACTTATTGACAAATTCCATATCCAAAGGACATGTACCAGTATGAATCGATGAATGTAAATAAATGAAATGAAATGAAACACTCTGAGAGTCTTAGGCTTGTAAAATATAGGATACTTGAACATGAAAGAAGAATTATTTTGTACAATTGTATAGTGATTTGCCACACACATGTATTTATGAAATCATTTTTTACTGATAAATGGGCTTCTGCTGTAAATAGAAGCTACAAAAATAATGGTCAGTAGAAGTGATAAGGAATATTGAAGCCATTCACTCATTCATTCACAAAACCTCTATCAAAATAAGATACTGACTGAACCCGGAATCAAGGAATACCTCTCATGCAGGACATTGAGAATGCAGGCCTAGTACAAGACAATGAGAACTAATGACACTTGGTTTCCATTTCAATAATACAAAGAGGAATATGAAATAAAATTACTAAAAGTATGACAAACAGATTAAAAGTAAATTCTATATAAAATACAAATCAGTATAAGTACCTTTGGCCATTGTCTTGGTTCTTCTTTAATTTGCACCTGATTGTACATGTTAGAAGATGACATGAAAATAAGACAGAAGACATGAATATGTAAGAAGTGCAACCCAAAAACACCACAAGTCAATATCATTACAGTAAAACCTGTCTGTATTGGTCACATGTGTTTATAAAACACCTGGTTACTTGAAGAAAAAAATAGAGAAGTTGTTTTCTTGATGTTTCATGACATTAGCGCTTGTCAACAAGGTTGTACTTAAATTTTTGTTTGTACTCTTTGAAAATTGTACACAATTTCAGTTGTGCTACATTGGCTCAATATAGAATACATTAGCACATTTGTATTTACATGTTTTGATATCAGACTTGGGCCATTAGATTGATATCTTCCTCTGAATACACAGCTGAGAATGTAATACAACAAATCCAAAAAATGCAGTATTCGTGCAATACACTATGTGAGAAACAGATAGATTGCACAAATATAGGAAGTAATTTATTTTTATTCTACAACAAATTACCATTTGTTATGGCCAGGCATTCTTGACATTCATTCACCTTAAGTGGTAAACCAGAATTTTGCACCTTAGTGTCTTATACCAAAAAGAAGAGTAATAATGAGGGTTACCAAACTATTATCTAATGTAGCTTGTGGAAACAATATATGAGTACACAATGGTAGGAATAATTTGACAGGATAAAGTTTCAGTTAGAGATGGGCACATTACAGAGTTTTGTTTCCATATCAAAATGAACTGTCAACATTTGGGGCATATGATATAGTCAACTTACACAAATTGCCAATTTGACAGGTTTCACTACTTTAAAGAATTAAATGAGAAATTATGAAATTAAGTTATACAGTCTTGCAAGAATTTAAAGTATGCTAGATAAACAATAAACCTTTAGATACAAAATAAATTATATTACAAGAAAAGTATTAAATAAATTATGTACAGGTACTAAACTGAATTGTTTGGTTGAACAAGGGAATGTGTCCAACAGCTGGCTGCAGACACATTTCCTTCTCCAGCTAGTCAATTGTTATCCCTGCTATTTTTATCTTGCACCTTCCATGAACAAAATACTTTGGTTTAACCGTTTGGCGCCGGAATTATTTTTTTAATTTTAGCACACCCTGTTTATAAAATGTGAATAATACAGGAACCAAGTAAGTTAGAATTATGAAACAAACTGCATTTTGAAGAGGAAAAAACGGAGAGTATATACCATGTTTAAAATATTCGTTACTTATATTTCTTGAATAACTATATAAAATGCAACTTTGGAGGTTAGCAGTGCGGTACGTCAACTATAGTTGACGTTAGGCGTCTAAAGGTTAAAATGTAAATATGGAAGATGTTTCAGAGCATGGTAAAAGGTGTTTTTTACACCTGTTTCCAACACTTCAGTGTTTCACAATCAGAAAAACTGATTTGCAAAAGTCAGCATGAGTTAAGTACTTCTTCCACAAAAGTGCAAGAGTGGTGGTATTCCACTTTCTGTATGAGCAGAATGCTCACTCCCTATTTGTTCCAACAGAACCATCTATCATGACTTGTTAATAACAAGAAAGCAAACAAAAGTAGACTGAAATCTAGTGAAGTGTCCATCCAAAGATGAAAGTCCAAATGAAGGTTAAGGTCATAAACATGCTTGTTGTTTACATGTTAGGCCAAGTATGGAACTGAGGCATCATGACAGGGAAAGCCAAAGTACTTAGAGAAAAATGGGTCCAGTCCAGTATAAATAGTTGCATTTCATTTACTGGTTCATCATGTGACTTGCTACTAATAAATTGTGATATGGAAAGGATTATGAAGGGAGAGGTTTTGGGTTATTTTAAGGTTCTATCCTGAAAAATTTTCCAGTGAACCTGAGGAAAATCACAACAACATAGACTTAAACTGGATACCTCCAAAAACATGTCATTAGCATTACTGTTTGAACCAACTTGCTCAGTTCTCTCTACAAACAACCAATAAGTGTTCATATTCAGTCACGCTAACAACTGATCTACCCCAACATCAAACACCAGTTCTATAAAATAACGCAAGGCCAGTGCCCAAAAATGGCGCACGCTTTCCTAGAATTTTTACCAACTCACCTACAACTGGCCCACAATTTAAATGCATGCCATGTAACTTCTACAGTCGATACAGGTTGGACGTGAATAAAAAACAGCTATACTGAAATTTATGCTAAAATGTCTTCCGGCATTTTGTAACTCTTCTTTTCAGAGCACAACTTTACATGTACAAGTTGCCATTCTACAGTTTCTGAATAAGAAATATTTACAAACATTGCAACAACATGGCATGCTAGAAATATCCAATGTGTTACAGGAAACATACCCTCCAAAAGTACTTCCGGTTAGCAGTGTTGGGCACAGCATCCTTGGCATAGACTTCACCAACAAGAGGTCCAAATCTTGTTCCAGTTGGGATATACCCTGTACTCCACACACCCTGAACCTGTAACAAACATATCAATTGGAAATAAAACTCTGTTCTGTGGGGTTACCTAGTTAATTATGCAGTCAGTACACATAGTAAATGAATTTTATATTAATAGGTCCGTGCATCGTGGATTAAATTTAATAACTATCCAACAAGATGCGACTGTATTCAGTTTATTATATTTCTGTAGGCAGCTCTACATGTTTCGGCTGTTGACACCCATCATCAGGAGCTCGTACAGCTGTAATTACAGCTTCTGGCACTGATTAACAGAGTCCGCTACCATCCAACTCAACGACGAGAGCGGATGGTACGAGACCCGAATGACCAGTGTCAGAAGCTGTAATTACAGTTGTATGAACTCCTGATGATGGGTGTTAACACCCAAAACATGTAGAGCTGCCTACAGAAATGTAATAAACTGAATACAGTCGCATCTTGTTGGACAGTTATTCAATAGTAAATGAATTCACATCGCACTCATCGCCACCGGAAAAACAACAATTTTAAAAATAATACTGTATTTACAAAACATATATTGTAGTCATTTTGCAGAATGTATATTTGAAAGCCCACTGCAATAATTCCTCCTTCCCCTGGAGTCCAAGGCCCACAGGTTTAGAAACACTGCCATTGTGTATTAGGATCACTTTAAGAGAGCGGCTGAGACACAGTGGAACTGGCGCGAACCGCAGAAGGAACTGCTACCAAGAACAGTTACATTGCCTGCAAGGTTAGGTTAAGTTAGGTTATGGATCGGAAGGCGGCAAGATGAAAAGTTAACAACGTAAACACACACAAAGACACGCAAGCATGCACTTACACCCTGCACACTGCAGTCGTCACGCAATTAGTCAATGAAATTGCGCTATCACCCTTTGTCTTACACTGCCAAACCAGGCTGGTTCACTCTATTTCTTTCACGTACCTTTTAATATATATTATCTGTAGTTTTGTTTCTGTTTACTTTCGACTCCCAAAATACCTATAGCATTTTACAAGCTGAAATTTAATGTGCCTGAAAAATAAATATTTTAAGGAAGTGTGTATGTGTGTGTGTGTGTGGTGGTGGTGGTGTGTGTGTGTGTGTGTGTGTGTGTGTGTGTGGTGGTGGTGGTGGTGTGTGTGTGTGTGTGTGTGTGTGGTGGT
>Ga0131853_10002310_pt1 | contig 34176 bp, 16 predicted proteins | sample TergutLab28metaG_FD_92764 | JGI IMG/M metagenome (GOLD analysis project Ga0131853, IMG submission 92764) | Labiotermes labralis P1 segment gut microbial communities from Petit-Saut dam, French Guiana - Lab288 P1 (version 2) (version 2) | ecosystem: Host-associated > Arthropoda: Insects >... | reverse complement strand
TGAGCGTGACGATACCAGATGCTGTACAATACAATTCTGACCTCCTGATGATGAGCACATAGTTCTCGAAACATGTAGAGGAATATAATAAACTTATTATAAAACAAGAATTCGTGCATTATGCTGGTCAGTTACTAAGAGTATACTGAGATGCACGGTCAGCAAAACATAAAAAATAAATGCAAGTCGTCTGTTGGAAAGTACCAGGAACCGCAGACAGAAACCTGTAGGAGGTGAGGAAAAATAGTACTGTTCGTCCATTTCATTAATCCCTGGAAGACCAAGTATACGTCACTAAGTCGACCTGTCAGTTTTGACGTACAGTCCCCTCCCCTCCCCTCCCCTCCCCGCCCCACCCACGCCCGTAATAAAAAGACTAAAGAAAGTAGCTACGCCACTGGTCCACGTGAAGAGGGGAGATTTCTACAAGACGGATTTCACTTTATATTTCGTGTCTGGAATTTTTTCCCTGGAATTGGTTGATGTATTTCGATTTTGGTCAAAATCGTTAAAAATTGCATTTTACATGAAGACCTACGTACACAAACGATCTCGCGCCTTGAAGAATATTCATAACTGGTACGGGCTGTGTTCTCTGTGAGGTACCAGCTGAGCCTGAAGAAAACAACTGCGCATCGAACATCAAGTACGATTACGAGATAGCGACTGTAAATCTGTCTGCTTACGATATCTGGATTATGATCGATTGTAAATTTATTGCTAAGATACGAAATATCACAGTTTGCATTAAAATACTCCATATTGTTATGGGTAGTACTCACAAATTTACGATCTAGGGATAATAACAAAGCAAACAGTCAGAAGCATTACTCTCTATGTATATTTCGTGACTTCTTACCCTTTGTTACCTATTGTTCCAACCCCCCCCCCCCCGCACCACCACCATCGTCCGCTTCAGGTCTATACAGTAAACGCGGTTATGCATTAACTAACCTTCATAAAACACAGTCCTTGAACGGCATCTCCCTGCCATTCGCATCCTTGCATAGGATACAAAATTTCGTTACCTTCAAAACACATCGTTTGTTACCCCCACTAAGCGAACAGTCTCAATTAATACAAATATTAAAAGAGCATCTCTAACGTGTTTCGATACAAGTGTGCCATCTTCAGAGCGAACAAAATGCCAGTTTGAAAAATCAGTTGCCACCGCAAAGATTGTTATTTATAAGGTTCTTCGGTCTGTGGTGGCTTCGTTGTTGAGGTTAAGTATAAAAGTTAAAACTGTACAGACTTTCAAAACGGAAGAACCTCATACACAACAGCTTTAAAATGGCAACGAGTTTTAAAAACTGAAATTTTTTTCTCTCCCTGAAGATGGTACAATGGTACCGAAAAGTTTTGGAGATGTTAGTTTAATATTCGTATTAAATAAGGCTGTGCATTTAGTTGGCGTAATGATCGGTATATTGCGAAACAAAACGTACGAAATGGACAGTTTTAAAATAATTGCACTATCGTGTTCAAAACAGAAAGGCAGTTGATTTCAATCACTTATTATATTTTTTCTTTAACTTCACATCACAAACTTTGCCTTGGTACTCCAAGTGGTCTCCTAGGCAAAGTTTTCGAATTAAAACACATTTTATATACGATTCACTTCTTCGTGATGTTTGCCATATGCTCCGTCCGTCTAATCTCCTTCATCTGATGACCTCACTAAGTAAAGCCGTCAAAAATTATAAAGTTTTTGATTATGCTATTTTCTACGACCTTTTATTAGGACAAACATTTGTAATAAGAGAAGCAGTAGGCACATGCGCAATACCTAAGATGATGGCATCCCAGATCACAGGCAAGCTACTAGAATGGGCATCAACTGCTGTGATCACCAACAGATGGCAGGAGAAAACGACGATCACGCACGAATCAATTCACGACCAGTGATATATAACGAGGGGATTCCCTGTTTAGACTTCATCGCATTTGCGTGATTGCAACTTGATCAGGGGGAATAATCGGTCAAATTAATTAACACCAGATAAAACCTCTCTACTTTGCAGCTGTCAAATTTGTCGAGATGGAAAGTAACATTTAACAAGCTCTAACTGTCAGTTCACAGTCTAGCGGAACTGATTCATTCCTTCATTCTGTGCTGTAGATATTTTGGAAATGAGATGAGATTTGCATCACAACTTACGTGAAAACAGTAAAGTAAGATACCACTTTGAGAAACTAAGATAATACTAAAGTTTATATTAAAGACGTAAGGCACGGACTTGATGGCAGAAGTCCTGGGTCCAATGGCAGTGTTTTATACAGCTCTGTTGAGCTTTTTTTTTCTGTTTCTGCTCGTGATATTATTAAAAGGAATGAGTCATATAGAGAAATATAATAGTTTAATGCTCGTGGTACGTTTCTGCTGTTCAACGTTTGTGTTTATTATGTTGCTTAATCCATTGAAGAGTTCTTTAAACTTGTTCATTTTTGTACGTTTTATCTACCTTGAGGATATGAGTCTTCTCGTATACGTGGCCGTCTCGTGCACGAGACGGTCACCTATAGGTGTGATAATACCAGAGGCTGTGTAAAGCAATTTTGACCTCCTGATGATGATGAGCACATGTGCTCGGAACATGTAGAGGCATTAAATAAAACTTAACTGTGAAACAAATTTTGTGCATCAAGTTGGTTAAATACTGAGATAAAAAAGGATACAATGAAGCTGAAGGAACCATATACTTCCACGTGACCACTAATAAAAAAATAATTTTTCTTTAAATAAAACTGGATTACACAAACGGACAGAAAGAAAAACAAAGACAATTTGTACCAACTGCGGTATACGTTGCACTTATGAGTAGCAAACTGTTATCACAAGGTTCATTATCCCCGTTGTGTTCATAAATAAACTAGATTGGAGTGTATGTACTTGTCTAACACAACTTTATTTGATGGTAGAGGTATGTATAGAATATACTACTATGTAGTATATTCTATACATATCTATAGAATATGCTACATAGTAGTATATTCTATAGATATTTGATGGTATATATGTATAGAGTATACTACTATGTAGTATATTCTATACATATCTCTACCATCAAATAAAGTTGTGTTAGACAAATACATACCCTCCAATCTAGCATACTGTATACTTGACGATAAGGTTACGGGGCAGCGCGAGACAACGTGCCAAAATTTATCAGTTCAGAGCTTATCTGAGTCGTTGGAATTTTGGAATTAGCGAATTTTAAGTTTGTCGTAATAAGCAATCAGTGTTTCAAGAAATGAGCCTACAGAAAAAAGTCAGTAAACATAACTACAATAAACAACCTGGGAGACATAGGTTTACACGGTAGGATGACATTTGTTAAACAGTGCCTTAAACAAATACGTGGTAAATATTTGAAATAAGATGAAATGGTTCATGCTGACAACAAAATATGTAATCAGGTAGATCATAGATTGGTAGGTGGTGTGGTATCCGGATACCACACCACCCCAGCCAAACCACAACGTAACACCAACACACATCGTACCAGAGCAAAACAACCCGTGAAATAAGTCAACAAATAAGTCGCAAGCTCCTGAAGATGGATATATTAACATCCGAAACATGTTGAGCATTAAATAATGAAATAAAAAAGCAAGTTACATCAAGTTGGTCTCTCCTTATTCAACTATCAAGATGATGCACGGTCCAATAAACATAAGTATTTATATCACTGGTCGAACAAACTAGTAAGATGGGATTAGAAGTAAATGAAAAAAGACAAGATTTATGATCATACACGAAAGCCTACAATGAAGATGTATATGTGGAACTTGGAACATACAATTTTGAAATAATGGAAGACTATGCACAACTTGCTACAATTCTAACAAATAAAAACGAATTCAGACCAGACACTGAAAAAAGAGTTACAAATGCAAATAGTGCATAATATGCACTGCTAAAGAGTCAATCAGTAATCAGAGCATAAAAATAAAGATCTATAAGTTATTAATAACGCCAGTGGCAACATACTGACAGAATTTTGGACACCGAATAAAGATATTGTTAAACGGCTGGTTGCTTTTGAAAGAAAAGTTTAAGAAGAATGTATGGGAAAATTAAAGGAAAATTGGAGAAATGATGTAATAAAGAATTTATGCAGTTGTGTGGAGATTTAGATACATTTTCATTTGTCAGAAAAATTCAGTTGAATTTCACTGGTCGTGTTAAAAGAATGGATAGTAAAAGAAAAGTAAGTCAAGTGTTTTGTAATAATCCTCTAGGAAATACACTCAGAAGACGACCAAAAAACAGATGGCGAAACTGTGTACAAAGAAACATTAATAGATGCAAAATTATAAAGTAGAAACAGAGGTCAAAAAAACAGAGCTGACTTGGAGAAGTCCATTAAGGAGGCGAAAGTAAGTATTGGACTGTAGGGCCGTCTGAGAAGAAGGAGGGGGAGGAGGAGGAGGAGGAGGAGAGCGAAGAGGAGGAGGAGGAGAAGAATAAGAAGAACTACTGCAAGATTGAAATAATGGTGAAGTTCTGCTATGATCCCGCGGGTTCCATAAATAAAAGGGATATCTTCATTCGAAAACATTTCGGTTTGTTTCTTCCATTATATAAATATCTCAGATCCATTTGTCTCAAATGAAGTGATAATAAATGGACAATGATTTTTAAAAAGTGAAGAACGTGATGGTATCCTAACTTAAGTAACTATTCCAGTATTTACATGGGGGGCCAGTGGAAAACTACGAAGAACCAGTTAAGACAGTCAGTTTCCGGGTCCAGATTTGAAACCGGTAGTTCCCAAACATGAAGCAGGAAATGTTAATGAGTACACTGCAAAGATTTGTGCTTCTATAAAGAACAGCTGAACTCTTATGGGGTCCTTAACAATTATACCAATCAATATATAGAGTAGGGATAGCTCAGTAAATACAGTGAATAGGCTAAAGGCTGGAGGACGGGGTTCGAGTTTCCAGCAGTGAGAAGAAATTTACCTGCGCCATTTTGTATGAGAAGAACATTTGTTCAACCCAGCAGCTTTCTATACAATGCCTAATTATTTATAATCCGGTAAAGCCGTGCCTAATTATTGATACTCCGGTACAGCCGTTCCTTTAACTTTTCTTACTAATAGGTATATGAATAGAGTATGTTAATATGTTTTTTACTATAACAAATCTACGTACAAAGTCAAAACTTTAATTAAAAGGCAGAGTATCACATGATAAATTCTTGGTATACTGGGGAATAATATACTGCAGAAATGGACGTGGGATGAGGGCAATATTGGGACTCAGAATTATTACATAGGCTTAAGCTATTGAATGTCAGTTAATCAGATCATCCCAAATTTCCGAACGTACAATTCCATAATATCACCCTACAGTGGAGCACAGAAGCTATACAATGGTGGCTCTTCAATTATTTTTTGATTTTGCTACCTCTCCCTCCCCCCCCCAACAAATGTGCCTGAAACCAACGTAAAGATCAATACGAAATGGCGTCCATAAGAGGGTAATAATTAAACACAATAAGCACTGAACTTCCATTTTACTACACAAATTATGAAGATTTGTATGAGGGATTCCTCATTAGAATCGACATGTGGATGCAAACTATAATACGTTTCAATTGCATTCATCAGGTTACAGATAAATTTTACGCAGCAAGTAGAGCATTACATGTTGAAAGAGTAGTACACTTCGTGCAGACAAGTGCGGTGGTACAACAAGAAGAGTAAGGCACTGGTACACTCAGATTTGAAGTGCACAGTTTCACAAATGCATTCTTTAGAGTTTGTATTTTATCGTGGTAGTCATTTAGAACAGAATCCGAACAGCTGTGCCCTAACGTATGGGTCGCCAATATACATCAGGTGACGAGCAACTAAACGGAGTTTTGTAACGTACAGGGAGTTTACGAAAATTTGCGACGTAACACTGTTATTTTCTCACCGTTTGTTATTACATCAACAGATATTCCAAAACTGTATTTCTGATACACCCTGTCTCCGAAAAACACAAAGACAAATATGTACCTTTTATATTACATCAGTTTCCGCCATCTGCACCCGAATCCCTTAATTACACCGACAACTCAGGAAGATTTAACTTTAGAGATTATGTTCGCAGGGCGGAAATAAGTACATATTCTGTGGCCATCAGCAAACAAAGAAGTGTTACGAGGGTTTTAAAATCTTTCGGTTTACTTGTAGCATACCGAAGTTACCAAGCTGCCCCCACGAGCATAGGGTTGGCGAGCACTGTTATACGACACAATAATAAACTGTTGCAGAAAGATGTACGTTAAGGATACCGAAGCCATTCCGCTGGTACACTACACAGCGTCCCATCCCACAGGAATACTTGATCCTCAGCTACACCCTGTGGCAACCACAGGGTGTAAGGTAAGGTAAAGTGCACCCTTGCACAGGCACAGAGGCTCTGTACAGGTCGTACGGCGCATAGGGGGAGTAGAGTTATAGCTCTACTCTTTCTTGACCATGGCACTAGAAGGGGGTGAGGGGTCAGGGTCACGCCCCCGCCGCTGTTTACCCCCGGGAAAGACCCGGTACCCATTGTATAGGAGGCTGGGTGGCCGCGGGGCCGGTCTCGCCCCCACCGGTGTTCGATCCCCGGACCGTCCAGCCCGTAGCCAGTCGCTATACCGACTACGCTACCCAGCCCACAGCCACAGAAGGGCTCACACATATTCTAGTTCACCTTGTGCAGTGATAATCCACAATCATATGGGAACAAAATGTTTGTAATATAAATTCGATGTAGGTCTGTCACATGTGCCGAAGTAAATTTCTGATCACTAGTTTCACTGCAGTCTACCAATTGGCCCAGCAAATGTAATCGCACTTGCTTTTAGTTTCGGAAACAAAAAGCGGATGAAGACAGTCGGATATCTGAATATGTCCAATACGTAAAAAGGCAAAGCTATCCTCTTACTTGCCTGTACGGGCCCTTAGGGCTCCAGGAGGTTGAGGATTCCAGAACTTCTAGTCAGTCGGCAGATGAATGTGGTAAGGTTATCAGCCAGCGCACCGGCCGCCTTTACCCCCAAAAGATAGCCCTGGTACTTATTTTTGTCGGGTGGGAGAGTTTCAATATTTGGGAATAACCTTAACAAATCAAAATTCTATTCAAGAAGAAGTTAAGAGCAGGCTGAAGTCAGGAAATGCTAGCTATCATTCGGCGCAGAATCTTCTGTCTTCCAGTTTGCTTTCCAAAAATTTAAAGATTAAGATATACAGAACTATAATTCTGCCTGTCGTTTTGTATGGGTGTGAAACTTGGTCGCTGACATTGAGGGAGGAACGCAGTTGACGGTCTTTGAGAAGAGGGCGCCAAGGAGAATATTTGGGCCTAGGAGGGAAGAAGTAACAGGGGAGTGGATGAAACTATATAACGAGGAGCTGAATGATCTGTATTGCTCACCCAATATTGTTCGCGTGATAAAATCGAGAAGAATGAGATAGGCGGGGCATGTAGCGAGTATGGGGGATAGGAGAGGCGTATTCAGGGTTTTAGTGGGGAAATCTGAGGGAAAGAGGCCACTTGGGAGACCCAGGCGTAGATGGGATGATAATATTAAGATGGATCTTCAGTAAGTAGGGTACAGGGGTATGGACTGGATCGAGCTGGCTCAGGATAGGGACAGGTGGCGGGCACTTGTGAATGAGGTAATGAACCTTCGGGTTCCATAAAATGAGGGGAATTTCTTGACTAGCTGAACACCGGTTAGCTTCTCAAGAAGGACTCTGCTTCACGGAGGAGTACTCATTGCTTTTAGCGGCTGAGTGGACACCATGGCCAATGATCCCATCGGGAATCTAAACCACAACCTTCCGGCTTGTAGCGCAGTGCCTCACCCAACTACGTCCTATACGTGACTCTGTCACTTAATACTAAGAAAGCACAATAATTTTTCTAATGACACGTATTGACGGACACACCGTTAATGCGTTTCGCTGTAAATGGTCATGCTGTATCGGCAGGATACACTCCACCAACTCAGTCCCTTGAATACGGCAGTTCTTCGGTCTCCACGAAAGCAGGGAATCTCTTGACCGGCCTGGCAATTATAAAATGTTCATGTATAACCCTGCACTACGCAGTCCGTGCCAGCAATATATTACGTCCTGATATAAGGGCTGGCTACTGGATATGCAACCCACGTTTTTCGCTTTATTTAGTACTGATTTCACTCCCCTTAAGGGCAAGGTAAAGCAATCCCCACACAGATCGGGACGGTCCCTGAGGGTTCCAAAGGTTGAGGCTCCCCCGTAAGGTCGAATATCTGAAAATACACCACATGCTTTTACTTTAAGATCCTTTGCAAGTTTCTATCCTTAACCATTTAATCTTCTTTTTCTTTTTCTTCTTCTTCTTATCTTCTTCCTCTTCTTCCTCTTCCTCTTCTTCTTCTTCTACCTCTTTTTCTTCTTCCTCCTCCTCTTCTTATTCTTCCTCCCCTTCTTCTTCTTCTACCTCTTTTTCTTCTTCTTCTTCCTCCTCTTCTTCTTCCTCCCCTTCCTCTTCTTCCTCTTCTTCTTCTTCTTCTTCTTCTTCTAAGGCGCTTGGGCCCGTTTTCGGATCACGCCCTCCCCACGTTTCCGGGGTTTCGAGACAGTTCATTTTTATAATAACAATAATAATATTTATTTACTGCAATTGGGATGTCACCCGGTGGAAGTGGTTATTTTACAAGTATACAAAATATGAAATAATTTACTAATTATGAGGACAGCAGATCTTAACCGTCCACCCATCCACGTCAAAATAGAACAGCCTACGTAGCAGACATAACATTCTTAATCAACCCAACCTACAAGACGGAGTGAAATGGATAAACAGATGCACAGAGGTGTGGCCTATTTAAAGATACTATCTCTGATTTTGCCTGGGAGAAATAAAAAAAACAGCCAAGCGGGTTAGAGCCTGCTTTGTGCCTGCATTCAGGAGGTATCAGCTTAAAATGTGAGGCGGATTAGAGGGTATACTGAGCCATTTTGTGGCCTTCCTCAGATTTTGACGCAAATAAGCGAGCATCTATTCCTTCTAAATACTGTCATGAATGAGACCAAATTTCGATTTTTGAAAGAACCTTTTTGAAATATGAACAAACCAGGAAGACTTGAAAGAGTCTTTCAGGTGTTGAAGTGAAGAAACATTAGCCAAGCTTGCATTGCAGAATCAGCACGCGTCAGTTGCACTGCCCCACTTTCCTCATATATGGAGGACTGCATCCTGATCGACTTATTAAGTTTCCTCATATTGTGTATTTGTCTTGAAATATAACCGTATATGGTCAGGTACGAAAAACTAAAACGCTGACCAACGTACTTGCCTCTCTATAACCCCCCCCCCCCTTCCTCCGATAGTTACAGTACGGATTCTTTTGGAGATAATCTTTCGGAACGTTATGCGTTTGACACGATGCTCGACACTGTACCGGCGAAGCAAGTACCTACGAGAAGAAGACTAATTAGTACACGACATTGGAAACAAGAGATTGTTATAATAACTAAGAGTTGTTGAGAATGTATTACGGCCTACTGATATTACAAGGTAAGCTTTAACAGTTGCGTTGTAACTAACTTTGATTTTATTACCAAATTCAGTCGAGTCCAAATTCCGTTTGAAATTCTAAATTATTTACTTTGTTGACTATAGAGAGAGGAAAGAACGTAAATTTGAACACTTCAGTACAAACATTTCTTCAACTTATTTATATGGAATTATAGATTTATGTAGAGTTGTAGAATATGGACTTAGACAAAGAAGTCTCTGCTATCGTTTATTACCGAAACCCCGTAGTAACTCTCCGACGTTTGCCTAGAAATAGGCTGGTGGCAGCATTCAACCTACCTTAGATTAAATTCTAGACCCAGAGGACTTAGTGCCTCAACCCACTCGTGTCTACCCGGGCATAGTTTGGTGGAAGTCAAGCACCCTAACCCTGGTATTCACGACAATACTTACCTACTTACAATTCATTATTAAATTCCCAGTTCACCCAACAAAACTGACCTCTCGTTTTGAAAGAGTATCGTTGAATAACCACAAAAGAAAAAGCGGGGATGGCGACATTAACCTGAGTTACCTCATTTGTATGAAATAACAACAAAATACTGAGGCTAACTAACCTCACTTTTATCGCGAAACTTTTAGGAATATAAATGGTCTCATTACGCACTGAGACATCTCTCTCGGTTCACAAAGCAGGTCTCTGGCTCTGGTCTTAACAGAAATAACCAGGGATACGTTATATTATGCACATCGATAAACTAAACTGTAGGACGACATTCTGTTGTTCCCGTACGTAAAGTCTCCGGAACGGATATAGCTACATCGCTAACGTTTGTATTGCATTAAAGAATGAGGGCAGGCAGCTGCGCTGAAACGGGATACATCGTCCTTTTATGCGGTAAAAACAGCAACAAAAAACAGTATGACTAACTGCGCAATATTGAATAGCTCACAAAAACATTACAATTTCAACATTCACAGTGAAACTCAGTCCATTATCAGGTTATGGGAGCGTTCTCTGGATCTAAACATATGAAATTACATAAAGGCAAAACAATCTTTGTTCCCGTATTTTATGTTAACCGCACTGCAATGCTGCTCTTCCATTTCTTGTACGCTGGAAGTAATTTTGGTGGCACCAATTGTTTTTGCAATAATACACCACACACAAGCTCTCCTCTTGCCTCTTAATAAATTCCATGGTTATAGGTACAAAGGTAGTAATTAGAGACATAAAAACGTTTCAAACGTTTTTCATATTGTTTATGGCGAATTCGTTAATCAAGTACTTGGGATGCATCAGCAGATGTGGGCTACAGGATCAGTAACTACTGGATTAAGTTCTGATGAAGACACTACGCTCACAGCATGGAATTCTGCACTTATCAAGCACGGGGAAAATGAGTAATACACATAAAAATTGTATTCGGGAATATGAAGGGAAAAAGCCACTTGTGAGGCCTACGATTAGATGGGAGGATAATATTAAAAAGCTGCTTAATGGAATATACTCGTACACGAGCGTGTGAAATGAATTCAGCCACGGACATTTACAGTGCTGTTACTTGGTCATGGTGGTAATGAACAGAACTTTTTCCAATACTTTCGTTAGCCAGTATCACACTAAACATATTTCAATATTATTACACATACGGATGAACAATAAGACAGGAAACCCGACATTTCATAATACTTGTGCATTCTATTCGAACACACGTTTCAAACATTCTTAATAAGGCACACTACTTGCATTTTTCAGGGAATTACATTACCCTGCTTTCCTTATTTTTGAAAAGACTTTGGCTGAAGGTTCAAGTCTTCTAGTAGGTCATGCATGTCGTTCCGACTCGATAACTGTCACTGACCTTTCGAAGGATTATAGTCTTTGGATTTTCTGACTCTAAAGATCAGCGACCCTCAATCGCTTGACCCTTGACAGAATGTGGTAAGACAGGAATGAGTACTGACTCGGTAGAACTAAAAAGAATGACTTTTATATGGGGACATAATTAGGACGCTCCAAAGTTTGGTATGTAACAAGTATCATTCACTGATGATTGTAGATGTGATAAAGGTAATTTTTAGACGACCTATGACACACTGAAAGTAGTTGGAATTAGGCCTAGTCGAAATCGCACCCAGCTACGGATAATTAAGTAGTGATCTACCACATACCCCAGCTTCTCCTTTACTTAAATACGGAGATTCGAACTAAAAGTCTAGTAGAAATCATCAAGTCTCACGGCTTATTATTCGCACACCCAGTCGACGATCCTCTAAAGGTGCATGGCCAATGCAGGCGCCATGAAGGTGTATGACGAGCGAAGATATAGGTCTAGTTCTAACTATTATTAACCTCGGCTGTAGACGGAGAAAGGTGATCAGCTTCACGCCCCGGCCGCTTTATCTCTGTGGGAAATAACTCTTGTATCCGTTGAAGAGGGGGATGGGTGTGTCCTAGAACCGGTATAGACACTTTTCAGAAGAGAAACGTCGTTGCTTCCGCCGGAAATCGAATCCAAAATTTGTCAATCATCTAGCTGGTCCGAGGAACCGTTGGGATAAGCAAATAACGATTCTGTCTACTTACCCTTGACGGCGAGGTGTACTGCGTGTCGGTCAGTGCCTCGCTCATTCTCCACTGCGAGGTAGTAGTTGCGGGAGTCCGCAGGATCGACTTCCCGTACGAGGAGTCTCGCCTCGTAGCAGTCTTCCCGCTCATCCTGTAGAAAACACGTATCAACTGTTAAGGTTACTTGACTCTGATGAGACAGATGGACAGAGGTACAGGTAGGTTACTGCAATGACACACGGATGAGTCTTGCGGAAAAGCTTGTACCAGACAGGGAACGAGTATCGCCGCTTGCCTGTGTTAGTTCCTCAGCTTTGTACCGTCCCAAGTCATCTCCCGCCTCCAACTTCTGGCTCCCCCACTCCCAGGCGGCACGTCGTGGTCTTGGGTCTGCACACACCACGAGTCGGAGCAATGCGTCCTGTCCGCGAGCCACTACCACCTCTCGGCCCCCAGAATGTCGCAGCACCTGCGGGGCGCCTGCGAGAGAGAATGGCACTCAGACGTGTATGTAAAATAACATGCATTTCAAGACTCCGGAATTACACACACACACACACACACACACACACACACACACACACGTTCAGTGTGCATGTGTGATGTGTGGAGAATGTGCTAAAGAAGTTGCTGTATTTGACGAAATAAGGAGGAGTAGACGTCTAGAGAATATGTAAATTGCACTGAAACGCAGTGAAACCAATACCAAGTGCACGTTCTGCGGAAATCTTTTAAGTCATGGCAATACTAAGTTTTCCGTTTCTAATATGGCTGATAATGTCTTTCGAATTATAAGTGACCTGATTTTATACATTGTGTGGACATGACAGTTCGATCTACAGAAAAGTTGCAGGTTAATATGTGACATTAATCCGGTTTCAAGCATTTTGGTAAAAGATTGTTGAAATTTAAAGAAACGATGTGTGTGATATACCGATATGAAGGTTTTTCTTTTCCTACTTGACCGATACGCGCCGGTCCGACGCTCTAGAGTTTTTTTCTTAGAAGTTCTAAACGTTATTTATTAATGCGATCTTTTCTCTAACTCCCGTCATCGACTGTTAATCCTTCCAGACGCGGCGTAGGACGCAACCCTGGCAGAACGTCAGGCGAAGCGTTGAGCGAGCGCTTATTGGTCAAGCGGGGAAAAGCCATCTTGTACCACCTAAATTTTTAGCAGAAAACTCGTAATTTTGTCATAAAGAAAGTGTGAGGCGCTTTGTAAGTCAGTGCGTTCAGTTTCTGGAACTATGTTGAGTTGTGAAGTGGCAGGTTTGCACTGTAAACAGTTACATCTTGTTCATCTCCAGCAACGATATGAAGCCTGCTAATCCGTCACAAAAGATGACGCATTAGCAGACTTTGGCTTGAAGGAATATCTTGTTTCATCTGTATACATATAATCGAAACTTGAGGTTAACAGCAGACATACTAAAATGTACATATAGTAACCACCAGTCTCTAAGGGGTTAAGCAAGGTGTAAGATTATTATGGCAGTGCTGATGAAAATTAAATTCTTCTGAGATGTTACGTCGAGTCGACTGGTAAATAGTCACGGACGTATCGGAGCAAATCTGAAGGGGGCCATACCGTTGTGTATCGTCAATTATTTATTGTATTAGTACAGTCAACACACAATATATGCAAAGACCACTTGTATTAGTACAACTGGGTTATGTCTGGCGACATGTTTCGGCCGTTAACAAACAATTTGACTGTACCTTAACAATGCTATTCTTTGTTGGCATGAGGATGGCCGTTTAACTGCCCAAACATGTCGCCAGATATAACCCAGTTGTACTAATACATCTGGTCTGCATATGCTGTGTATTGACGGTACTAATACAATAAATACAATAAATACGAGTAGTTTCGGAGCAGCCTAATGTCTTCATCTTGTACAATTGCTGGGCACTAAAAATGAAGGCACTACATCCCTCCGCATCGTCCTAACTATTTACCAGTCTACACGGCGTTACGACCCAGAAGACTTCAATTTTCACAGTTTAAGCAGTTTACTCACTGGGCAACAGACAGTAAACTACACTTATACTGATATCTTGCGATTGTTTTGAGGCCTTTACGTTGAAATCCATTATTAAACGTTTTGATGGATCTTCAGGAAGTGGGACGTGAGGGCATGGGCTGGATCGATCTGGCTCAGGATAGGGACAGGTGAGGGGCACTTGTGAATGCGGTAATGAACCTTCGGGTTCCATAAAATGCGGTGAATTTCTTGACTGGCTGAGAACCGGTTGGCTTCTCAAGGACTCTGCTCCATGGATTAAGTACGTACCCAAGCATTATTAAATGTTTTAGTGTATAGAGTCGTGGCTTCACTCAGATTTCTGGCACAACAGACAGCTGCTCTGTCATAGAACAACGGCAGAACCGAACTGCGGCGGGTGTATTTGGGCTTAGAAGAGCTCCTGAACGCAGCAAGACATCGTACTATACCAAACGAAAATCGGAAAGAACCAGAAACATTTAACATCCCAGACAATACAGTTGAATACCCGACGGATTAGTTCCACTATCTGCAAGAAAGAAACGAAAGCGGTTTTGCTAGATAATGTTAGGACAACTTCTGAGCTGAATCTTGGAGACAAGATTGTCCAGTAAGATTAATCTACCTCTGAATATGACGGTCATCGTAATTAGGTCTTACGAATGAAAGATAGCAGTGCGAAAAACAAAGTATTAGACCTATGCCAATTGCTTGACAACCGGAATACGTATCATAACACTCTTTTGCACAGAGACAGTTAAATGACATTAACCTTTTAAATACTAAACGTAATCTGCTTTATATAAGGAATCAGTCCGTACCGCGCTGTAAACACTTTCCACCATGGTAATAAAAAAACCACTCAGCTAGTGACGTATAAAGCACAAGTCGCTGTCTGTTCTGAAATCCGTACAAAATACTAAACGCAAAGCGAGCATCATGTAGAATTTTTGAATTTAAATCCTAGTGGTGCGTAAAAGGTTAAGCGAGCAATTAACGACCAGGTGCGTCTGTCGGTTGTAATGGCGCCCACGCACTTCAGCGTGACCGTGACACCAGACATCGTCGTATTGAGACCAACCAAGAGTGCCGATGGTGTGTCGAACCGTATCTATTCGTAACATTAACAAGAGCAGTAGGTCCATGACGCCCTGTGGGTGAAATATTTGATTCATACAAACGCAAAGGGAGTTCAGGTAAGTAGCAGAGGTTAAATAACAGGAGGATGGACACAATTGCATGACCTACGGTGATAATATTAAAGTACATCTGAGTAAAATTAAAGGCACGTAGGTCTCCTGATAATATTAAAAATTTGTATTTTCCAGCTATTAAACACAGTATTCGTTCGACGTCTAAAATTTCCTGCAAAACACAGAATGGCACAAAATTCACCCAACGTTTAGCAACAGAAATGCAGTGTAAAGTGACTGCTGTGCCACTTACTGTGATTAGTTCTTACACTATTAATGAACAAAACTATAATCTGTTAAATGAAACATATCTGGTAGAAATTGTGCAACTTTTTATCCACACTGTACCTGTAAAAACAGGTGAATATTAAGCTAAAAATTATATTAACCCTACGTCAAATTTAGGGTATACTGGAGTGATAAACAGCCAATTTGTAAGTTCTCCACTTGCACCTCCAAACATGGGGATGCAAATACAAGCCACGATTTGTGCAATATATTACACTGGGAATGGCTATATCAGAGGCTCCATAATAACACAGTGAAAACGGAGACGCAACTGCAAAACAGTAATATGTAACACGAGATGGGTCCATGTGACCGGCTCAGTTGATTTAGTGCTGTTCATCAGTACCGTACACTCTCGCGCTGTACTGTCAGAAACACGACTTCGACTTAACAGATTATGAGAATTCCGATATGGTATGGCCAGAGTACTGACATTCAACGAAAGTAAAAACCGTGCTTGTCCTAACATGAAGGAATGTAAGTTACGATTTAAGAACCATAAATACAGGGATGATATTCAAAACAACATTAACCCTTAACCCACTAACGTCGAAAATATGATGAGCTCCTAATAATGCCAGCAGATGGCAGATGGGATTTAACTCGGCCTATAAAGGGTTAAACAGCCAGTCTAACACAGCTGTGTTTTGATTTAACTGAGATATGTTTCGCTTTAGATAGCGACCAACATCAAGCTAAAAATTAATGTAATTAAAATGGAGGTAAAAAGTGCAGTCTATAAAACATCGTCATGTTTTATGTCGGATCCTACAGTTTCAGAGTATGTATTTTTTAGCCCGATGATAGCTTTTAAATAAAAACAGTTGTTCTTATAATAAAACCAACTAGATGCACTAATTTCTCAAATTTATTTTTGGAACAAAACTCTACATGTTTCGGACAGATGGAACATCCTGATCCTGCTCGCAAGCTGTCAGCAAACCTGTATGACATATACCATTGCTGTGTGTACAGTGAAAAACTGCTGATGATGGACAGAGGTACTGTCCGAAACATGTAGAGTTTTATTCCAAAAGAAATTTAAGAAATTAGTGCATCTAGTTGGCTTTATTACAAGAATTTATCACGATGCACGGTCACCTGAACGTCAAAAAACAGTTGTAATAATTATTTAATATTGTTTTGAACATTTTCTGAACACACAACGAGATGAATTCTCTTAGGTTAAATGGGGCAGATTTATATATAGAGTTGGTCCCAGTAGCCGCGCGGTCTAAGGCGTAGGTCTGAGGCCGCTCGCCTCCTGAGATCGTGGGCTCGAATCCCACCGGGAGCATGGATATTTGTCTGTTGTAAGTGTTGTATGTTGTCAGGTAGAGGTCTCTGCGACGAGCTGATCACTCGTCCAGAGGAGTCCTACAGACTGTGGTGCGTCGTTATGTTTGATCTAGAAACCTCAAGAATGAGGAGGCCCTGGTCCGCGTTGGGCCGTAGCGCCACGAGGGGGGGGGGGATTTATATATAAAGAAACTACGCAAGTTTAAAACATTTTATTTTAATACTGTGTCCTAATTTTTAATTGATGAAGTCTTTCGCACCTCAGAATGCACGAATATTTTATTATATATTACATTTATTTCGTCACGTGTATTTCTCCTACATGTTTCGACCATAGTCATCTTCACGGATTTAATAATAAGACACCTTACGACAGAATTATGTAATAGAACATATAAAACAAAAGATTTAAAAAGTGCAATATAATGCGAAAAATTTTGTCAAGTCAAGATATTTATGTTATACATGAATCTAAACCGCAGTTTTGAAGTAGGGTGAGGTTCGGTGGTACGGCGGCCTCAACAGTCCTGTATCGGCCCTTGATGAAAGATGAATGTAAATCATTGGCGGGATGATTATCTGCAGGCAAAACCTTTGTGTTTGGAAAGAAATCTAACCCAATGCCCTTTCGCCCACAATAAATCCAACATGGAAGGCTCTGGGATCGAAATGGAGCCTGGACGGTGAAAATCCAGCGAATGACCACTTGAGTTTTGATCTGCACCTTTGTCTAAGTACATTGCCACGAAGGCAGTCCTCAGCTTGCACAGGTACGAGATGTAAGCGACCGAAAGCAACCAACTCCTTCTTTTCAAGCGAAGCGCTAATATTTTATGGATTCTGTGGGAATTTTCTTATCTCCTTGTCGTCTGAATTACAGATTCAGCAAGAAGTTTCACGGTGTTTCCACATCTTGTGTACAGAAAATGATGTAGGAGGAGGAAGGAAACAAATTATGAAAAACGTGAAGTGAACGACCTGGGGGAAAAAAAGGGGAAAAAGAATAAGCCTGGGACAGCTCGCAAACAAGAGAGGATCTGTTAGAAAGCAGCAATTCAAAACTGGAAAAAGAATGAGAAGGGTTTATGAGAAAATGAGTGGATGGATTAAAGTATCAGCATGGGATTAAAGACAGGGCCTTGGAGCGCTCATGTCCAAGGACTCGAGAGATAGTCAGCAATGTGTGCCTGTTACCAATGCTTGAGGATCTATGAATAAATAAGGAGGAAACTAAAATATGTGGTCATATTTGGAGACAGGAGAAGCCAGATAACATGTCGCGAGTTTTAAGGTTTTTCTCAGTTCTTATTCTTATAATAAAAGCAACTAGATGCACTAATTTCTCCAATTTATTAGTATCTAGATGGTTTTATTATAAGAATTTATCACGATGCACGGTCATCTGAACGTCAAATTCGGTTTCTCAGTTGTCGTAGCTGAAGATTCCGTTCCAATGGACTATGACGCCGCTTCAGTGGGTAACTGGTATGGCATGGAAAGTTATATGTCGAATTTTGGTATTGAGAAATAACTTGAGAACTCGTAGGGAGGAAGATTTTGAATCCTGCTGTTGAGAAATGGCTTGTATGGGCAGCTACTTCAAATCCTGTTATTGCAAAGTATCTTTAGAACTCTTAGGGAGGAAGATTTTGAATTATATTGAGAAATGGCTGGTATGGACGGCTACTTCAAATCCTGTTATTGCAAAGCATCTTTAGAACTCTTAAGGAGTAGGATTTTGAATTCTATTGTTGAGGAATGGCTGGTATGGAATAGTACTTCAAATTCTGTTGTTGCAAAATATCTTGAGAACTGGTATGAATGAATATCTTGAATCCTTTACTTGAGAGATATTTATGGAGAGCTGCCTTGAATCGTGTACTGAGAATATACACAGAACTGATATGGAGGTACAATTTATATCTATTGTAGTGAGATACTCTTTGATTGGTAGCGACTTACCGACTACCTGGACAGAGATGGCATCACTCTGCACGAGACGCTCTACCCCCGCTATTACATTGGTGGCCTTGCAAACATACTCTCCTTTGTAATCATATGTAACGTTGCTGATATGGAGTCGTGAGTCGGAGCCCCTGATGAGCACCGTGCCTTCTGCAGTCGGCAGCTTCTGCAGCCACTGGTATGTGGGTGAAGGATTGCCCTCCGCGTTGCAGCTGAACGTTGCCTGTGAGTACAGGGGTGCTGTCATCACGCGGTCCGGGCCCACGTCTATTATGTGCGGTGGATCTGCAAAGATTATCAGGCATATAATGTAAAACCACAAAGGTGTTTTATTTAACGGTGTTAATATAGTGTAAAGTGGACATAGACGAATGAAATAAGAGTGTGGATCATTGGTCGGATTATATGGACGGGGGAAAATCGAAGTACTAAGAGAAAACCTAGCCCAGTGCCACTCTATCTACCCCAAAGCCATATGCACTGGCCTCGGATCGAACCTGGGCCTCTGCGGTAAATAAACCAGTTTGGGGGAGGATGATTCCACACATATATTACTAACATTTTGAGAAACTAGAAAGTATGATGAAGTAGATTATGAACGAGAATTAACATAGGCAAAAACAGTCAAATGTACAGACGTTAACAAGTATATATTTAATATCAGAACAAAGCACGAATATGAAGTCAGTAGGACACATACCTTAGTGGAGGGTACGGGGAAATCGGAAAAGAAACAATGTGTAATTCGACAGAAGAGAAAAGAGTTTAGTGAAAGAGCTACAGGAGTGATAGCGTAGCGTATGAATAGTAACACGAGAGAGTCGACCAACGTAAATGGTTACGTGTCTAAAGAATCTGTCCTCAGCAAGAGCCTGCTGCGACATGGACACAGATTCTTGGAACGCAACAAACCAAAACTCCACAAACTACATGGCCAACTGACCAATTTAACAAACGCCTCCCGTTCTGGTCTTTACATTGAGGCACATTCTTCATAAGAACATGTCCTTAGTAACTAACATTACATATGATTGCGAAGTAATTATAGTTAAACTGCTGTGAGAAATGTCGACAGGTTTGTCTTGCGCTGATCTTCTCAAACACCGCACAAACCATGATCTGCTTCAAGCACATCTCGTGCGTAGCATAGAAATGGTCAACATTTTAAAGCTCAATGGTAACTATACGTGCAACCTGCTGTAGCATTAAGAAACTGTGTGTATTTCGCAACAGAGAACATATGTTTCTTTCGAACGACTCTCACAGTAAACAGTGATTATTTCCCGAAACAACGTTTACATTTTGACTTTTATAACGGATATGGACTCCGTTCTTCGTGAGGCAGGAACTGCAGTTTTATGTACAATTTAGATACCCAACAGTCCTCAAAGGTTTACCTAAGAATGTTACTAGAAGTCAAATGCTTTCTCTGCCTCAGTGCTTTCCTCGCCTTTGCGCAGTGCATTCGATTATTAGAAACGAGAAATGTCCAAGTCATGGTCTTATTTCAACTGAAATTACGGAAATGAAAGTGAACACCTAGTACTTATGAATGGACCTTATATCCGTGCGTTCGTCACTTTGTCCGTTGGACATTCAGTCCGTTCCTACATCCACCCATTCATCCACCCACAGACTTTTCCACCGAAATGATACGCTCTACGCAGGTCACTCACCCAGCATTGCTACGTCTAGGAGGCTATGGTGGAATGGACATGCATATGGGACAAGGTGCACTGTCATGAAGATGTAAAACTCATCTGGGGAATTATCTCTAGAACCGACTCATGGGATACCGAGAAGACATCACGTGGGGAAAACCGAAACGGTCATGAGGATGAACACTCGATCAAACTGGCTCAGCATGGTGTCCGACAGGTGGCCCGGTGGTTAGTGATCTTCAAACTTGGTGTTTGTTACCACAGAGTAAGTTACATCCATTGGCAAAGTGAACTTAATAACAATAAACATAATCACTATAAAGAGTTAAGTTTCCGGTCTACTGAGGTCTGCTCCTCTTGTTCTTGGGGATGATTGGTCTTTCTATCTTTGTTTTGGTATCAAGATATCACGGAGACCGCTGATACTGAAGGCCAATAGTGGGAGATCTTCATCCATCCTGCCACATGTTTCCGACATTCCCATTGGTACTGGCTGATTCCTTTAGATATGTTGGATATTCGTAAATCTTCACGGATGCTTGTACTTTTTCTTTTGTCATAAAATAAACGATGTATTTCAAACAGACACGCAATCAAAATAAAGAAACGAAATATGAATTAAACAAACGCATGGTTCACAAAATGTATGCTCCCTAATATGATGTAAAGAAAATAAAACCAGAGTCTAACAACCAGGAACGGATAACGTAAATATTGGTGAAAGGAATGGAAGGCTTGGGGACATTACAAAATCAATGAGGTTCGGTATAAGAGCGAACATGTAAAATAAACCTGTTACAAAAGCTCGAAATATGTAGGCAGACTGTTCCCATGTTACATGAGCCGAATGCCATTATCCATTTGGTCCAAAACAATTCAAGAGATAGCTGTGTTAGTATTGCATTACTTTGAAAACTAGAGATGATATTGTCCATATTATGTTTCCTGGCTCAATTACATTCATTCCATTAAATATCCGAACAAAGGAAATTAGGGAATGATATTTAATATTCCGATTCATAACAGAATACGTTCTGTGGGAATACGGAATTCCACTCTATGTAATAACGTGAAGGAAGATAATAATGTTATGGACAGGTACAGGATCTGAGAAACTTTTGTGAGATTTACAGATCTAGTCTTGGTTTAAGAGGTGCTCTGTTCGATACTCAGCAGGTAAACCGAGCATACTGACTGAATGGCAGACAGGTAGGCCAGGGAGATCAAAGAACAGACGGGACAGTACAGGTCTAGCATTTTTGCGACCAAATGAACGGGACTGTACCTTCGGTGAAATCAGTAAGCTGATAAAATAAAGATGCAAAGATATTGAAAGGTAGAAATTTGTTGCAGAAATATCAAATAAGAAAATGTTACCTTCATGTTTGCACCGTGCATCAATGACAATTAAACACTTTATTATCCAACTAATGTACCAATATATAATTCGTAGATACAATTAAAATTATAAAATTGCTCCAACATCACAGAGGATCCATTATCAGGGAGCCTTGTACATTAAAAGTTAAAGTGATCCCATTACAGGCCCGGTGTGGCCCAGAGGGAGGCTAGAGGTATAGCTCTACTTTTCCATGACTGCGGCACTAGAAGGGGATGAGTGATCAGTAGCACGCCCCGGCCGCACGTTACCCGCGGGAAAGACCCGGTAGCCATTTTACAGGAGGCTGGGTGGGCCCCAGGGCCGGTCTGGACGGGCGGAAAACCTCGTCCCCAACGGGATTCGATCCCGGAACTTCCAGCCCGTAGCCAGTCGCTATACCGACTGAGCTACCGGGCCCACGCCTTGTACAATACTTGGCTAAAATTACAAGGCTCCATGATGATGGATCCTCTGTGATCCGAAACATGTCGGAGGAATTTTAAATATTTTATAATTTTAATAGTATCTACGAATTATATATTGGTACATTAGTTGGATAATAAAGTGCTTGAAGAAAGTGTTAGGCTGTACGGAGATAATGAACTGCAATGGTAGTAAGAAACCGTATACAAGTAGAATATTGTACTGGGCAGGTCAGAATTGGTATGGCGTGGTAGATGGCAGTACTTTGAAAACTGAGAGGAATTTAAAAAAGGTTAAGGGACGGTGCCCGTTGTATTACGTAGAGAGACTGTTAAATAAGTTCTTGAACAATCCAGAAACAAGAAAATCGGGAAGGAAAAATTTGAATAAAAATATATAGAAAGAGAAAGTAGCTTACAGAAAAATAAACAGCTATACACACAGAACATTTATAGAGATTTTGGAAGACACTTCGACAAATTGAAGTGTACATGGTTAAATTAAATAATTAATATAGAGGAAACTGCCGCCTTGAAAGCCCAGTCTTAATCGGTGGGTAGAACCGAGAAACCGTGATAAGATACAGGGACTCAACTCAATATACATTATTATACTGAGAGAGATCGTGGATTTCCTCATTTCCTACAGAAGAATGTCGGAATAGTGCCTCGATTAGGCGACTGCTTCCTATCAGATTCTTTACAAATTTATTTTTTACCAGCCGTCCTATCAATGAGCTGACCTACTCTCAGACAGTGACTGGTTCGTAAGACGAAAAACAAGAACATTCTGTTTCGTAGTAATGTGCACAATCCTTCAGGGAGGAAGTCATGTTTTTTTTGTATTGACGAATGTTTTGACCTTATGGTCTACAGATACAGCGACAGCCCAGAATCATGGAATTATTTGTATTGTTCTGTTATCCTGAACTTTTCATTCTCCCTCTTATTTATTATCTGCTCGTATTAGCGTTCTCTTTATCGTCCAAGTTCTTTTCCTCTCCTAATTACCGATCTCATCTTCCTCTCATTCGTGAAGACTGGGTTTAGTATGAATTAAACAGAAATATTTCACAGTATTTACTGATTTATTGCTAACGGCTGCGATGGAAACTTGGGTGTAGATGCAGCCTTTGGTATGAACCAAGCGGCGACAAACAAGACTCAACATTGTGACTATTTTCAACTGCTTTACGTGGCGCTCCAAATTTCAGAAGACCTGTGAGTAGGCAAGTTAGGTTAGTTCTGCATCCACTTTTGGCGGGAAATTTTGAATTTTGCCGTCAACCAACAAAATGATGGTTCTTACTGTTTTAAAATAACATTAATATGTTTCGCCCAAATAATGATTGTCAACTTCCCTACCGTTCATGAGAATACACTTTTAGTGTTTGATTGAATTGATTACTACAGCTCATATAAAATTGCCGATTGCCAGAATTTTTTTGTTTCATAATGATGTAACTGACCTGACCAGACTTGGTAAGAAGTGAAACAGAAGATTTTGAAGGAAAAAGGAATTGAATGTAAAGGAGTAAGTGATGCGGCTCGAGACTGTGAGAGATGGAAAGTTCTGTGTAAACCTTCTGCACCTAACGGCAGAAGAGGTTAGAAAGAGTGAATCTGATGTTTGTTGGACCGTGCATCATTGTGATAACTGAAGAATAAAAACCAAATAGATGCCACTTATTATTTCATTGTACTTCTTATAGGCTCAACATGTTTCGGGCACTACTATGCCCATCATAAGGAGTACCACATTGGTTGTTTCGTTCTTGGTTTGCTGCGGCTACTCCAGCCTAACCGCACCTAACCTCCAACCTACAGCAAACCAAGAACGAAACGACCAATGTGGTAATCAACATTACAGTCGCGAGCTCCTGATGATGGGCATAGTAGTGCCCGAAACATGTTGAGCCTATAAGAAGTACAATAAAATAAGCGGCATTTAGTTGGTTCTTATTTTTCAGTTAGAAGGAGGGAAGTTCACTGAATATTGTAACTGACATACAGTTCGTATTGCGCTCGTTTATTTTACCCCCCGCCCCCCGAAAATTTATGAAGTGCAAGCGATGGGGAAGTTCAAGGTTATCGCAACCAGGCTTTTTTTTAATGATAGGAAAAGGACAAGATTTACGCCTAAACACCTTACATTGTCAACACAAGGCTTCTATACACTTCCGCCGGATCAAAGGAACTTCTAAATTTACTAGGTACTTAAGAAGACACGAATATTTTTGTTTATAAAAATATTTGGAGTAATCTTCATGGCTGCTCCGTGCGTTAATAATATCAAGTCCTATTATTTGTCCCAACTAATGCTGCATATGCAGCCATACTACTGAATACTTCAACAACGACTTGTATATTGCAATCAATATTGTAACTTCGGCAAAGCGCAGGCTGTGGCTCCCTGATGATGGTTTATGTAAACCGAAACATGTTGGAGCAAATGTTACAGTTTTAAATGTTTTAACAGTTTCACAATTACAATAATTTGTGTGCATTAGTTGGGACAAATAAAGGACTTGATACTTGGAGTAACTTTGTGCATTGTAGGAAGACGAACATGTGCTGATAAACAGAAGACAAAATAACAGTGATTAGTCTGAAGATTGCTGCCTTCTAAGATGTGACGTCGTGCGCCTGGGGACTGCCGTCTTCGTTACAGGCGTCCCTTCAATAGCCGTCAGAAACTCCTACCGTTACTTAGCGTAGCTTTGTTGTCAGTAACTCTACGCCAGCATCCACATTACGGTTTCTGCTGCTAGACATCTATTTGATATTCAGTATCTGGTATAAAAATATAAATTATTCCGTCTGACACTATATTTTTAGATTTCTTTTTAACACTAGATGTTGCGATCAGTATTGATGTTCATCAGGCGTTTTCTACAAATCCTTAAAAACAAGGTAAAACATTGATATTTGTGCGACATCGCAAATATTACAATATCAATGTTACAATTTTATTGTAATATATATATATATTACAATAAAATTGTAACATTGATAGTTTCTCGTGTAGCTAGTAGGTTGTGCCAATAAATGTAGCATTTTATTCTTTTTTTAGAGTGTTACTTTCTAAGTGAATGTTGAGTTAAAGTTAGGTAAAGTATTTTATATTTAAAAAACCCACATGTTGGTTGACCCCATATCTTGCGTGCCGTTTTGTTTCTTAATTTTTACAGCGTAGTGCTGGTTAATCTTGCGTGCGTGTTGAAGGGCTTGACGGGTGGTGGTTATTCTTCCTTGTACTTACGGTTTATGTAAGGAAGATGTCACTAGTTTAGGCTATGCAACGCTGAATGGCAGGATTGGAGAACGAATTGGAGGGGAGGTTTAAGGAAACGGCCGTGGCCTATTCTGAGGTATCACACTAGTATTTGCCTGGAGGCGCTGAGAAGAAATGCGGAAGTCATCATTGGGGTAGTGAGCATAAGGACAGATTCTAACTGAGGAACCCCCGAACACAGACAGAAGCGTTACCGCTTTAGCCAAATGCTCGGTATCGCTTGTAAATGCGCCGAAGAATTTGCTGTTTCCATAAACGGAGAGGGATTTCAAAACCAGCTAACTCTTCCCGACTTTTCGGCGTCTCTAATTCAAGCAGCGAACCAATATCACATGGGAATTAATTTCGCAAGTTTTAATGGTTTTAGTGTAAAATAAATAAGCTATTCATGATTACCACTGCTCAGTAACGAGCAACATTAACATTGCCCTATTCATGTACTTAATCTTAACTTAGAAGAAACAAAGGAGAACTCCTGAGCTCTCTGAAACTTTAAGTTTTGCGGTGTCTTAAGTTCGCATACTGTAGAAGTAAACTGAAGAAGTAAAGTTAAGTTGCCCTCTGCCTGTTTCAGGTCACGAAGGCGTAAAGGGCCCTTGACAGAAGGATGCGAATCGTCACATAGCGACCTGATCGTTCTGTTCCCCCCGGAAAGGGCCCTCAGTGTCTATTCGTAACAAGAAGACTGGGTTTCAAACACGGACAGGAGGTGATGCAGAAGAGAAAACGTCCTTAGGACGTCTACATGTGACTATTAGTGGTCCAACCCACAGTCGCAGATATGACGACACACAGACGTTTCCTTGCCGCTCTCATTAATTTCTGACGCATTTCATTACGCTAACTTTGTTTCTGAATCAATTACACGACACAATAAAGACAACAGAAACTCATTTAACAATAGACTAACATTACAAAAGCAGATTTTATTCTACACTACGAATTGTTTGGTTCGTAATGAAGGCGAAGTGCGGCATCCATCTGTTTGTGTTGTGCACGGCTATTGTTTAGAGAAGACACAGCGTCGTTGTTCTCATCTCGCTTACCCATAAAATGCTTTACGTTCGTTACACTGCCTACCGTTGCATTTGGTCAAATTTCCCTTATGGCGATTACTTATTATTTTCGTGACGTACGGAACGTGAATCTGAAGATTCAAATCACGATTATTTTTACTATCACTTTTCTGTTCCTGATTCGAGTTTGTGTTGCCTGAATTTAGATGGGGTTCCTAACACAAATCTGAAGATTCAAATCACGATTGTTTTTACTATCACTTTTCTGTTCCTGATTCGAGTTTGCGTTGCCTGAATCTAGATGAGGTTCCTAACACATAACCAATTACGAGGAAGAAAGTCACAAGACAGTCACACCATTTTCTCACGATAAGAAGCATTACTATTAGTCGTTATCTAACAAACTGAACACATAGTGAAACTCGAATGTTACATCGGCACTGAGCACAATGCCACACCAGGTCTATTCAGCTCACCACTTCACTATTTCCATCAGATTAACCTTTTAATGTTCTCCTCAAACTTACGCGGTCTTCCAAGTGGCCGCCTTTGAACAGGGGTTGCAACCTACATACTCATCTGTTCTCCAGAAAAGCCACAAGTTCAGCTAATCGTGGTCTAAGAGAGCAGAGATAGCCCCGTCGTTACAGTGAATAAGTGATAAAATGGACAACAGAGGAATCTGGTTATATTCCTGATGAGGGCAAGAGATGTTTCTCTTCTCTGCAGCACCCACGCCGGCGCTAGGACCCACTCACTCTCCTATTAAATGCTTACCGACAGTATCTCCTCGAGGGTAAGGCGGCCGAGACTAGAAGTTGACCACTCACTTCCGTCTAGTGACAAGGCTAAGAGTAAGTGGAGCAATACCTCCACTCCCCGATATGCCTTCACGGGGTGCACAGGGACTACATTACTTATACTTTGCTTTAGGAGTGATGTGGTGTAGCGTTGCATAATAATCTTACCTTTCGGACCAGAAGGACCATCCTTCCAGGTTCTTCTGATTAACTTAGTAATCTGCCTATGTCAGGTATGTTGAAGAAAAGACGGTACTTCGCTACGCATATTAGTTAGCCATTTTCTAACACATACACGTTGTATCTGCTGCAGGATCGGCGTATTTTGAAAATTTTACTTCCATAATGATTTAAAAATATGTAATAGCTCTTAAAATGGGCATCAAAATGAGAAGACGGCCATATGAAGATACACAGAAACGAGATGTGTCCCAAAAAAAGCGACAGTCAACAGAAAAATCCACGAATTTGATTACCATAAACTTTCCGTGGACCACAGTTTGGGAGACGCTGCTCTAGTCAGTGAGTTTTATATAAAAGTAAGTCACTTGAGTGTACTGCGCCGCTGTGCTCATTCCGAAGGTGCCAGGTTGAAATCTCGGGCTAAATACCGACTACCCTGGCAGGTATATTGTGGCTTCTTTCAGTCTTTCCTACTACAGTGAATTCATTTAATCACTTTTCCACATCCTTTCTAGTTCAATATTCAGCAGTCATTCTTCTACCCCGAGATACAGACAGCATCGATAAATAAATCAAGAATAAAAAACTATAAAATTGTTACAGATTAGAGACGAAAATCTTCTGAGGTATGACCCAAAGACACAGCGTCACACCTCAAAAGACACCCTCAGAGGTCCTAGTAATTGACAGAATTAAGGCACAAATTCTTGTTTTATAATAAGTTTATTATATTCCTCTACATGTTTCGAGCACTGTTGTGCTCGAAACATGTAGAGGAATGCAATAAACTTATTATAAAACAAGAGTCCTCTCCCAACCTGCGAACCGGACGGCCACCTACAGAGGGTGATGATACCAGATGCTGTATAATATAATTTTGACCTCCTGATGATGAGCACATAGTGCTCGAAACATGTAAAGGAATATAATAAACTTATTATGAAACAAGAATTTGTGCATTAAGTTGGTCAGTTACTAGGATTATACTTAGATGCACGGTCAGCAAAACATCAAAACCCTCAGCGGCATCACTGTGACAGCCTCAAATCTCGCATTAATATAGGATCATGTAGAGGCTTGAGATTAACCGAAGAAATATCAATCTGCAATTAACTAGGTAACTGAAGAACAGTGCAGCCTGACTGCAGGTGTCTAACCGACAGTGGAATGAACAGTGACACAGCCCACTGGTAAAGTACGCGATATTGATATTAGGCAGACAGATGTGCATACGTCAACAGCTGGGGAGGAAATGAATTTTGAAACGCTGAGATTGTATAAATGGCCAGGAGACAAACCATTACATTCTCACATCCACAAACTTATTTAGTGTATGTGGGATACGCGAGAATTTGAAGAGCTGTAGAAAGAATATATCAATAAATACGGGCGGCAAACTTCAGTGGTTATCGACGCATTTGACGTTCAGGTGACCGTGCATCGTGATAAATTCACACAATAAAACCAACTAGATTCACTAATTTCTCAAATTTATTTTTGGAATAAAATTCTACATGTTTCGGACAGTTCCTCTGTCCATTATCAGGAGTTTTTCACTGTACACACAGCAATGGTATATGTCATACAGGTTTGCTGACAGCTTGCGAGCAGGATCTGGACGGAATTGTAGTTCCGTCCTGATCCTGCTCACAAAATAATTTTGAGAAATTAGTGCATTTAGTTGGTTTTATTATATGAAATTATTAATGAATGTCAAAGTTATTAGCTAAATGCGGAACTTAAAATAGGTTGGTAGCAGTGCCACCCTAAATTTAACGTTCGTGAAGTGTCTAATAATCGGGTTACCGCGTCTTCTAAATCACCAGGATGCAGGACACAGACATAAGGGATGGATACTGAACGCTCACATGAAATTTGAAGAAATTAAAAATTTAGGAGCAACACTTATAGTTCACGGGGTAAGTAAACATCCGATTAAATTTCGGAATACTGGCTACGATTAATTGCAGAATAATTCACCTTGCACTAGTGGCATAGGTAGGGGCGGTGAGAGGGCGAATTGTGCGGCCGACACGGGCGACAGAGCCCACAGCGTGGCTAAACAAACACTTGAGATAAAAACACAGTTTTTCTGCGCTCTACCGATTTTAAATTATTCAGCCCAAGATAAGAGGATTCTACAAATAATTTCGAATTTATAAAGTTCATAACATATGTGAAGGGCGATCACTACGGTTATTTACCCCGGGCGCCAAAACAAGCAAATGCCTTGCAGTCTCTTAAATAAACACGCACAGACTAAAATGTAAAATAATCGTCGTTGTACGAGCTGTTTCATATGATATTCTAAGACAAGCTTGGTCTCGGCATTTAAATTATGTACGAGAGATAACAGACTGTGAAGGAGCTATTTTTCAGACACTGCTCTAGTTGAAACTCAAAGTAATATGTGATAAATGAGGTGAAAATTGTAACTGTCTGTTTGACTTTCCCGACTTCGGTTCCAACTATTTGTAGCTCGTCGTAGGCACTGATCCCTCTCAAGGAACATACAGGAGGAATTAAAAACCGTTTTGCTCCTTCAGTACTCTTTATTCGCTGAAGCTCCAGTACCAGCTACTTTTGGTTGCTCGTTGTTCGTCTAGCATTCAGAACCGCGAACAGCATACATCTCTGCACAACTGACTACCTCCTAAGCCTTAGTGATACAGATACCATCAGTGAACACTTGCCCATAGCTGACATCGCAAACAGAGAATCAATTCATATGTGGGAGGGGCAACTCAGCAGTCTCATCCATACAGCCTGGCAAGTGCACGTGTGCACACCAAACAAACTTTACCTCTTCCCTTTCAATATATCAACTAGCCAAAGTTCGACGACCAGTTTATCTCCTCACCTTCTTGGTTGCCTAGTCCTAGATTTGAACTACGGACCCTGGTCAGTTACAAAATACAGGGTTATTCATAAGTCCGTGAAACATGTTAGAAAACTGGTTGATGCCACAGTTGAATGAAGACAGTAATGATTACATCTTTTAACAAGACGGCTCTCCGGCTCACTATAAAGACGTGCAAGGGTATCTCAATCGAAACTTGCCACAAAGGTGGATAGGACGCACAGGAAAAGAAGATGGCGCGTTAATGCTGTGGCCACCCCGGTCCCAGGATTTAACCCCGTGCGACTTTTTCTTCTGGGGGTTTGTGCCTCCACTCCCCGCTAATCTCCAAATTTTCGCAACCGTATCGCCGCTGCTGTGGCTCTGGTAGACTGTGATATTCTGACACGCGTGTGGAACGAGATGGACTATCGCATAGATGTCTGCCGTATTACCAAAGATGAACACATCGAGCATCTGTGAAATATGTTAAAAAAAAAAAAGGAGAGTTTCTGTCTCTATCGGCGTAAGAACTACTATGATCCGTTGAGTGGTTTATTTGTTGCGGATTTTTAAAACTTTTACAGACTTACGAATAACCCTGTATATTTGACTTACGAATAACCCTGTATATTTCGGTTACAAGTACTGCAGAGACTGAAGATGAAAGGTTCAAAATAACAACGGCGAATCAAGCCAAACCGAAAAGTTCGTTGTATTCTGAAGATAACTCCTTTCAATAGACTGCAAATGTCTAACAATGTTATGTTAAGGAGAACACTTAGTCTTAAGGAAGAAGAAGCAAAAGGAGGTTTGACAGACTGGTGTAAGAAATGCAGGACTTAATCCAAACCGCTATCCTATTATTTACGGGATGGATTCATGTCAGAAGAAAAGGTAAAGGTAAAGATCACCCTAGAACAGGCCACGAAGGCGCAGAGGGGGCGGGGGAGTAGAGGTATAGCTCTACCCTTTCTTTAACCTCGGCACTAGATGAGGGTGGGTGGTTAATGCCACCCTCCGGCCGCTTTATCCCCAGGAAAGACCCGGTAACCATTGTATAGGAGGTTGGGTGGGCCCCAGGGCCGGTCTATACGGGTGTGGAAAACCTCGCATCCCCACCGGCATTCGATTCCCGGAAAGTCCAGCCCGTAGCGAGTCGCTGTACCGACTGAAGTATCCCGGCCCACAAGTTAATTTCAGACATTGATTCAGAATGTATTCACAAACTGCATTATTGCGTGTGATTCAAACAGATGTTACAAGTTATGGGTGAACAAAGTGAATTTCAAAGTATCTTTACATGCTGGACATTTTTTAACTTTAAACTTCCATCAAATTTTTAACAGCAAAAATGATAAATCACGGATCCACACTGTTTCAGTTAAAAGTGCACAAAACTTCTTCCTTTTAAATCTACACACTGTTACTATAACAACAAGCCTGTATGTAAATTATTTTAAACAAAAAACGCATATAATTCCGGAAGTTTCTGGCGTCACATGCATCCGTTTCTATCGCGTATAGGTGCTCAAAAGTTAGGGACATTATATATGGGTGAATGTCCCTGCTGTGAACAGAACCACCTGGCGAAAATACCCGCCTCCCTTCCCGCCAACTTTGGAGAGGATGGAAGTGGGCCATAATATTTGAACGTTTAGGTAAATTAGTTCCCGACAAGCTCCGGAGGAATATCGTCTAATATATACGACTTCGGCTGTGTTCGAATCTAAGAGGTACTGTTTATGGCAGCGTACCAATGTAGACTGCAAAAATTACAGCTGTGAATGGAAAGAAAAATGTCTACCCTATTCTTAAAACTTTGGGAACCGTGCAGAGCAGCTTTGGGGCCCAAATCACCGACCTATTCAACGAGCATGCGGTCCTTTCCCAGGGGTAAGGCGGCTGGGGCGCGAAGTTTACCACTTACGTCCATCTAGCGCCGAGGCCACGAATAAGTGGAGCTGTACCATTCCTCCCCCTGTACACCTTCATGGTGAGGACAGTCACATACGCCACTTCTGATTTAGGATATGCATGTGTGTGTATGTATATATATATATATGTCTAATCTGATTCTGTCAAGTCTTCAGAATGCGCAACCTGCCTTAAATGGAACGTGGACACAAATGAATGCTGTCTTTAACGGACAACTTTCACAGTCCCGAGAATCTTCAGCTCAAATACATGTACTAAACGGTACCTGCCTGCAACGGAAAAAAGACTTCGCTTTTGGTTTCATTATAGGCAGGATTCACTGCAGTGCTTGGTTCCATATTCTTTAATAGACAAGCATGACAATTTCCGGCACAATCTGCCCAAAAGCGAACACCTTTCTATATTAGAATGTACTCTGTAGAGCTAGGCAATATTCTGAAGGACACTTGGTTGAAATTAAGGACTTGGTGAGGTGCAGGACTAAGCTGAAATTTCTATCTAGGTCTGTATACGTCTGCAGTGAGCAATCACTACGACTCAGTAACTCACGGATTTTTGCGGCGACAGTAGTAACTCAGACCGTCAATAAACTACCTGTCTTGCTTTTAACCTAAAAGTTGATTACCTTATTCAAAAGACATGACCACTGGCACCTATTCTCGGCCAGATATATTCAGCTCACTTCTACAAACACACACAAATCACTTTGTTCTAAGAACAATTTTAATATTATCGCCCAGGTCTCCCAAATTGTCTTTTCTCTTTAGGTTTTTCAACGAGTCGCGTAAAATTGCCATTCATTTGCGTATATGTATGAGCCGAACGTCCATGGACAGGCGCTGGTGCTTACAGCGGTGATGTCATGTGCAATCTATATGGCCAGACGGTGTACGGATATACTCGTACATGTTTTGGACGCAAACATATTAACTCTTGTCTTTAACACGTATTTTGATGCGTGGTAAGGACTGACAACCCCAATGATATACAGTATGATTAATCTAATGTTACATAAACGTGCGCTGATAGTCGGTGATTGGCTTTCCACACTACCACAGGGAGTGCAATTAGTACATTATGTTTCAGTTAAGGGTGAACAAAATGGTCTTTTGGAGATTGTCAGATCTCATCTCGCCACTGGGTTGCTACGATCGACATAATTCCAATGGTGGTTGGAGGAATGAACTGTATAATTTTAGGAATTCCTGACAAAGGTGGAGGAAGGGTGTGTTAAGGTTGGACAGATTGTTTAAAGTGCAAAATTGGAGACTTTAACCAAAAATTGTCAGAAAATTCCGATATTTCACCGTAATGATCCATACCAAAGCCTGCTTTACATAAAGTTATTAACAAACTTTTAAATTTGTACCACAAACTATTAAACGCATTTTGGTGAAAGGATATAACAGACATTTTATCTTTAAACCATACCAATCGATTAAAAGTCTACTTTGTAAAAAGTACGCTTTTAAACGCTTCATGTAGTTCAGATCAAAATACATGATTTAGTATATATATATATATATATATATATGTGTATATATATATATATATGTGTGTGTTTGTGTGTGTGTGTGTGTGAGTGAGTGTGTGTTGTAGAATTTCACGGTACATAGCACATACGAATAAGTACATTATGAATCTTATGTTTATTGGACCGTGCATCATCTTTATAGTTGAATAAAGATAGACCAACTTGATGTCACTTGCTTTTTTATTTCATTATTTAATGCTCAACATGTTTCGAATGTTAGTACATCCATCCTCAGGAGCTTGCGACTTATTTGTTGAGTTATTTC
>Ga0131853_10002309_pt1 | contig 34215 bp, 34 predicted proteins | sample TergutLab28metaG_FD_92764 | JGI IMG/M metagenome (GOLD analysis project Ga0131853, IMG submission 92764) | Labiotermes labralis P1 segment gut microbial communities from Petit-Saut dam, French Guiana - Lab288 P1 (version 2) (version 2) | ecosystem: Host-associated > Arthropoda: Insects >... | reverse complement strand
CCGGTGTTGAACACCATCTCGCCGAAGCTCTCGCCGGGGGCCCCGTACGCGGTGCCGCGCAGCGTCGTGCCGTCCTCCAGGACGAGCAGCGCGTCGTTGGTCATTTGGTTACCTTCCCGTCAAGAACTGTCGGCACGCCCCGCAGGAACGTGGCGTAGACCCGGCCCGGCAGCGGCAGCCCCGCGAAGGGGCTGTTGCGGCTCTTGGACGCGTGCGTCTTCGGGTCCACCGCTTCGCTCCCGGCGCTGGCGTCGTAGAGCATGAGGTTGGCCGGGGCGCCTTCCGCGATGGAAACGCCGTGGCCGAGCTTCTCGCTGCCGCCGATGCGCGCCGGGCGGACCGACATCCGGTCCGCGACTCCGGCCCAGTCGAGCAGCCCGGTGTCCACCATGGCCTCCTGCACCACCCGCAGCGCCGTCTCCAGGCCGGTCATGCCCATCGCGGCCTCGGCCCACTCGGCCTCCTTGGCCTCGACCGGGTGCGGGGCGTGGTCGGTGGCGACCGCGTCGATGGTGCCGTCCGCGAGGCCTTCCCGGACCGCCTCGACGTCCTGCCTCGTGCGCAGCGGCGGGTTGACCTTGAACACGGTGTCGTAGTTCTCGGCCCGCTCGTCGGTGAGGAACAGGTGGTGCGGGGTCACCTCGGCCGTGACCTGCCACCCCTTCGACTTGGCCCAGCGGATGATCTCCACCGAGCCCGCCGTGGACACGTGGCAGACGTGCAGCCGGGAGCCGGTATGGGCGGCCAGCAGGCAGTCCCGGGCGATGATCGCCTCCTCGGCGGCGGCCGGCCAGCCGGCCAGGCCGAGGCGCGAGGCGACCTCCCCCTCGTTCAGCTGGGCGCCCTCGGTGAGCCTCGGCTCCTGCGCGTGCTGCGCGATCACTCCGCCGAACGCCTTCACGTACTCCAGGGCCCGGCGCATCAGCAGCGGGTCGCTGACGCAGTGCCCGTCGTCGGAGAACATGGTGACATGAGCGGCGGAGTCGGTCATCGCGCCGAGCTCGGCCAGGTTCTTGCCCGCGATCCCGACGGTCACGGCGCCGACGGGCCGCACGTCCGCGTACCCGGCCTGCTGGCCCAGCCGCCACACCTGCTCGACCACGCCCGCGGTGTCGGCGACCGGCTCGGTGTTGGCCATCGCGTGCACCGCCGTGAACCCGCCCAGGGCGGCCGCTCGGGTGCCGGTCTCCACGGTCTCGGCGTCCTCGCGGCCCGGCTCGCGCAGGTGGGTGTGCAGGTCGACCAGGCCCGGCAGGGCGATCAGGCCCGCGGCGTCGATCTTCTGGGCGCCCCCGGCCTCCAGGTCCGGGCCGACGGCCTCGATGACACCGTTCCGGATAAGGATGTCCCCCGGGTCTCCGCCGAGGACCCGGGCTCCCCGGATCAGATAGACGTTGCTGTTATCACTCACGAGTTCTCCTCCGCCCCGCCCAGCATCAGGTAAAGGACCGCCATCCGCGCGGTCACTCCGTTGCCCACCTGCTCCACGATCGTCGAGCGGGACGAGTCCGCGACGTCGGCCGCGATCTCCACTCCGCGGTTCATCGGTCCCGGGTGCATGACGATCGCGCGGGAGGGCATCAGGGCCATCCTCCCGACGTCGAGCCCGTACCGGCGGCGGTACTCCCGCACGGTCGGGAAGTAGGCGGCCGTCATGCGCTCCCGCTGGACGCGGAGCATCATCACGACGTCGCTCTTGGGCAGCTCACGGTCCAGGTCGTAGCTGATCTCGCACGGCCAGGTGCTGACCGCGTACGGCATCAGCGTGGGCGGCGCGACCAGCGTCACCTCGGCGCCGAGCGTGGACAGCAGCAGCACGTCGGAACGGGCCACGCGGCTGTGCAGCACGTCTCCCACGATCGTGACCCGGAGCCCGTCCAGGCCGGTTCCCCGGTGGCCGTCGCCGTCCTGCTGGGGGCCTCCGAGGCGCTGGCGGATGGTGAACGCGTCGAGCAGCGCCTGCGTGGGATGCTCGTGGGTCCCGTCGCCCGCGTTGATCACGCTGCCGGTGACCCACTCCGCCAGCCGGTGCGGCGCCCCGGAGGCTCCGTGCCGGATGACGATCGCGTCGGCGCCCATCGCCTCCAGGGTCAGGGCCGTGTCCTTCAGGCTCTCGCCCTTGGCCACGCTCGACCCCTTGGCCGAGAAGTTGATCACGTCGGCGGACAGCCGCTTGGCCGCCGCCTCGAACGAGGTGCGGGTCCGGGTCGAGTCCTCGTAGAAGAGGTTGACCACCGTGCGGCCCCGCAGGGTCGGCAGCTTCCGGATCGGCCGCGACGACACGCTGGCCAGCTCCGCGGCGGTGTCCAGGATCTCGATCGCGTCCTCGCGGCTCAGGTCGGCCGCCGAGATCAGGTGCCGCTTCACCGGGGATCCGCCTCTTCGCCCGCGGCCTGCTGCCCGAGGACCACGGAATCGGCGCCGTCGGTCTCCTCCAGCAGCACCCGCACCATCTCGCGCTGGGCCGTCGGGAGGTTCTTGCCGACGTAGTCCGCCCGGATGGGAAGCTCGCGGTGGCCCCGGTCTACCAGGACGGCGAGCTGAACGCCGCGGGGGCGGCCGAGTTCGTTGAGCGCCTCGAGGGCGGCCCGGATGGTCCGGCCGGAGTACAGGACGTCATCGACGAGGACCACGGTCTTCCCGTCCACGCCGTCCGGCGGGACCTCGGTCCGCTGAAGGGCCCGGGCGGGACGCAGCCTCAGGTCATCGCGGTGCATGGTCACGTCGAGCGAGCCGTGGGCGACCTCGGAACCTTCGAACTCCCCGATGCGGGCGGCGAGCCTGGCCGCGAGCGGAACCCCGCGGGTGGGAATGCCGAGCAGCACGACCCCCTCTCCGCCGTGCGTTCGCTCCAGGATCTCGTGAGCGATACGGCTCAGGGCCCGGCGGATCTCCTCGGGAGTCAGGACGGCCTTCCAGCCGCCCGAGCCGCCCGGTCCGGATCGCGCTTCGTAACGTTGCTCGGGCTTCATCGCGCACACCAGCAACGACCTCCTTCCCCGTCTCACGGGACGGTCCTTAAAGGATGCCTAACGCGAGTAACCGTATCAGGGCGCTGACCAGGCATCCCAAGCGGCTGCAGCGGCGTGAGCGACCCCATATAGTGATCACCTAAATTGTGATATGCGTCACATTGGACATAGCGGAACATAACGTTCCGACACCGTCGGCGCGGCGCGCGCCGGCCGGCGCCGGACACGGGAAAGCCAATGTCACCAGGGGTTGCGCCATAACCGGGGAGGGTACATAGGCATCCGGGAGGGCAAAGCCGGTTACCGGGCGAGTTCAACCAGTTTTTGCCATTCGGCTTGACCTTGTCGCCCTCGCCGCCTACCGTCACTGTGCGTAACCGTTACCGTAAGCGACGACTGGCCGGGAAACCGAGGAAAAATGCCATCTGAATACGCTAAGACCCTGGGCGCGAGACTCCGCGCCATCCGCACCCAGCAGGGCCTGTCCCTGCACGGGGTTGAGGAGAAGTCCCGCGGCCGGTGGAAGGCCGTCGTCGTCGGTTCCTACGAGCGTGGAGACCGGTCGGTTACGGTCCAGAAGCTCGCCGAGCTCGCCGAATTCTACGGCGTTCCGGTCTCGGAGCTCCTGCCGGGCGACGCTGCCCCGACCCCGATCGCGACGGCCCCCAAGCTCGTGATCGACCTTGAGCGCATGAACCAGCTGCCGAAGGAGAAGGTGGGCCCGCTGGCCCGCTACGTCGCCACGATCCAGGCGCAGCGCGGTGACTACAACGGCCGGGTGCTGTCGGTGCGGCATGAGGACCTGCGCTCGCTCGCGGTCATCTACGACAAGTCGCCCGCCGACCTGACCGAAGAGCTCATCAGCTGGGGCGTGCTGGACGCCGACGCCCGCAGCACCACCATCGAGTCGTTCTAGCGCTCCTCTCCCCCGAGACCGGCCGGCCCGACCCGGCCGGATGAGCGTTACCGGCATCGACGCCGCCCACCCGGCATGGCCCTCCTGGCCGCCCCGGGTGGGCGGCATTGTCGTTGAAGGGGCCGGACGCTAGCTGGCGGGACGCAGCGGCAGCTGGCTGTCGGCCCACAGCGTCTGCTCAGTGACCGCCAGGAAAGTCGCTGCGTCCCGGAGCAGGTCCTCGGCCTCGGACGCGGACACCGCGCGGGCCAGGCCCGCCTCGGCCGCCGCCCGCTTGGACGCGCTCGCCGCGAAGAACGCCGCCCACTCGGTCAGCGCGGGCTCGACCTGCGGCAGCAGTTCCCAGACGCTGCGCGGCCCGCGCCGCCGCGTCCCGGCGCCCGGATCACGGGCGGCGACGATGGCGGCGGCCGCCCGCAGCCCGGCGATGTGGGCGCAGATGTAACGGATCGAGGGCCTCGTCTCAGCGGCCGCCTCCGCCAGTTCGCGCCGGGCGTTCTCCAGCAGCTTCACCGCCGTGGGGGAAACCCGGGGCCTCGGCCCGGCCGACGTCGCGGCCGGTATGAGTGTGCTCGCCATGATCCGCTCCTTTCGGCGGACGGATTTGCCACGCTCCATATTCGAACACAGATTCGCTCTAATGTCCAGAGTCCTTCGACTCCCGTTCTGTGTTTTGAAGACAGCGCCGACGCTACTCCGGGGGTATGACATTCCGGAGGACATGGGATTGCTCACTCGCTGTAGGGTCGGGGTATGAGCGCAGAGGTCTCCTGGTTTTCCGCGTTGTGCGATGACGACTACGAGTTCCTGGGGGTGGCGGATCCGGCCCTGCAGTCCAGCTGGGAACACTGCCGGAACATCGCGCTCACCGCGGAGTCGGCGGGCTACGACAACCTGCTCCTGCCGTCGGGCTACGCGATGGGCATCGACTCGATCGCGTTCGCGGCGGCGATCGCACCGCAGCTACGGCGAATGCAGCTGCTGGTGGCGGCGCGCATGGGCGAGATGTGGCCGCCGCAGCTCGCGCGGCAGATCGCGACGATCAACCAGATGCTCGGCGGCCGCCTGACCGTCAACATCATCTCCTCCGACATCCCGGGCGAGGAGAAGCTGGAGTCCGCGGCCCGGTACCGGCGGACCCTCGAGATCATGCGCATCCTGCGGGACCTGCTCGACGGCAAGGGCGTCGACATGCGCGGCGAGTTCTTCTCGCTGACGCTGGACCCGCCGCGGATCGCGTCCGCCGCCGGCGGCACGTGCCCGCCCTTCTACTTCGGGGGGATCTCCGAGAACGCCCGCGAGGTCGCGGCGCAGGCGGCCGACGTGTTCCTGATGTGGCCGGACACGATGGACGGCGTCGCCTCGGTCATCGCGGACATGCGGGAACGGGCGGCCCGGCACGGGCGAACGCTGCGGTTCGGCTACCGGGCCCACGTGATCGTGCGGGAAACCGAGACGGAGGCCCGGGCCGCTGCCCGGCGGCTGCTGTCCCGCCTGGACGATGATGAGGGCGCGAAGATCATTGCCCGCTCCCTGGACACCCGGTCGGCCGGCGTGGCCCGGCAGAACGAGCTGCGCGATACCTCCGACGACGAGGGCTTCATCGAGGAGGGCCTGTGGACCGGGATCGGCCGGGCCCGCTCCGGGGCCGGGGCGGCCATCGTCGGCGACCCGGACCAGGTGCTGGCCAAGCTCCAGGCCTACCAGGACCTGGGCATGGAAGCGTTCATCCTGTCCGGCTACCCGCACCAGGCCGAGGCCGACCTGTTCGCCCGGCACGTGCTGCCGAAGCTGGACCACGGGCCCTTGTTTCCGGGAAGCACGGCTCCAGGAAGCACGGCTCCGGAAAGCGCGGCTCCCGGCCGTCAGGGCGCCTGATGCTCCAGGACGTGACGTTCGCGGAGCTCGGCCCCGCCGAGTTCCGGCAGTCGATCGACGCGTTCGTCGCCGTGTACTCCGCGGCGATGAACCCGCCCGAGCGCATGCTGACCGGGCGGGACTCGATCCTGGACCGGCACGCCGCCAGCCCGGGCTTCCGGGCCCTGGCGGCACTGGTCCCGTCACGCTCGGCGGACGGCGGGGCCGAGGTCGCCGGGTTCACCTACGGCTTCCACGGCGAGCACGGCCAGTGGTGGCACGACATGGTCTCCAGCGCGCTCGCCCTGGCTACCACCGGGTCAGCCGGGGCGACGGCGACCGAGTGGATCGATGATTCCTTCGAGGTCGCCGAACTGCACGTGATGCCGGCGCACCAGGGCGCGGGCGTCGGGCGCTCCCTGCTGCTGCGGCTGCTGGACGACCGCCCGGAGCGGACCGCGCTGCTGTCCACGCAGGACGCCGAGTCCAAGGCCCGCCGGCTGTACCGGGGCGTGGGGTTCGCCGACCTGCTGATCAATTTCCGGTTCGCCGGCGGGGAGCCGCCCTACGCGGTGATGGGGGCGCCCCTTCCGCTGCGGGTTCAGATCCCGGAGGCGGCCCGGCCGGACGCGGCGCGGTCGGCGGAGTCCCCGAGGCCGAGCATCTCGTAGATCTCCCGGGTCGCCTTGGAGAAGTTGAGCGTGATGAAGTGCAGGCCCGGCGCGCCTTCGTCCAGCAGCCGCTGGGACAGCTCCGCCGCGAAGGTCACGCCGATCTCGCGCAGCCCGGCCTTGTCGCCCCTCGCGTCGGCGGCGCGCAGGTTCTCCAGGAAGTCCGGCGGCACCTTGCACTGACCCAGTTCGACGGCCCGCTCCACTACCCGCAGGCTGGTGACCGGCATGATGCCCGGGATGATCGGCACGTCGCAGCCCCGCGCGGCGGCCCGGTCCCGGAGCCGGAGGTAGTCCTCGAGGTAGAAGAACATCTGGGTGATCGCGTAGTCGGCCCCGGCCCGGCACTTGGCCACGAAGAAGTCGGTGTCGGTCTTCTCGTCGGGTGACCGGGGGTGCAGCTCGGGGAAGGCGGCGACGCCCACGCACATGTCACCCGACGACTTCACCAGCCGGACGAGCTGCTCGGTGTGGGACAGCCCGTCGGGATGGGCGACCCATTCCGCGTTGGGGTCGCCGGGCGGATCTCCGCGCAGCGCCAGCACGTTGCGCACGCCCGCGCCGGCGTAGGAGCCGATCACCTGCCGCAGCTCGGCCACGGAGTGGTTCACCGCCGTGAGGTGCGCCACGGGGGTGAGCGAGGTCTGCTCCGCGACCCGGCCGGTCATCCGCACCGTGGTGTCGCGGGTCGAGCCGCCGGCGCCGTACGTCACGGAGACGAATGTCGGCTTGAGCGCCTCCAGCTGCCGGATCGCGCGCCAGAGCTGCTGCTCGGCGACCTCGGTCTTCGGCGGGAAGAACTCGAAGGAGAATGACCGCTGGCCGGAGGAGAGGAGATCGGAGATCAGCGGCGCGCGCGACGGCGTCGGGCTGACGCTCGTGGCGGCGCCGCGCGGGCGGCGGGGACGTGGCGGCATGTGGCCCAGCCTAATACGGAAGGTGATTCCTTGTGGCGAGACCACAAGGTAACGATTAGGTATCAGTCGGCCGGGCATGCCGGTATCCGGCTGCCGCGCTGGTGCGGCAGCCGGTGACCGGCCTGGAGCGAGGAGCGGCGGCGGGCCGGGAGGCCGGCTAGAAAGCCAGCGCCTGGGCCCGCCGGTTCACCTCGGTGCCGCGATGGGCGTAAAGCGCGTCGATCGGCGTTCCCGGCAGCGTCTCGTCCGCCGTGAACAGCCAGCGAAGCGCCTCCTCGGCCTCGAATCCGCAGTCGTACAGGACGGTCAGCGTCCCGCTCAGTCCCTTGACGACCTGACCGCCATCCAGGAAGACCGCGGGCACGCCGCGTGCCCCGTCCGGACGAGTGACTGCGAGGAGTTTGTGGTCGCGGAAGAGTTGCTTGACCCGGCTGGACGAGATCTCCAGACGCTCGGCTACCTCGGGAACCGACAGCCATTCACCGACAAGCTCGTCTGTCGCGACGTCTATCTGTGTCACGTCACCAATGTGCCACATCCCCGCCGGGGCCAAACACCTAACTTGCGCTCTTCAAACACCTAAATTCGAGGTGAGAGCGGCTTCCTTGACCGGCACCGCGGGGTCGGAGAGACGCCCGGCGTCCACTGTGGCGCGGCTGCCGATCAGGCGGCGGGACTGCACCATGTCCTTCGGCTTGCCCACCGTGAGCAGGGCCGCCAGGACGCCCGCCCCCTCCGTCGATCCGGGCGTGACCCAGCAGGCGCTCCACTTCGGCTCGCCGGGATCGCCGCGCCACACCAGGCGGTCGCCCGGACCGTGATGACCCACGTACTGCACCATCCGGCCGAACTGCTCGGACCAGAAGTACGGCACCGGATCGTAGGCCTGCGATCCGCCGAGGATGTTCGCCGCCGCGACCTCGGGCGCGTGCAGGGCCACGTCCCAGTGCTCCACCCGCAGCCGGGCGCCGAACAGCCCGGACGGGAACGACGCGCAGTCCCCCGCCGCGTAGACGCCCGGCAGCGACCCGCGCAGCCCCTCGTCCACGGCCACCGCGCCGCCCCGCTCTGGGTCCAGTTCCAGGCCGGATCCGGCCAGCCAGCCCGTCACGGGACGGACCCCGACCGCGGTGACCACCACGTCGGCGTCCACCCGCTCTCCGGAATCCAGCAGGAGACCGCCGTCCTCCACCGAGGACACGCCGACGCCGGCGCGCAGCGTGACCCCGGCCTCGGCGTACCACGAGGCGAAGGCCGGGCCGAACTCCGGCCCGAACACGGCGGCCAGCGGCGTCTTCGCCGCCTCCGCCACGGTGACCTCGCACCCGGCGGCCGCGGCGGCGGTGGCCAGTTCCGCTCCGATCCACCCGGCCCCGACGATGGCCAGCCGGGCGCCGGGCTTCAGCGTCTCCCGCAGCGCCAGCGCGTCGTCGTAGGTGCGCAGGAACCGCTGGCGGCCCGGCCCCGGAAGCCGGATCGGCGAGGCGCCCGTCGCGATCATGAGCGCGTCGTAGGGCACCGGGCCGTCCGCCGTGACGACGGCGCGCCCGGCGGCGTCGAGGGACACGGCCTCGGTTCCCGGGCGGAAGTCGACGTCCAGGGCGGCGAAGTCCGCCTCCAGGGACGGGTCCACGTCTTTAGTAAGCGCCGTGGCGGTGAGCACTTTCTTCGACAGGGGCGGCCGGTCATACGGCACCCGCTCCTCGGACCCGAGAAGCGTTATTTGTCCGGTATGACCTTGATCACGCAGGGAGACCGCTGTCCGGAGCCCGGCGAGGCCGGCCCCGGTCACTACTATCCGTTCGGGATGATCCACAGAGCACCAGGTTACGGATACCCCGCGCCGGGGGCCAGCCACCAGCTCACCATGCTGACAATCTGATTAACTGCGCGGGCACAGCGCGATGCTGGGCTTAGAATCATCAGGATGGAATCAGCTGTCGCGGACGCGCTGATCGGGAAGACACTCGACCAGCGCTACCTGGTCCGTTCCCGCATCGCGCACGGCGGCATGGCCACCGTGTACCTCGCCACCGACTCCCGGCTCGACCGGGAGGTGGCGCTCAAGGTGATGCACGCGGAACTCGCCCGCGACCCCGGCTTCGTGAACCGGTTCATCGGCGAGGCGAAATCGGTCGCCCGCCTGTCCCACCCGAACATCGTCGCCGTCTTCGACCAGGGCTCCGACGGGCACTACCTGTACCTGTCGATGGAGTACGTCCACGGCCGGACGCTGCGCGCCCTGCTCGCCGAGCGCGGCTGGCTCCCCTACACCGAGGCCCTGCGGATCATGGACCCGGTCCTGTCGGGCCTGGCCGCCGCCCACCACGCCGGCATCATGCACCGCGACATCAAGCCGGAAAACGTGCTGATCACGACCGACGGCCGGGTGAAGGTCGTGGACTTCGGGCTGGCCCGGGCCCAGGCCGCCACCCGGAACACGCAGGCCAACCAGATCATCGGCACCGTCGCCTACATCGCGCCCGAGCAGGTCACGGGCGGCGAGACCGACTTCCGCACCGACGTGTACGCGGCCGGCGTGATGCTGTTCGAGCTGCTCACCGGCCGCCAGCCGTTCACCGGCGAGTCGCCGCTGGCCGTCGCCTACGCCCACGTGAATTCGGTGGTGCCCCCGCCGTCGGTGTTCGTCTCCGGGCTGCCGCCCGCCCTCGACCACCTGGTCCACGCGGCCACCAGCCGCGACCCCCGCCTGCGGCCGGCCAACGCCGAGGATTTCCTGAACGCCGCCCGGGCGGCGACGGGCGGGGAGACCCTGACGCTCAGCGCGCCGCCCCCGCCCCCGTCCGACGCCTTCGACATGCCGAACGGATCTTCGCCGCCGGCCCCGGGCCCCGTGTACTCCCACACGATGGTGGTGGACCCCGCCGCCTTCGGCGAGCAGTACGCGCCCGCGGCCGGCGCGTTCGAGGGCGCCCGGCACCACGAGCCCCTCCTCGGCCGGTGGCTGTTCAGCCGGCGGCTCGGCGGGATCGTCGCCGCGCTCGTCATCGTGGGCGCCGCCGGTCTCGGCGCCTGGTGGATGCTGGCCGGACGCTACACGTCCCTCCCCCCGGTCGCCGGGGTCTCCGAGGCGCGGGCGGAGGCCATGCTGCGTTCCGACGGGTTCAGCCCCTCGGTCGGGCGGTCGGTCATCAACAACAGCGTCCCCAAGGGAGACGTGGTCTCCGCGGCTCCGTCCGGCCGCGCCCTCAAGGGCGCGACCGTCACCCTCACCATCTCGGCCGGGCCGAAGATGATCCAGGTGCCGTCGGTCTCCGGGCAGTCGCTGTCGCAGGCCGAGAGCACCCTCCGGCAGGCGGGGCTGCAGGTCTCCGGCTCGCCGCGCAAGGTCGCCTCCTCAAGCCAGCCGGTCGGGTCCGTCGTCGGCACGACGCCGGACGCGGGCACGTCCTGGCCGGTCACCAAGCCGGTCTCGGTTGACGTGTCGGCCGGCATCCCGATGCCCCCGCTGACCGGGCAGAACATCAGCGCCGTGCAGGGCTGGGCCGCGCAGAACAACATCCAGCTCAACGTCCAGCAGACGCCCAACAACGCCGCGGCGGGAACGATCCTCAAGCAGTCCGTCCCGGCGGGACAGCCGATCTCGCAGGGCACGGCCGTGACGGTGACCGTGTCCCAGGGACCGCAGCAGGTCCCGATCCCGCAGGTCACCGGGCAGTCGTTCCAGCAGGCCCAGCAGACCCTGCAGCAGGCCGGGTTCCAGGTGAAGGGCCAGCAGGTCGGACCGAACTTCGGCGGCGGACTCGGCGGCCTGTTCGGCGGCGGCGGTCAGGGCAACGGCGGCGGTGGCGGCGGCGGGAACGGCCAGGTCATCGCGACCAGCCCCAGCGGCCAGGCCGCGAAGGGCAGCACCGTCACCGTCTACTACTTCGCGGGCGGCTAACCCCCTGGGCCTCTACGAGCCTCTACGCCTCGCGGAGGCTCTTCAGCAGGGCGATGTCGCTGGCGTGGCCGGCCTTGCCGCCGGGGGTCTCCGCGACGAACGGGACGTTCTTCATCATCGGGTGAGCCAGGAGCTCCCGGAAGGGATCGGTCCCGATCTCGCCCTTGCCGATCGTCTCGTGCCGGTCGCGCTTGGAGCCCAGGGCGGTCATCGAGTCGTTGGCATGCACCAGCCTGACCCGGTCCGCGCCCGCCGCCCGCTCCACGGCCTTCAGGGTCTCGTCGACGCCGCCCGGGGCCCTGAGGTCGTGACCCGCCGCGAACAGGTGACAGGTATCCAGGCAGAGGCCGACCCGGGGATGCCGTTCCAGCGCCTCCAGGTAGGGACCGGCATCCTCGGCCCGGGCGCACAGCATCTGCCCCTGACCGGCCATCGGCTCCAGCAGCAGGTCCGGGGCGTCCTCTCCGAGCCGGGACAGGACGGGAAGCATGAGCTCGCCGACCTGCCGGAGAGCCCTCTCCTTATCCCCGCCGGTGGCGGAACCGGTATGCACGACCACGCCGCGGGCGCCGATCTGGCGGCCCCGGTCCAGCGCGTACTCGACCGCGCGCGCCGACTTCGCCGCGGTCTCCGGATTCGCGGCGCCCAGGTTGATCAGGTAGGGCGCGTGGATGAAGACCGGTACCGGCGCCTGGCGGATCAGCTCGTCCTGCCTCGGGTCGCCCTTGCTCTCGGCCCAGCCGCGCGGGTTGGACACGAACACCTGGATGACTTCGGCCTCGACCGCCTCCGCGTAGGACAGCCCGCCCTTGGCGAGCCCTCCCGTGACCGTCGCGTGCGAGCCGATGAGGGGGCGGGCGCTCATTCGGGCTTGTACTCCTGGGCTGACGCGGCGAGCTGCTCCGCGACCTCGTCGGCGTCCAGCCGCAGCTCGATCTTGCGCAGGTCGTCGATCCGGGCCCGGGTCTCCACCCGCTTCGGCGTGAGCAGCGTGCAGCAGTCCTCGTCCGGCAGTTCGGAGATGGACAAGGTGTCGATCCTCCGGGCCTCGGCCATGATCTCGGTCTTGTCCCAGCCGATGAGCGGCCGCATGATCGGCATCTCCACCGCGTCGTCCATGGCGGTGATGTTCTGCAGCGTCTGACTGGACACCTGGCCCAGGGAGTCGCCGGTGATCAGCGCCGACGCGTTCATCCTCCGGGCCAGGGCCTCGGCCGTCTTGAGCATGAGCCGCCGCTGCGCGATGATCTGCAGCCGGTCCGCGCCCGAGGTGGCGAGCGACTGCTGCGTCTTGCCGAACGGCACGACGAACAGCCGGGTCCCGCCCTGGAACCGGTCCAGGCCCCGGGTCAGCGCGTAGGCCTTGTAGACCGACTCGGGTCCCGTCAGGGGCATCCCGGAGAAGTGGATGAAGTTGCAGCGCAGGCCCCGGCGCATCATCCGGTAGGCGGCCACCGGCGAGTCGATGCCGCCGGACATCAGCGCCACCGCCTTGCCGCTCATGCCGACCGGCAGGCCGCCCTGGCCGGGCACGCCGCTGGTGAAGACGAACACCTCGCGCGCGTCGACCTCGATGAAGACCTCGGTCTCCGGGTTCTTGAGGTTGACCTCGAGGCCGTGGGCCTTCTGCACCTCGCGGCCGACGAGAACCGCGATCTGCGAGGAGGTCAGCGGGAACCGCTTGTCCCGGCGGCGGGGCCGCACTGCGAACGGCCCGGGCACGTCCTTCGTCAGGTCAACGGCCGCGCCGACCGTGGCCTCCGGCGTCTTGGCCACCCGCCAGGCCCGGCAGACCCGGACGATGCCGGGCACGTCGGCGACGCGGTTCAGCACCGTCTCCACGGCCTGGGCATGGTCGGCCGCGGTGCGGTCCCGGTAGTCCTGGAGCGGCACGCGCAGGATGATGACGCCCTCGCGGCGGGTCTGGTCGGCGTGAATGCCGGTGTCCTTCACCGCCGTGCGGATGTTGTTCTGCAGCATCCGCTCGAACTGGTGGCGATTCCGGCCCTTGAGCACGATCTCGCCGAGTTTCAGCAGCACGCACGGCTCGGGGGCGGCATGCTGCGCCGGCTCGGCGGCCGTGACGGAATCGGTGGCGGTCATCCCTCCAGTTTGCCAGGTCCCGGCGACTAAGGGCGCCACCCCGCCGCCATCGGCGCTCACCGGGCCGCGAGAAAACAAATTGCCCCCGGGAGGCCGCGCTGTCTACGATTGTCCGGTTTCCCTGACACCCCGGAAGAGGATCGTCATGTCCTGGCTCGCGCTTTCCCGTCGCTTCCCCGTGCTCGGCGTCCGCGACTTCCGGATCCTGCTGGCCGACCGGATGCTGGCCCCGGCGGCGATGGGCTTCTCCCTGGTGGGCGTCTCGTTCTCGGTGCTGCGCGCCGGAGGTTCCTCAGCCGACTTGTCCTACGTGCTGGCCGCCCAGCTCACGCCGATGCTGGTCTTCACCCTCGTGAGCGGGGTCGCCGCCGACCGGTTCCCGCCCCAGCGGGTGCTCGCCGCGGCGAACCTGGCGATCGTCGCCGGCGAGGGCACGTTCGGGGTGCTCATGCTCGCCACCCGGCCCCCGCTGTGGTCCATGATCGCCCTGGAGGCGGTGACGGGCGTCGGGATGGCGATGTTCTATCCGGCCTCGACGGCGCTGCTCCCCCAGCTGGTGCCAGAGGACCTTCTGCAGGAGGCCAACTCGATCAGCCGGCTGGCCATGAACGCCGGGCAGATGTCCGGCGCCGCCGTCGGCGGGCTGCTGGTCGCCGCGGCCGGGCCCGGCTGGGCCCTGACCGCGTGCGCGGTCGCCATGGCCGGGACGGTGCCGCTGATGCTCATGCTGCGGCCGGCGCGGGCCACGGCGCCGGGCGAGAGCCCGGGGATGCTCCGCGAACTGCGTGAGGGCTGGGCCGAGGTCCGGTCGCGGACCTGGCTGTGGGTGATCATCGGCCAGTTCGGCGTCGTGATGGCGGCCTGGTACGGGGGCTTTCAGGTACTCGGGCCGGTGGTGGCCCGCCAGCATCTCGGCGGCGCCGCGGCCTGGGGCGGGATCACGGCGGCGGAGTCCTGCGGGCTCATCGCCGGCGGCCTTGTCTCGCTGCGCTTCTCCCCGAGACGGCCGATGCTGTTCTGCGTCCTGGCCGGCGCGGTCGTCGCCTGCGCTCCCCTGGCGCTCGCCCTGGTCCTGCCGCTGCCGGCGATCTGCGCGGCCACGTTCGTCCTGGGCGCCGCGACCGAGGTGATGATGGTGCTGTGGATGGTCGCCCTCGCCCGGATGATCCCGCCGGACAAGCTGGCCCGCGTGTCGTCGTATGACGCCCTCGGCTCGATGATGGCGATGCCGCTCGGCGCCCTGGCCGTCGGTCCGGTGGCGGACGCGATCGGCGTACGCGGGACGCAGTTCGGCGCGGCCGGGCTCATCGCGGGCGTGTCGCTCCTGTGCCTGATCCCCCGCGACATCCGCGGCATCCGGGCGGCCGACCTGGTCTCCCCCGCCCCCGCCCCCGTGACCGTCCCCGGCCCGGCGCTTCCGTAAGGCGGAAAGATCTCGTGATCATTTTCGGCGGAGGCCCTCTGAGCGGCTGGAATGTCGTACCCGCGGCGTAGCGTTCGGGGCATGAACCTTCCTAAGCGCCCTTCAGACCGACGGCACCCCTCCGGGTGTCCCGACCGCGGCCCGGATACTGGGCGGGAACCGGATCATCTGGCCTACATGAACTGGATCGCCGGCCAGGTCGGGGAGCACGGCTGGGCCTCCCCCGGCGTGATCGGCGGTGACGGGCAGCCGCCGTGGGCCTACAGCGTGGGCCTGTGGCTGACCTGCCAGTCGGCCGAGCTGATCGTGTGCGGCGTCCCGGCGGAGAACATGACGGGGATCATCGACGCCATCGGCGGGCGGGTCGCTGACGGCGCGCGGCTGGAGCCGGGCGACCGGCTGACCGGCATTTGCGCCGCGCGGCTCGAGTTGCGGCCGGTGGACCTGAGCTGGCGGAAAACCAGCCTGCTCGAGGTCTCCGACGAGTTCTACGGTTTCGTCCGTCCCCCGTACCTGCAGGTGGTGTGGGCCGACCAGGAGGGCCGGTTCCCCTGGGAGCCCTTGTTCCGCGCGGAGTACCGCGATCATCAGCCGTTCCTGTGGCTTCCCAAGGATGACAACCCTCCGGGTCCCTGGACCCGGATCGACCGGTAGCCCCGGCCCCCCGGACGCGCCGTCAGCCGAAGAAGACCTCGGCTTCGGCGTAGCGCTCCGCGGGAACCGTCTTCAGTTCCCGCGTGGCCTCGGCCAGCGGCACGCGCACGATGTCGGTGCCCCGCAGCGCCACCATCTGCCCGAACGCCCCGTCCTGGACCGCCTGCGCCGCGTGCAGGCCGAACCGGGTGGCCAGGACCCGGTCGAACGCGGTCGGCGTGCCGCCCCGCTGGATGTGACCGAGGACCGTGCAGCGCGCCTCCTTGCCGGTGCGCTTCTCGACCTCGGCGGCGAGCAGCGACCCGATGCCGCCCAGCTGGACGTGGCCGAAGGCGTCCGTCTTCCCGGAAGACGTGGCCAGGCTGTCGTCCTTCGGCGAAGCGCCCTCGGCGACGACGACGATCGGGGCGTACCGGGTCTGGAACCGGTGCTCCACGTAGCCGCACACTTTGTCTATGTCGAACGGGTTCTCCGGGATGAGGATCACGTTGGCGCCGCCGGCCAGGCCGGCGTGCAGCGCGATCCAGCCGGCGTGCCGGCCCATCACCTCGACGATCAGCGCCCGGTGATGCGATTCGGCCGTCGTGTGCAGCCGGTCGATCGCCTCGGTGGCGATGTTGACCGCGGTGTCGAAGCCGAACGTGTAGTCGGTCGCGCCCAGGTCGTTGTCGATGGTCTTCGGCACGCCGACGACGCGGACCCCCTCGGCGTGCAGGCGAGCCGCGACGCCAAGGGTGTCCTCACCGCCGATGGCGACGAGCGCGTCCACCCCGAGCCGGGCCAGGTTGTCCTTGATCCGGTCCACGCCGCCGCGGCCGGACCCGCCCTCCGCGAAGGGGTTGGTCCGGGACGATCCCAGGATCGTCCCTCCGCGCGGCAGGATGCCCCGCACGGCTTCCACGCCGAGCGGCACGGTGTCCGCCTCCAGCGGGCCCCGCCACCCGTCCCTGAAGCCGGTGAACTCCAGGCCGAACTCCTGAACGCCGCGCCGGACGACGGCGCGGATGACCGCGTTAAGTCCCGGGCAGTCGCCACCCCCGGTAAGCACTCCCACTCGCATAGCCACAGCGTAGCCAGGCGGGGCGGAATTTTTAAGGGAGGCGCGCGTTAACCGGCCTGATCCGTTTCGCCAGCGGACTCGGGCGACTTCGACGACGACTTCTTGATGTACTCGCCGACGTACTCCTGGTCCGACAGCGCGTGGATCGCCTGCATGATCTCGTCGGTCACCGCCCGCAGCGCGTCCCGGTCGGTCTCCCGGCCGTAGTACTGGGAGAACTCCAGGGGCTTGCCGAAGATCACCCCGGGACGGATTTTCATGTTGGGACGGAAGCTGTCCCGCGGCAGGAACTCGAACGTGTCGACCATGGCGCACGGCACCACCGGGGCGCGCGATTCCAGGGCCAGCCGGGCCACGCCGGTGCGGCCGCGGTACAGCCGGCCGTCCGGGGACCGCGTGCCCTCCGGGTAGATTCCCAGCACCTTCCCCTGGGCCAGCACGCCTAGCCCGGTCCGGATCGCGGCCTCGCTCGCGGCGCCGCCGGAGCGGTCGATCGGGATCTGCCCGACGCCGCTGAAGAACGCCTTGCTCAGGAATCCCTTGATGCCGGGACCGTTGAAGTACTCCGCCTTGGCCAGGTACGTCACCTTGCGGGGCACCGGGAACGGGCCGAAGAAGTGGTCGGCAAACGACAAGTGGTTGCTAGCGAGGATCACCGGTCCCCGCCGGGGAACGTTCCGCACGCCACGGGACCAGAAGCGGAACACGATCTTCAACGACACGCCAAGCGTGTACTTCGTTACCCAGTAGAACACCTAAACATAGTGGCACGTCCGGCGGCATGGGTTGGCACGATTGGGATGCCTGGGACGTATGCGCGTCCGGGAGGAACACCGGAACCCCGGCGCCCGCGGCGGGTCCGGGGACAATCTCTCCCCTCCGGGTGCGCTCCGGCCACCGGGCGTGCGACTATGCGTAGCAGTCCCCCTCGCTTCCGGGGACCGCTCGTCGGCCGGTACTGGTGTTAGCCGGCGGGAAGGAACGGTATAAGGACTAGCAGTGGCGAACGGGGACGCGCCCGGAGACGGCGCGACAGGCAACGCGGCAGGCGGCAGCAGCGACGAGGCGGCATGGCAGGACCTCGTCGCCCGGTTCGACGCGCCCGCTCCCGAGGCCGGGGACGGCACCGCGCCCTGGCCGGAGCGCGAAGATCTCGCCGGCCCGGAGCCGTCCCCTCCGGAGCCCGGGTCCGAGTCCGGGCCGGAGCCTGATTCCGGACCGCTGCCCGCCGCTCCGGAGCCCGCGTCCGCGCCCGGCTCGCCCGGGCCGGGGAGCGGCCCGCGAGACTCTCATGCGCCCGAGGACCCGGACGACGAGCATTACGTCCCGCCGGAGCCGCCGCCGCTGCCGAAGCTGAACCCCGCGACGAAGCTGGCCTGGTTCGCGCTGTTCGGCGGGCCGGCCTACCTACTGATCTGCACCGTCGTGGGGTGGCATGTGTCCGGGCTCGCCGCCTTCCTGTGCGTCGCCGCCTTCATCGGCGGCTTCGCCGCCCTCGTCATCCGGATGGACAACGGTGGGCCACGCGACTCCGGGCCCGGCGACGGCGCCGTCGTCTGAGGAACCCGGGGATTCCGGAGAAGCCGCCGGCCCGGGAAAGCCCGCGGAACCGCCCGGCCGCTGCTGTTGTTGCTGCTGCTGGGCCTTCATCGCCGACTCGAAGAGACCGAAGGCGCCCCGCGCCAGGCCGGCCAGCGTGTCGCTCGCGGCGGCGGCCGCCGGTCCCAGCCCGCTGGTACTGCCCGTGTCGCGGTACTGGCGCGCCGCGCGGCAGATCGGGCACCACTGGCACTCGGGCGGTTCCTCGGCCGCGCCCGGGGGCTCGGTCGTCGCGGTATCCCACACGTCGGCGGAGTGCTGCTGCCCGCCGCCGACCGTGGAGCGGACCCGGTCCGTGACATCCCGGCCCAGGCCCCGGGCTCCGGCCTTCGCCCCGGCCAGCCCTCGCTGCATCAGCCAGCGCTGAAAATCGCCAATCGGGTCGCTGCCCGGCTGCGTGCTCATACTCGTCACGGTACTCCCCGCGCAAAGGGCACGGAGTTACAGATCGACCACGAAGGGCTCGCGCGTGGCCCGGAAGTGACCGACGTTCACGCATTCCGTGCGCCCGATCCGGACCCGGCGGGCGAGCGGGTTATGGACGTGACCGAAGAACGCGTACCGGGGCTGGATCCTGCGGATGGTCTCCAGCAGGGCCCCGCTGCCCGTCTCCATCCGGCGGGCTTTTACGTCGAAGAGCAGTTCCGGGACCGCGGGCGGGATGTGCGTGCAGATCACGTCGACCTCCCCCAGCGCGTCCAGCTTGGCCGAGAACTCGGTCTCGCTGATCTCGTTCGGCGTCCGGTAGGGGGAGACCAGCCCGGCGCCGGCGAACCCGAAGGCGATGCCGCCTACCTCGGCGCGGCCGCCGTCGATGACGTGATGGCCCGACTTCAGGTAGGTGTCCCACATGCGAGGCACGTCCACGTTCCCGTAGGTCAGGTAGGCGGGCTCGGCCAGGGCCCCGAACATCCGGGCGTACTGCCGGCGGGCGGCTTCCTCGGTGAGCGTCCGCATGTCGGTGCCGCGCTCGGCCGTGACCCGGGACGCGATCGACGCGGTCAGCTGCCGGGCCTCGTCGAACCGTCGCTCAGCGCGCAGGCGAATGTACGTACGGGCATGTTCCGCGCCGTAAAGTTCCGCAAAAATCCCTTGTGTGTGGTCCGCGTAGTCCAGGAACAGTAGCATGTCGCCAAGACAGATCAGCATATCGGCGCCATTGCCTGCCGCTGCGAGGGCGTCGGCAGTCCCGTGCACATCGCTCACTACGTGGACTCGCATGAGATCAACATAGGGCTCAAGCATCCGTAGGGAAAATGTTACCGATGAGTAGGGAAAGGCTGCAGGCTGTCCGTTAGGCTTGACCAGCGGTGTCGTCCATAAGTGGGGGGATGACGAATTCGAGGAGAGGGTTGTGCGCGAGTACAGCATTCCGCCATTGGCGGAGATTCCGGCCGCGGCAAACGCGGCCGACGTAGTGACCCGGCGCGCTGCGGAGGAACCGCACGCTGTCATGCTGCGCCGCCAGCGGGCGGACGGGTCCTGGGCGGACATCACCGCCGCCCAGTTCCGTGACGACGTCTACGCCCTGGCCAAGGGCCTGGTCGCCGCGGGTATTGAGCCGGGCGACCGTGTCGCCATCATGTCGCACACTCGCTACGAGTGGACGGTTTTCGACTACGCTGCGTGGTGTGTTGGCGTTGTCGTCGTGCCGATCTATGAGACGTCCTCGGCGGAGCAGGCGGAGTGGATCCTTACCGACACCGCCGCCAAGGCCATTTTCGTCGAGACTGAGGACTTCGAGCGCCTGGTCGGCCAGTCGCGCGACCGGCTGGTCAACCTGCAGTACCTGTGGCGAATCGACATCCACCTGCACGACCTGATCGCGGCCGGCGCCGGCATCAGCGACGACGTCGTGGCCGAGCGCACCCGGACCGCGCACGCGGCCAGCCTGGCGACGATCATCTACACCTCCGGGACCACCGGCCGTTCCAAGGGCTGCGAGGTCACCCACGAGAACCTTCTCACGGTGTCCCGCAACTGCTTCCTGGGACCGCTGCACGGCCTGGCGCAGCTTGACCAGTCGTCCACGGTGATGTTCCTGCCGCTGGCCCACGTGTTCGCGCGGATCATCCAGGCCACCTGCCTGGAGGCCGGCGTCATCCTGGGCCACCAGGGCGACCTCAGCCAGCTGCTGCCGGCGCTGGACAGCTTCAAGCCGAGCTTCGTGCTCGCGGTGCCGCGCGTCTTCGAGAAGGTCTACAACACGGCCGAGCAGAAGGCCATCGGCGAGGGCAAGGGCAAGATCTTCCACAAGGCCGTGGACGTCGCCGTCGCCTACAGCGAGGCGATGGAGGCGGGGCACGGAGCGTCCCTGGGCATCAAGCTCCAGCACGCCATCTTCGACAAGCTGGTCTACGGCAAGCTGCGCGCCGCGCTCGGCGGCCGGGCCCAGGCCGCCGTCTCCGGCGGCGCCGCCCTGTCCCCGCGGATCGGTCACTTCTTCCGCGGCATCGGCGTGCCCATCGTCGAGGGCTACGGCCTGACCGAGAGCACCGCCCCGCTGGCGGTCAACCGGCCCGAGCGGCAGAAGATCGGCAGCGTCGGCCAGCCGGTCCCGGGCGTCTCCCTCCGTATCGCCGACGACGGCGAGATCCTGGCCCGCGGCAAGTCGATCATCCCGGCCTACTGGCGCAACGACCAGGCCACCAAGGACGCTTTCACGCCCGACGGCTGGTACAAGACCGGCGACATCGGGATCATCGACGATGAGGGCTTCCTGTTCATCACCGGCCGCAAGAAGGAAATCCTCGTCACGGCGGGCGGTAAGAACGTCTCCCCCACCCTGCTCGAGGACCGGCTCCGCGCCAACCTCCTGATCAGCCAGTGCATGGTCGTCGGCGACGGCCAGCCGTTCATCGGCGCGCTGATCACGATCGACTCCGAGACCTTCGGCCCGTGGAAGGAGCGGCTCGGCAAGCCGGCCCGCGCCACCGTCGCGGACCTGCGCGACGACCCCGACCTGGTGGCCGCCATCCAGTCCGCGGTCGACGACGCCAACAGCGCCGTCTCCCGGGCGGAGTCGATCCGCAAGTTCCGGATCCTGGACGGCGACTTCACCCAGGAAGGCGGCCAGCTGTCCGCCAAGCTGGGCATCAAGCGGAACGTCATCGCCAAGGAGCGTGCGGCCGACATCGACGCACTCTTCACCCGCTAGCCCCGGCTGAGCCTGGCCTTAGCGCGCTCCGGCCCCGTCCGCCCTCGCGGTGGACGGGGCCGGACGCTTTTACGCGTCGATGATGGCCCGCAGGCGGGCGGCGGCCTGCTCCCAGGACCAGTCTCGTTCGACCCAGGCCCGGCCCTTCTCCCCGATCGCCCGGGCCCGCGCCGGATCCGCCAGCAGCTCGGTGACGCGCGCGGCGAGCGCCCCGGTGTCCCGGCCCGGTACCACGAACCCGGAGTCGCCCTCGGAGATCGCGTCGGGGGCCCCGCCGGAGTCCCCGCCGATCACCGGCAGCCCGGCGGCCGAGGCCTCGAGGTACACGATGCCCAGCCCCTCCACGTCGAGTCCGCCCCGGCGGGTCCGGCACGGCATGGCGAACACGTCACCGGCACAGTAGTGGGCCGGGAGCTCTTCGGAGGCGACCGAGCCGGTGAAGGTGACGTGAGCGGATACCCCGATCCGTTCGGCCAGGCGCTTGAGGGTTTTCAGGTACGGACCGCCGCCCACGATGAGCAGCGAGGCGTCGGGGACCCGCTTCAGGACCTCCGGCCAGGCCCGGACGAGGGTGTCCTGGCCCTTGCGCGGCACCAGGCGGGACACGCACACCACCACGGGACGCCCGGTCAGCCCGTGCCGTTCCCGGATCGCCCGGCCGGCCTCCGGATCGGGCCGGAACCGTTCCGCGTCCACGCCCGGTACCAGCCGCAGCATGCGCGAGCCGGCGCCCGCGGACAGCGCGCGGGAGACCCGGACCCGGAAGTACTCGCCCAGGTAGGTGACGACGTCGGTCTCTTCCCCGATCCGGTGCAGGAGCGCGCGGGCGCCCGGCAGCGCGGCCCATCCGGCCTCGTGGCCGTGGGTGATCGCGACCGCCCGCTCGACCCCCGCCCGGCGCAGGGCCGGCGTGATCAGGCCCAGCGGGGCCGCGGCGCCGAAGACGACGGCCTCGGCCTTCTTCTCCTTCGCGATCGCGACCGCGCGGCTGGTCACCGACGGGCCCCCGATCATCAGCGACGTGGGGTGGCGGATCACCTCGAACGGCTGGGCCCGGTCGAACGCGGCGTCGCCGTCCCACTTGGGGGCGTAGACCGTCAGGCGCTCCGGCGGGAGGCGGAGGGCGAGGGAGTGGATGAATGACTGAATGCCGCCCTGACGGGGCGGGAAGTCATTGGTGACGATAAGCGTGCGGCGCATGGCAACCTCAGTGTATTGGGGTCTCCATGCGCCGCGGGAAGCGTGCGGCCGGACTTAGCCCGGCCGGACGGCTCCGTCCTCGTTCTGCTGGTACCAGTCCGTGTTCATCGGTCTCTCCGTGACGTCCTGGCCGGTTTGCGGTGCGTCCACGATGTTCCCGTTGCCCACGTACATTGCGACGTGATCCTCGCCGTCGTAGTAGATGAGGTCGCCGGGCTGGAGGTCGGACATGGAGATGTGCGGCAGCGACGCCCACTGCTCCTGGGTGGTACGGGGGATGTTCACCCCGGCCGAGGCCCAGGCCGCCATCTGCAGGCCCGAGCAGTCGAACCCAGCCGAGCACGGCCCGGTGGCCCCGTAGACGTAAGCACAGGAGTCCTGGGCCATCTGCAGGTCGTAGGCGACGGCCTTCGACGCGTTGCCGGACCCGGTCACCGAGGTGATGGCGCTCTTGACCGGGTTGCTGCTCGAGCTGGAGCCGCCGCCCAGGGTCTTCGCCTCGACCTGCTGCTTCTGCTGCTCGGTCAGCGAGGCCAGCTTGGACTTCTCGCTGTCCAGCGCCTGCTGAGCCTGATTCTTCGTCTTCTCCTGCTTCGACGCCAGCTGGGCGATGCCCGTCTCGGTCCGCTTCTGCGACTGCTGGACGCTCTGCAGGGACCGCGCGGCGGTCAGGAACTGGTTGGCCTCCTCGTTGCGGGCGCCCGCGATCTCCGTGATCATGGACGCCTCGTTCAGCACCTTGGAGGGGCTGCCGGTGGTCAGCAGCCCGGCCAGGGACGTCTGGCCGGAGTCCTCGAACGACGCGTTGGCGATCTGGACGACCTTGGCCCGGTCGGTCGTGTAGGCCTTCTTCTTAACGGCCATGTCCTTGTTGACCTGGTTCAGCTTCGCCTTGGCGTCCGTGAGCTTCTGTTCCGTGGAGTCATACTGCTCGCTCGCGTGGTCGAACTGGGACGTCAGCTGGTTGACCTGTGCTTCCACCTGGTTCATCGTCGGCTGCGGCTGGGCCGTCGCGACCGAGGCCACTCCGGTCGCGGCTCCGGCCGCCAGCAAGACGGCGGCCACAATGGCAAGACTCCGTCTGGACCTCGACAAACGCGCCGCAATACGCTCACGTACCGTTATTGACACGATATTTCACCCTCCCCCGGGACAGAAACCAGCCCGGACCCTCAGCCGACATCTCGGCGCCTTCGCGGCGACTCCCCACAGTGGCCGGTCACATCTAGGCGCTGACCAGGCTATTGAGGGAACAGGTGACACTTCAACCGATTCCGGCAAAGATGATTATTGTCTTACGAAGGGCCTGCGGGTCACTGTGAGGCCGTAACCGGGCCGTCCGCCGCGGCCGCCCCGGGACGGCGAGCGTGACCGGGATGTGACTCCGAGCAGGCGCTGGGTTGGCGGATTTCCCGAAAATGTCAGTGGCCCCGTCTACGGTTGTCCCATGAATGAGGCGAAGATCGTGTACGCGGCGGCAGAGGCCGGCGTTCCCCAGCCGCTCGCCCGGGACCGGCTCGCCGACCTGGAGTACGTCGTCGTGGACGTGGAGACCACCGGCTGGACGCCGGAGGAGGCCGCCATCACCGAGATCGGGGCGGTCCGGATCCGCCAGGGAGCGGTAGTCGCGGAATTCACCTCGCTCGTCAACCCGGGCGCGCCGGTGCCGGGGCCCATCTCCGAGCTCACCGGCCTCGATGACCAGATCCTGGCCCCCGCCCCGCCGGTCGCCGCGGTGCTTCCCGGACTGCTGGCCTTCTCCCGGGGCTGCGTGCTCTCGGCGCACAACGCTCCGTTCGACGTCGCCTTCCTGAGCGCGGCCTGCCAGGCCTCCGGCCTGGAGTGGCCCGGGTACCCGATCGTGGACACGCTGCGGCTGGCCCGGCAGCTGATGACCTCGCCGGACGAGGTGGCCGACCGCAAGCTGGGGACGCTGGCCGGGTTCTTCGGCACGCCGACCCTGCCCACCCACCGGGCGCTGGACGATGCCCGCGCGACCGCGTCGGTGCTGCGCCATCTGCTGGAGCGCCTCGAGGCCCGGGGCGTCACCACCATCGCCGAGCTCACCCCGTGGCTGGAGACCCTGGAGGCCGCCCAGGCCGCCGAGGCCCGGGCCGCCGCGGCCCTGGCCCAGGCTCAGGCCGCCGAGGCGCGGGCGGAGGCCGGGGAGCCGGCCGATAGGGTAAGGCCCGGCAGCGCGCCGTCCAGTTGACAACGGAGGCACCCATTGGTCACCGCCATCGTCATGATCAAGGCCGACATCCAGCGCATCCCGGAGGTCGCCGAGTCCATCGCGCAGATCCCGGCGGTGAGCGAGGTCTACTCGATCACCGGCGACTTCGACCTGGTCGCCCTGGTCCGCGTGCGGACGCACGATGAGCTCTCGGACGTCATCCCCGGCACCCTCAACAAGATCCCCGGCGTGATCTCGACCGAGACGCACATCGCGTTCCGGACCTACTCGCGGCACGACCTCGAGGCGGCCTTCTCCATCGGCCTGTCCGACTGACGGTCCCTGGGGCGCAAGAACGCCCCGGCTCCGCTGAGATGCGGTGCCGGGGCGTTCTGCGTGGCAAACAGGAACGGGGCTAGCCGGAGCCGGCCCCGCTCGCGTCACTCGTGATCGTGCTCCTCGGACGAGCCGGAGCCCACCGCGGCGTGCTCGCCGCCGGAGACCTCGCCGTGGCCGTCACCATGGCCGTGGCCGTGGTCTTCCATCGGCTCGACCTCCTCGGTGAAGGCGCGGTTGGCGATCGACCGGGCCTTGCCCATGAGGCCCCGGGAACTCGGAGCGGGCACGCCGTTGGCGTCCGTCTCCTCGCCCGACGGCAGCGCCGTCGGGATCACCCGGGAGTCCAGCACCGCCAGCTCTTCCTCGGTGGCCGGGGTGTGGACCTCGATGAACTCGCCGTCCGGCATCTGCCTCAGGATGCCGCTCTCGTAGCCGTGGGCCACGATCCGCGCGTCCGCCCGCTGCAGGCCGATACAGATCCGCTTGGTGATGAAGTAGCCGCCGATCGGCACGACGAACATCGCGATCCGCGCGATCCAGGTGATCGTGTAGAGCGGCACCTGGAACCGGTCGGCGAGGACGTCGTTCGCGCCCTCCGCCCACAGGATTCCGTAGAAGGCGACCGCCGCCACGCCGATGCCGGTGCGCACCGGAGCGTTGCGCGGCCGGTCGTTGATGTTGTGGATCCGCTTGTCCCCGGTCGCCCACTGCTCGAAGAACGGCCACAGCCCGGCACCGGTGAAGATGATGCCGAGCGGCACCGCGGCCGGCAGGAGCACCGACAGCGACAGCGTGTGCCCCAGGAAGTTGATCTCCCAGGCGGGCATGACGCGCAGCGCGCCTTCCAGCACGCCCATGTACCAGTCCGGCTGCGAGGCCGAGGAGATCGCCAGCGGGGTGTACGGACCGTACATCCACACCGGGTTGATCTGCGCCACCGTCGACAGCAGCACCAGGGCACCGAAGATGAAGAAGAACCAGGCCTGCCCCTTGAGCAGGAAGTACGGGAAGAACGGCGCTCCGACGACGTTCTTCTCCGTGTTCCCCTTCATCGGCATCTGGGTGTGCTTCTGGTGGAACATCAGGAACAGGTGCGCCGTGACCAGGGCCAGGATCAGGCCCGGGACCAGGAACACGTGCAGGATGTACATCCGCGGTACGACCGTGGTGCCCGGGAACTGCCCGCCGAACAGGAAGAACGACAGGTAGGTGCCCACGATCGGGATCCCCTGGAGCACGCCGCCGAAGATCCGCAGGCCGGCGCCGGACAGCTGGTCGTCCGGGAGCGAGTAGCCGAACAGGCCCTCGAGCATGCCCATCGCGAGCATCCCGAGGCCGATCAGCCAGTTGAGCTCGCGCGGCTTGCGGTACGCGCCGGTGAAGAACACGCGGAGCATGTGCGCGAAGATCGCGACCATGAACAGGTTCGCGGCCCAGTGGTGGATCTGCCGGACCAGCAGGCCGCCGCGGATGTCGAAGGAGATCCGCAGCGTCGACTCGTACGCCTGCGACATCGTGATGCCGTTCAGCTTGGCGTAGGAGCCGTGGTACACGACGTCCTGCATCGACGGCACGAAGAACAGCGCCAGGTAGGTGCCCGTCAGCAGGAGGATGACGAACGACCAGAGCGCGATCTCGCCGAGCATGAAGGACCAGTGGTCCGGGAAGACCTTGCGCATCAGCACGCGCACGCCGCCCGCGGCGTGGAACCGGTCGTCCAGCCAGCCGCCGACGCCCGAGAGTCCCTCGGGAATCTTTACTGCGTCTTGGTCACTCATCCGCGCTCCCAGAAGCTCGGGCCGACCGGCTGGGTGAAGTCGCTGGCGGCGACCAGGTAACCGTCGGCGTCCGTGGTCAGCGGCAGCTGCGGCAGCGGGCGCGCCGCCGGGCCGAAGACCACGTTGGCCCCGTGCGCCGCGTCGAAGGTCGACTGGTGGCACGGGCACAGGATGTGGTGGGTGGTCTGCTCGTACAGCGCGACCGGGCAGCCGACGTGGGTGCAGATCTTGGAGTAGGCGACGATGTTGTCGACCGTCCAGGACTGCGACCCGACCTTGATGCCGCCGTTGTACTTCGTCGGGATGTCCAGCTCGCCGTCGGCGAACTTGATCAGGATGACCCCCGCCTTGGCGAGCTCAGTCGGCTGGTCATCGTACCCCTCGGGGATAACCGTGATCATCGAGCCGGGCGTGGCCAGGTCGGACGGCCGCAGCGGCCGGTTCCCGCCGAAGGTGACGGCGCGCAGGCCCTTGCGCCACGCCGTGTGCCGCAGCGAGGTCCCGGGCAGCGGCCCGAGGTCGCGCAGCAGGAACAGCGGGGCCAGCGCCAGCGGCGCGGTGGCCAGCAGCATCGTGCGGCGCAGCAGCGGCCGCTTGGTGAGCTGGCTGACCGCGGCGCCCTCGGAGAACTCGCGCTGGAAGGCCTTGCGGTCCTCCGGCGCCGACTGCATCTCGTGGCGCTCTTCCTCGATCTCGATGTCCGGCGTGATCTGCCGGACCCAGATGATCGAGCCGGTGCCGAGCGCCAGCAGCGCGATCGCCAGCGTGCCGCCCAGGACCAGGTTCGACCGGAACGCGGCGACGATCGGGTCGGCGCCGGCCGGGATGTTGGCCTTGCCCACCTCGATGCCCACGTAGCCGGCGAGGAAGCCGCAGCCCGCGAGGAACGCGAGGACGAACAGGAGAGCGACGATCCGCTCGGCGCTCTTCGCCGCTACCGGGTCCTCCGGGTCGAAGCTCTGGGCATCGCCCATCAGGGCCGAGGTCTTTCTCGGCTCGGTCTCGGCCGTCTCAGTGTCAACCGCGCTGGGCGTGGGCGACGGCGTTCCCACCTTTCGCTCAGGGCCCCGCGGTACGTCTGTCTCACTCATGACTTACTGCTCCGATTCAACCCTGTTGGATCGCCGCTTCGCGGTGAGCCACATGGCAATGAGCACGAGGAAGCCGAGTCCGCCGAGCCAGGCCACGAGGCCCTCGGTGACCGTGCCGGTCCGGGCGAGCGAGAACCCGCCGGGGTTGGCCTCGTTCCTCGTCTTCGTGACGTAGGCGATGATGTCGCGCTTCTCGGACGGGGTAACGGTCCCGTCGCCGAAGACCGGCATGGCCTCCGGGCCGGTCAGCATCGCCTCATAGATCTGGGCCGGCGTGGACTGATTCAGCGTCGGCGCGGACTTCCCGTAGGTCAGCGCGCCGCCCGCGCCGGCGAAGCCGTGGCACTGCGAGCAGTTCGTGCTGAACAACTGCTGCCCGAGGGCGGTGTCGGCGCCGTCCGTCGACGTCTGCTGCTGATCCGGGACCGCCGGGCCGCCGCCGAGGGAGGCCACGTAGCCGGCGATGTCGTAGATCTGCTTCTGCGAGAAGGAGGTCGGCTTGCGGTCTTCCTCAGCGCCGTATTCCTTGGCCGGCATACGGCCGGTCGACATCTGGAAGTCGACCGCGGCCGCGCCCGCGCCAACCAGCGACGGCGCCTGCGACGTGCCCTGCGCGTCCAGCCCGTGGCAGGACGCGCAACTCGTCTCGAAGAGCGACTTGCCCTGAGAAACTGACGTGGAGGCCTGGCTGGGCGCCGAAGCGTCGGCGGTGCCCCCGCTGGAAAGCACGCCGTAGAGCGTTCCTGCCACGACGAGACCCCCGGCGATGGCCGCGTAACCGGCCCACGGGCGCCTGCGCCGAGCGATGTTCGAGCTCACTCGGTGTCCTCTTGCTAGTGGATGAGGTAGATGGTGGTGAACAGGCCGATCCAGACGACGTCGACGAAGTGCCAGTAGTAGGACACGACGATCGCGCTGGTCTGCTGTTCCCTGGTGAAACGCTTGGCGACGTAGGTGCGTCCCAGAAGGAAGAGGAACGCGAACAGGCCGCCGGTCACGTGCAGCCCGTGGAACCCGGTGGTCAGGTAGAACACCGAGCCGTAGTTGCTGGACGAAAGCGTGAGGTGGTCGTCATGGACGAGACCCCAGTACTCGTAGGCCTGGCCAAGCACGAAATACAGGCCCATCACAAACGACAGCCAGTACCACTCGCGAAGCCCCCAGCGCTTGACGTTGAGAAGGCCGCCAGCGCGTCCCACCTGGCCTCGCTCCACCGCGAACACGCCCATCTGGCAGGTCACAGACGACAGCACGAGAACAGTGGTGTTGATCGAAGCGAGTCTTAGGTCAAGGTGCGTATGGTACGGCCACGGGAGGCCCTGGCCCTTATCTACCGAACGGATGGTGAAGTACATCGCGAACAGCGCAGCAAAGAACATCAGCTCACTGGACAGCCAGATGATGGTGCCCACGTTGACAAGGTTCGGTCTGCTGGCGAGGCTGCGCGGTACCGCCGGTGTCTCGGTCACGGATGCTGTTGCCACGGAGCCATTATTACGACATCGCGTAGGGGACGCGCACCCGACCCCCCAGTTCTCTCACACTTTCCTGAGAGCCGGGCTCTGAAACCAGGTGGAGGCACCGATATGATGCGGGATCATGAAGGTCGTTGTGTACAGCCACGACGCCGACTCGCGCGCGGAGATGAAGCTCGCGATCGGCCGCCGTCCCGCCCCTGACGTGCCCGAGGCCGAGATCATCGAGGTCGCGACCGCTCCCGCACTGTTCAAGCTACTCGACGTCGGCGGCGTCGATGTCATGGTGCTCGACGGCGAGGCCCAGCCCGCCGGCGGCATGGGCATCTCCCGCCAGGCCAAGGACGAGATCTACGACTGCCCCCCGGCGCTGCTGGTCATCGGCCGCCCCGATGACCGGTGGCTGGCCACGTGGTCCCGGGCGGACGCGGTCATCAGCCACCCGCTCGACCCGGTCACGCTCGCCCGCGAGCTCGCCGGGCTGATGCGGACCCGCGCCGCCGCGCTCCCGGCGAGCTAACCCCCTTCCCGCCCTAACGGATCTTCGTTCCTCCCCCGCTTCCATGTCTCGTGAGGTGCCCCAGATGGACACGCTGAGCTGGCCCGCGCTCCTGCGGCGCCTCATCCAGGGCGAGGCCCTCACCGCTGACGAGACCGCCTGGGCGATGAACGAGATCATGGAGGGGGCCGCGTCCCCGGCGCAGATCGCGGGCTTCGGCGTCGCGCTGCGGGCCAAGGGCGAGACACCCGAGGAGATGACCGGCATCGCGTCCTCGATGCTGGATCACGCCACCCCGATCACGCTGCCCGGCCCCGTCACCGACCTGGTCGGCACCGGGGGTGACGGGGCCCACACCGTCAACATCTCGACGATGGCGACGATCGTGGCCGCGGCGGCCGGGGTTCCCATGGCCAAGCACGGGAACCGGGCCGCGTCGTCCAAGTGCGGGGCGGCGGACGTGCTCGAGGAACTCGGCGTGGTGATCGACCTTCCGTCCGAGGCGTCGCAGGCGCTGTTCTCCGAGGTCGGGATCGTGTTCCTGTTCGCGTCCCACTATCACCCGTCTTTCCGGCACGCCGGGCCGGTCCGCAAGGACCTGGGCGTGCCCACCTTCTTCAACTACCTGGGGCCGCTCACCAACCCGGCCCGGCCGACCTCGAGCGCGATCGGCATCGCCGACCCGGCCATGGGACCGGTGCTGGCCGGGGTCCTGGCCGAGCGCGGCAGCTCGGCGCTGGTTTTCCACGGCGGCGGCCTGGACGAACTCAGCACGACCGCCCCGTCCCAGGTGTGGCTGGTCTCGGGCGGCGTCGTGGTCCAGACGGAGTTCGACCCGCTGTCGGCGGGACTCTCCCGGGCTTCCCTGGAGGACCTGCGGGGCGGCGACGCCCGGTTCAACGCCGGCGTGGTCCGCTCCCTCCTGTCCGGGGAGACCGGCCCGGTCCGCGACATCGTCCTGCTGAACGCCGCGGCCGCCATCACCGCCAGCGAGGGCCTCCCCTTCGTCGGCACGGGCTCAGACGTGGCCGAGGGCCTCACCAAGGCCCTCTCCGACGGTATCGTCCGCGCCGCCCAGTGCGTTGACTCCGGCGCGGCGTCGGACCTCCTGGCCCGCTGGACCGCCACCAGCAACCGCCTCGCCACCCCGAGGCCGCGGTGAAGAGGCCTCAGCCGCCGCGGATCTCGTCCATGTGCTCGTAAAGAGCGGTGCGACTGATCCCCAGTTCCCGTGCTAGCTCCGCCTTGGAGTAGGTTCCCAGAAGGTGACGTGCCTGGCTAATTCGCCGTCGAGGGCACCCTTAGCACCTCCGAGGCCAACGACCAGTTCGCGCACGCTTGCGACGGCGAGATCATCAGCGCGGTCACGACCTCCGTCCCGCCGCACTGGCAGGGCCGCGCTCGTCGCCGATGCCCGCCAGCACGAGCGGGACCGGGTAGTGGGCTGGCGTGAGGATCTCATCGCGGATCTCGGTAATCCCCGTGTCAGCCCTGACGATCTGCGCGCCGCGGAAGACGCGGAGCGGCAGCGCCTGAGAGCTTCCGGGCTGTCGGGAGGAACAGTAGACCCGGCACCGGTACGCGCGCACATCGAAGCACTGCTCAACGCGGGGATGGGCCGGGACACCATCTGCCTTCGCGGCGGCCTTCCCCCAGTCACCTTCGATCGCATCATGAACGGCCACCAGCCCGCCATCTCAGGCGTCATCGCCCAACGGCTCCTCTCACTGGAGATCCCGCCCTCCTGACCCCAGGTCCGCTCGGTGCTCGCCGTCCAAGTTGCTCACCGTTCATCGCGCATAAGGCGTAGTCGCGGAGGGCAAACTCGTTCAGGATCTCGCGGCCGAATAGCTGCTTGCGATCAAGTTCGGTCAGTTCGGCAACGTCCGCCGCCTCATCCCATTCGCTCCGGATCGTGTCGACCTGAGCGTCGATGATGTCCTTGGCCTGCGCCGCGGTCAGCAAGTAGACCTGGCTCGCCGCCAGGCACGTGGCGAGTCGGCTGGAGCGGTCACCATTCCGCGAGATAGCCATCGCCTGGTTCGCCTCCGAACCCGATCTCGGTTGAGGACAGATGTCGTAGGCGGGGGTGAGAGCAAGACCGCCGTCTCCGTTGACGAACGCGGCATGGTTCCGGGGATGATCGTCAGTATTGCCGATGAGAACGTTGAACACGATCCGGGAAAACAACTCGCGCAAGGTTTCCGACGGGTTGTCAAACGAACGGCGAATATGGTCGGCCAAGTCCGCGTAGCTGCCGTAGCGTGCGCCCGTGAACTCGTCCAGCCCGAGGATCGTCAGCGCCGATACCATGTGCCGTCTCCGGCCTCCGCCAGGCCGGTCGAACCTCTCGACGAGCAGCACGTCCTTACCCGCGACGCGTCGTCCCTGTACGGGAGCCACGTCCAGGCCAACCCTGCGGGCTAGTTCCATCGCGACACCTTCCGCCTTGACGACCGGCCGGATGTCATTCGTCGAGGAGAACTTCGCGATCAGGCTCCGGTCACCGTCGGCCAGCAGCACTTTGGGTCGGGCACCGCCGATCGAGGTGCCCCGCATAAGCGCCTCCGCCAGCCCGGGCGGTAGCAGACGACCCGCCTCGATCTCGGCGGCGGCATTCATCAACTGCTCAAGCGTGGCCGAAGTCTCGGCCCGCGGAACGTAGTCCGTTGGGCTTTCCTGGAAGTCGAGGGCTCCGATGCGATCAGATCCCGATTCCAGCATGTACGTGAGCAGGCTGAGGTCCCCGGTGTCGCTAGCGTCGGTCAGGTGACCCAGATGCCGGGCGAGAATGATCCGCTGCCCCCATGAGTCCGGCGCACCGTCTCGCAGGCACCCGGCGATCGTCAGGCCCCCCTCTGGGAGCAGCACTCCTGCTTCGAGCGGCAGTTCAGGCCGGAACAGCGGCATAGCCTCGGGCCGCCCACGGTACGAGCGGGCGTAGGTGAACGTGTGCATGGGCCCGTCGGCGTCAATACGCCCGGCCACGACCGGCTCAGCGGCTCCGGGCAGCCAGATCCAGACGAACGCGCTCCGCGGATCAGAAGTCGTCATCGGCCTTTCCCCTCTTCCGGTACACGTGTGCGGGCAGCAGGGCCAGCCGATCCCGCTCACGGTCCACGATGCTTCCGAGCTGATTCGCTGGGACCCCGAACAGTTCGACGCCTACCAGTGTTGCCAGCTCGAACATCAACCCGATCTGAACCGTCGGCTCGCCCCGCTCGGCGTGGCCGAGTGTCACCCTCGAGATACCAGCCCGCTCGCTTAGCTCCGCCTGTGTCCAGCGCCGTTCCCTGCGCCCCTCAGCAATCCTCAGCCCAAGTACACGAGCCGCGTTCAGAGCCTGGGGCGAGTAAGTGCGGGCACGTCTCATGAAACCTCCGGGTAAATGCATAATACAGCTTACGTATTTTTTGATTTGTAAATTTTATTAGTCTGTCATCTAGAAGGGTAATGCCCCTCACTGGGCTCGTCTACGCCATGGCCGGTGCAGGCCGGGCTACCGGCCAGTAGATACTGGACGGCATGAGTGACCAGACTGAGCTTGTGAACGACCTGGCGCCAGCCGGCGTGCTGCGCGCCTCGATCAACCTGGGGAACCCCGTGCTGGCCCAGGGCACCCCGGACGCCCCGGCGGGCGTCACCGTGGACATCGCGACGGAGATCGCCTCCCGGCTGGGCGTGCCCGCTTCGTTCCTGTGCTTCGACGCGGCCCGGAAGTCCTTCGAGGCTCTGACCTCAGGGCAAGCCGACATCTGCTTCCTGGCGGACGAGCCCAAGCGGGCCGCAGAGGTGACCTTCAGCGCGCCGTACGTGCTGATCGAGGGCGTGTACGCGGTCCGCGAGGATTCTCCGCTGAGGGGCGCTTCTGAGGCCGACGCCGAGGGCATCCGCATCGGGGTCAAGGAAGGCTCGGCCTACGACCTGTTCCTGACCCGCACGCTGGCGCACGCGACCCTGGTCCGGGGCGCGGAGGGCACCACCGTCTTCACCGAGCAGGGGCTGGAAGTCGGCGCCGGCGTCCGTGAGCCCGTGACGGCCTTCGTAAACGACCACCCCGGCTTCCGCCTCCTGGACGGCCGGTTCATGGAGATCCCCCAGGCCGTCGGCATCGCCAAGTCCCAGCGCCCGGAGGCCGCCCGGTTCGTCCATGACACGGTCGAGGACCTGAAGCGCTCCGGCTTCGTCGCCGATTCCCTCCGCCGCACCGGCCAGACCGCCCCGGTCGCCCCGTTGGCCTAACCCGCCGCGAACGGCCATCCCCGAGCCGGGACGGGGCGTTGTTGCGCGGGCGGGGGTTCAGGCGGGTGGGCGGTCCGACGGCAGTCACGCTCGGCAGCGGGTGGCTGAGGCCGGCGGGTGGCCGGGGCCGAGCGCTGCCGCGAGAACCTGATCTTCCGGCGCGGGGCGCCTCCAGATCAGAACCT
>Ga0131853_10002308_pt1 | contig 34216 bp, 21 predicted proteins | sample TergutLab28metaG_FD_92764 | JGI IMG/M metagenome (GOLD analysis project Ga0131853, IMG submission 92764) | Labiotermes labralis P1 segment gut microbial communities from Petit-Saut dam, French Guiana - Lab288 P1 (version 2) (version 2) | ecosystem: Host-associated > Arthropoda: Insects >... | reverse complement strand
GGAATCGAAACGAAGTGTCACGGGGACTGACTCACTGACACGAAGTGCCCCGAAGGGGTTGAGGCAATCCCTTGCCTCAATCAGAGTGCCTGTCCCCAAGACATGAAGTGGGTATTTAGATAATCACGAAAATTTAGCACTCCTGTTTAATTTTGATAAAATTGAATAAATTGAAAAAGTGCAGTCAACTTTTCGACTGCACTTTTTTATTAACTTAAAAAGCAAAATATATTTATTAATACTTTTTTAACTTTATTATTGCGTTTCTTTAATCCTTTGCTCTAACATTGCTCTTTCATCTGTCTTAATCTTTTTGACATATCCTAAAAGCAATTCCGTTTGTTTTTTGTTAAGGACAATTTTCTGAGGATTTTTCTTTAACAACTCAATAAAAACAGTTTCCAATAGTTTTTTCATCACCTCACCAAATTTGATTTTTTCATTTTTAATAACACATTTCAAAATTTCATCAGCAAGTTCTAATTTATTTCCCACAATCAAATTCACGAGAACTTTAAAATTTTCACCGGAAAGGCTGTTTGCACAATATTGATAAACCGCTTTTTTAAGCATTACTTCATCTGATAACGCTTTTAAGCATTTTTGAGAGTTGTTTTCAAAAAACAAATTAAACATATCATCGCCAAGCATAAGCGCAATGCGCGCATTCTTTTCAAGGTCTTTTTCTCTCGTTGTGATTAGATAAACCCAAACATCGACTGCCTGAGAAAAGTCAAGCGAGAGAAAAGTTTTCATGTTTTTCATCAGGATGTCTTTATCCGAGAAAAAATCAACTTGAATGAATCGTTCAAAGGTTTGCAAAAATTTAAATTTCTTTGTATCCATGCCTTTATTTTAACATATATTTAACCTTATTTGCAAGTGATTTTGTTGACTTATCCCAAAAAAAGTGCTATTATAGTGATGAAATAATGATTTGGAGCGGTAACTTAGCATGAAAAAATCTATCAAGAAGTTTTATTATAAGTTTCAACTCAAAAATAGGAGACAAAACAAAAATGAGAATGACAAAAATTGTGGCGACAATTGGACCTGCTTGTGACAGCGTGAGCATGATAAAACGCCTCATCAAAGCGGGAATGAATGTTGCAAGGATAAATCTCTCCCACGGCAATTTCGACAAACACGAAAAACGCATCAACATGGTCAAAGAGGCGAGAGAGGAATTAAATGTTCCTGTTGCAATAATGCTCGACACTCGCGGACCTGAAGTTCGTGTTGACAGGTTCGTTAATGATTCAATCTATCTAAACGAAGGCGATGAATTCACCTTGACAACTGATGAGATTATTGGAGACCAACAACGGGTAAGCATTACATATAAGCCGCTAATTAACTTCGTTAAGCCCGGGGTCACAATTTTAGCAAATGACGGACTAATCGAGTTTGAAGTTATCTCAGTTACTAAAAAAGATATTGTCTGCAAAGTTTGCGCAGGGGGTGAGTTGTCAAACAGAAAGAGTTTGAATTTGCCTGATGTCAAGATTGAGATGCCTTATATTTCTAAGTATGACAAAGAGGGCTTTTTGTTTGGAATCGCTCAAAATGTCGATTGTTTTGCACTCTCATTTGTTCGAGACACTAATGATGTCTTAGAGGTAAGGGAACTTCTCGACAAAAACGGAGGAGAAGAGATTCACCTTGTTTCAAAAATTGAAAACAGAGAAGGCGTTGACAATTTCAAAAAAATAATCAAAGTTTGTGACGGTGCAATGGTGGCAAGAGGAGACTTAGGGGTTGAAATACCATTTGAAGAAATCCCGAAAATTCAAAAAGACATGATAAAAATTTGTGTTGATGAAGGCAAAAAAGTCATCACCGCAACGCAAATGCTAGAGAGCATGGTTCATTCAAAACGCCCGACCCGTGCTGAAATATCCGATGTCGCAAATGCAATCTATGACGGCACAAGCGCAATAATGCTCTCAGGGGAAACTGCTGCCGGAAAATTTCCGATTGAGTCAGTAAAAACAATGGACAAAATCGCTTGTCACACTGAAGAAAATATTGACTACAAAAAGCAATTTTCAAGATGTGATGCAGTCATCAACAATGTTGCGGACGCAGTCTCACACGCAACAGTGATGTCCTCATTTGACCTCAACGCATCAGCAATTATTGCAGTGTCACAAACAGGAGAAACAGTCCGAAAAATTTCCCGCTTTCGCCCAAACTGTCCGATACTGGGTTTGACCGCATCAAAGGCAGCCTATTATCAACTTAGTATGAATTGGGGAGTTCTGCCAATGCTCACAACAGAACATTCATCCTCAGACGAATTATTCAATTCAGCAATGAAAGCAGGAGTGGATAGCGGCTTATGCAAAAAAGGCTCACTGGCAATAATGGCAGCCGGAATTTCCGTCGGTGAGAGCGGCAAAACAAATGTAATGAGAATAGAGAATTTATAAAAGTGAATGGTGAAAAGTGAAAAATATTGTTAATATTATTCATTCTTCAATTTTAACTTTTCATTTGAAATCCATCCTTACTTTTCACTTTTCGAAAAGGAACTTTTTTTTATGAAACAAAAGATATTAGTAGTTGAAGATGAACAAAAATTAGCAAGGCTTCTCTCGCTTGAACTTGAGCATGAGGGGTATGAGGTTGTTTGCGCTCATGACGGAAAAGAGGGTCTGGACTATGCATTAGCACAAGATTTTTCGCTTATAGTTTTGGACATCATGCTTCCGACTCTTAACGGCATTGAAGTGCTTCGTCGATTGAGAACAGAAAAAAACACTCCTGTTGTTATCTTGACCGCTCGAGACGAGTTGCAAGACAAAGTCTCGGGACTTGATTTGGGGGCAAACGACTACATGACGAAGCCCTTTGAAACAGAGGAGTTGCTCGCCAGAATTCGAGCAAACATCAAAAAAGGGCAATCAGCGAAACTCTATTCCCATAAAGATTTAATCATTGATGTGACAAGCCGCCTTGTCACATTCAGAGGCAATATTATTGAGTTGACAAAAAAAGAGTTTGACCTTTTGCTGTTTCTCATTGAACACAAAAATATTGTCATATCCCGAGAAAAAATTCTCGACACAGTCTGGGGCTACGAATATCACGGCAACACAAATGTGGCCGATGTTTATGTCCGCTACTTGAGAAGTAAAATTGACGAAAAATATGAAGTTAATTTAATTGAAACGGTTAGAGGAGCGGGGTATATTATCAGAAGTTAAGAGTAAAAAGTGAAAGGTGAAAAGTATTTTTAAAAATTAAAAAACAATTGAACCTCACCTTATCACTTCTCATTTTTCACCTTTCACTAAAAAAAATGTCAACTTATCCGGCAAAAGAATTAGTCGAGGACACAATCGATGAAATAAAAAAAGAACAAAAAGAAAGACGAGTTAAAAGCAAGAAAAAATTCGGTCTTATTTTGGCATTGAAAATACTTTTTTTTCCTTTCTTTTTCATATATTTTATTGTTGTCAAATTCAACAGATTTTTTAAACTCAGACTGACGACAAAAATGATAATAATATTCACTGTCGGTTTTTCTCATATCATTGCATTTTTTATTATTTTCAACATTTTATTCACTCGAAATTTTCTCAACAACGCCGGATTTGACCCCTATGAATACATGTCATTTTTGACATGGCTAACTTATGTTAATATTATTTTGGGCGGAGTTTTTGTTGCGTTGTTCATCGGACTTGTTTTGGCAGTTTCAACAATGATGCTTCGTCCTATTCGCAAAATATCAAAAAAAATTGACAGTATTACAACAGAAAATCTATCCGAGAGAATAGGGACTATTGACACTCAAGACGAGTTAATGGATTTGACGGCAAAAATCAACAAAATGCTTGATGAAATCGAAGATGTTTTCAAACGCCAAAACAACTTTATCGGAGATGCATCCCATGAGTTAAAAACTCCTCTCGCTGTCATCTCAGGCTACGCAAGCATGTTAAACAGATGGGGAAGCGAAAAGCCCGATGTTTTAGAAGAAGGTATTGGCAACATTCAAAAAGAGTCTGACAACATGAAACGCATCCTAGAGCAACTGCTTCTTCTCGCTCGCCTTGGAAGCATGAACATGTCAAAAACAGAATTTGACCTAAAACAAGAGTTGCTTTCACTAATGTATGACTATCGAATGCTGAGCGAAAATCATGAAATTAATTTTGTCTGCAATCACAGCGAAGTTTTTGTGACATTAGACAAAGAACTGCTTCTTCTATCGGTTCGGGCATTTGTCGACAACGCAATAAAATATACCCCAACCGGCGGCAACATCTCAATAAATTGTGAAATCAAAGAAGAAGATGAAAAAATCGCCATCTCAGTCAAAGACACAGGCATAGGAATTGCCAAAGAAGAACTGTCAAAAATCTTCGACAGATTCTATCGAGTTGACAAGGTGCGAGGCCGTGAAGACGGCTCGGCAGGACTGGGACTTGCCATTGCCAAACAAATAGTAACGATGATGGGAGGAGTAATCCATGTTTACTCAACTCCAAACAGCGGTTCAAATTTTATGCTGGAACTCCCAATAGACAGGGAGTAGGACAAAAGGCAGATTACAAATTACAAACAACAGTTTACAAATGATGACAAAATTAAGATGGTGCTAAATGTTCGTGATTTGGCAGTGAGATAAAAATTGTAGGGGCGGTCGAGGACGCCCGCCCCTACAATTAATCGCTCATCATTATCACGAATATTTAGCACCTCCAAAATTAATCTATCATTTGTTAAAAACACATAAAGTCTTACAAAAAATTTATTGCTGAAAAACCTTGACATTACTCAGATTTTTATAGTATAATAATAATTGAAATTATTGTTTTAACTGCCAGAAAAACAAAACAAAAAAACTGTAGGGGTGGCATTTGTGAGGGGCACACCTAATGAAGTTAGCAAAAAGCATGTCGAAATTGAATGTGCTTGACACAAAAAATGTAGGGGAGGAAACCTGCCTCCCGAAAAAAATCAATGTCATTTAAATGAGAGGAAAGAGATTTGATGAAAAAACTAAAATTGTTATTTTTGGGGTTGCTTATTGCCCTGTCATTGTCCGTTGTCGCATTTGCTGGAACCGGTTGTGATTTGTCTGATGACGGTCCAAGAGAGAGGTATCAATACATAAATCTTGAAACCCTAGTCAATCACCTGGGCGAAACCGGCTGGCAAGTTGTTGATGTTTCTCATATGGGTTCCCGAACTATCACAGCATCCCGAATGAATGCTGATTTTACTGTTGAGTCGCTCTCAATTTCAAGATTTTCAACTCGTGACATGGCAAACATGGGAGAGTTCACAAATCAAGGAACTGCCAATTCATTTGGTTATGCATTCTACCGGGAAGGATTGACCATGTTTTTCGGAACTCCTTTTGCAATTGAAATAATTCGTGCAGTCCAAGAGGGAAGAGACCCGCCAAGAGGAAATGATAACTCAAATGAAGAAAATTGCCTCGAATGCAGCAATTTCCCATGCATTTGCGATGACCCGCTTGCAATTTGTCCCGAATGCGATTGGTTTGTTGTGATTTGCCGTTGTTGTCCAATCTCCAACACTTTCCCGTGCGAGTGTGACAGCATGACACTCTTAACCTTAAACGCTCTTAGAAATGCAATGTCCCCATTAGGTTGGCAAGTTGTTTTAACTCCGCTTCCCGGAATGTCAAACACTTTGACATCATCTGCGATGAGCCCGACAATGCAAATGCATGGTCTCATTGTTATCGTCTACTATGACTTAAATCTAATGAACGATATGTATTTTTTTGACAATTCACTGGCATCATCACTTGGTTATCAAATTCAAAGAAGAAACAACATCGTCATCATGGGAACGCCATTTGCAATTGAGGCGTTTGACAGTTGGCAAAACACAGGAATATTCCTCGACTTTCCGCTCGCAAATCCCGGCTTTTTCAGAATAACATTTAACACAAACGGCGGAACTCCGATTAGTTCAATTGAAATAATCGCAGGCTCGTCAGTGACAGTCCCTGCAACAATCAAAGGCTTAACTCCGTTTTTGGGCTGGTATTTTGACGAAAACTTCACTCAGCCTTTGCCTTTTGGATGGATATTTGTTCCGACAAATCACACAACTGTTCATGCTCGCTGGCATGAATATAACCTCTACTTCAACACCAGAGGCGGAAACATTATAGAGGCAAGGATAGTCCACTACATGGAAAATGTTACTAGGGCGAGTATGCCGATTCCTATAAGGGATAATTTCTATTTTGTTCGTTGGAACACTAATTCCGCCTTGACAACAATAGTTCCATTGAATGTGATAACAAACGGACATCGAACAGTCTACGCTTCATGGGAACAAAGAATAACATTTAACACAAACGGCGGGAACAATCTTAGCAATCAGTGGGTTTTAGAAGGAAACAGTTTAAGTAATCTTCCAACGCCTGTAAGAGCAAACTACAGATTCTTAGGTTGGTATCATGATGAAAATTTCATCCTCCCGGTTGCTCAACCATTCACTCCAAACGGAAACACAACCCTCTATGCTCGTTGGATAAGACAATTCACAATATCCCTTAACCTTAACGGCGGAGGCGGCTTTGACTTAACTCCTGTGGCAGTTGATGTCGGCAGCGTTATTGCTGAACTTCCATATGACCCTATCCACAGGCTTAACTATTCGTTCCGCGGTTGGTATATAAACAATGTTCCTCTTGTTTTACCCCACACCATAACTCAAAACATAACCATCACAGCAATGTGGAACAAAACATATATTCCGTCTCAAATGATAGACACAGCCAATTCTCACAACCTCATGATTGACACTCAAGGAAGACTCTTTGCATGGGGATATAACGGAAGCGGAAGACTTGGCAACGGTTCAACAGAAATGCCTTTGAACCCTATCAACATAATGCCGAGTTTGAGGTTCAATGATGTTGCAGCCGGCTGGTCTCACTCTCACGCAATCGACAGAGACGGAAGACTTTGGTCATGGGGAAATAATTTTAACGGAAGACTGGGCGATGGGACAGAGATGCAAAGACTAACTCCTGTCAACATCATGCCAACTTTGAGGTTTGTTTCAGTTTCAACAAACAATATGCACTCTCTTGCAATAACGACCGACGGAAGACTTTTTGCATGGGGTTCAAACGAATTTGGTCAAATCGGTTCAGGAACGATAATTTCAACCTATCACACGCCTGTTCAAATCGGAGGAGATTTGCGGTTTAGTCAAATTGCCGCAGGGCACTGGCATTCTCTTGCGATAACAACCGACGGAAGACTTTTTGCATGGGGCAGAAACCATGAAGGAATGCTTGGAGACAACTCAACAACTCTTAGAAGAGCGCCTGTTCACATCAGCACAGCAAACACATTCAAAGCAATCTCAGGAGGCTCACTTCATTCACTCGCTATTGCAACTGACGGAAGATTGTTCGGATGGGGACTAAACACTAACGGAAGAGTTGGAGACGGAACACAAACAAGAAGACTATTGCCTGTCAATATCAGCACCGCAAACCGCTTTACGGCAGTATCAGCAGGAAATGCCCACAGCATGGCAATCCATAATGACGGCAGGCTCTTTGCTTGGGGAAACAACGCTAACTCAAGATTGGGCGACGGAACAACAACTCAAAGACTATCTCCTGTTGTTATTAGTTCCGCTCAGCGTTTTGTCTCAATCTCAGCAGGCGACCTCCACAGCATTGCAATTAACTCTCAAGGCTCAGTAGTTGCAACAGGAAGCAATGCTAATCTAAGGCTGGGTTTGATTTTTAACGCCGTTGGAGACTTTGCAAACGCTTCTGTCATGACAACTATTGTCGAGGGCAACGCAAGACAAATATCATTCCAAACAGGAATGACGCCAAACAAAATGCCGAGGCTGTTTTCTCAAAACTCGTCGATAATTTCTTCTGATATTCCGACTCCCGAGCGGCATGGCTACAACTTTGTTGCATGGTATCTTGACAACGCCTTAACTCAACCGGTTCAATTCCCATTCAACTTAAGCGATGATGTCACCTTCCATGCAAGATGGCTAAGTTGGCCAACAATAACATTCAACACTATGGGAGGAAATCCTCTTGCTCCTCAAAGACATCAATTCGGAACGATTTTAACTTCTCTTCCGACACCGACTCATCCGAATTTCCATTATGGTCTTGTCGGTTGGTATATTGGAACTACTCCTTTTGCCTTGCCTCACACTCTTACCGCTGACATAACAATTGAAGCAAGATGGGAAACGGTTCTTGTGACATCAAGCATGATTAGTTCTGCTTGGCACAATTTAATGATTGATGCTCAAGGTAGGTTATTTTCATGGGGACCAAACGGACAAGGAAGATTGGGGGACGGAACAACAACAACAAGACAAACACCTGTCCACATAAGATCCGATATAACATTCACTTATGTTTCGTATGTTTCGGCAGGCAGACATCACTCTCATGCAATTGACACTTACGGCAGACTTTGGGGTTGGGGAAACAACGGAAGCGGAAGGCTCGGTGACGGAACAACAATTCAACGCAATTCGCCTGTTCAAATCGGCGGAGCAAATAGGTTTGTTTCAGTTTCAGGAGGTTGGGAACACACTCTTGCAATCGATACCTATGGCAGACTTTGGGCATGGGGAAGTAATGTGAACGGAAGACTTGGTGACGGAACAACAACTCAACGCAATTCGCCTGTTCTGGTAAACACAACAGAAAGATTTAAAGCGGCATCTGCCGGAGGAAGTCATTCAGTTGCAATAACAACTGACGGACGAGCATTTGCATGGGGTTTTAACGGACAAGGAAGATTGGGCGACGGAACAACAACAAATCGCTCAAACCCTGTCCATGTCGGAGGAGGCAATCGTTTTAGTGTAATTTCAGCAGGATTTTCCCACACTCTTGCTATTCATATGGACGGAAGAGCATTTGCTTGGGGCGAAGGAACTAACGGCAGACTTGGCAACGGTTCTGTTCAAACAGCAAACTCTTCGCCTATTCATATCGGCGGAACAAACCGTTTTAGTGAAATTTCAGCAGGAGAAGCCCATAGTTTGGCAATTGCAACAGACGGAAGACTCTTTGCATGGGGACTAAATGGAAGCGGCAGGCTTGGAGACAACACTATAAACCAAAGAACAACCCCAACACACATTGCAACAGAGAGAACATTCAGGTCAATTAGTGCTGGAGTTGAGTCAAGTATGGCAGTGGACACTAAAGGCTCAATTTTCGCTTGGGGCAGCAATAACTATGGAAACTTTGGAAACGGCACGACTTTAAACAGTTCTATTCCACTTCTAATAATGCAAGGCGACGGTGTCATTATTAGTTTTAACACAGGCGGAGCAAGAAGTATTCGTTCACGAATTGTCGCAACAGGAACTTTATTTAATATTGAAACAGAAATATTTTATGAACCTGTAATACCTTTCTACAATTTTGAAGGTTGGTATTTTGACGAAGATTTCTACTATCCTGTCACCGCTCCGTTTGCCGCAATTCAAAACACAACCCTCTTTGCAAGATTTTCATCTATTCCGATTGAGGCAGGAGTGTTTGCCGCATTCGGAGCATTCACATTCAAAATAACTGATGACGGCTTTCTCTATGCTTGGGGAGCAAACGCAAGCGGCCAACTTGGTGATGGGACAACAACGCAAAGAAACTATCCTGTGCCGATAATGCCAAATTTAAGGTTTAGAGCAGTTGACGGCGGAAGTGCTCATTCAATGGCGCTTGATACTTATGGAAGACTTTGGGTGTGGGGAAATGGCGGTTCCGGAAGACTTGGGAATGGTGATACTGAAAATGTTTTTATTCCGATAAATATTATGCCGCATTTGAGATTTGCTTATATTTCAGCAGGCTTTCTACATAGTGCTGCAATTGATGTCTACGGCAGACTTTGGACATGGGGAAGTAATCAATTTGGACGACTTGGTGACGGAACAACAACTAATCGTTCAACGCCTGTTGCTATTCGCCATGATTTGATATTTTTGAGCGTTTCAGCAGGAGGTGAACATACTCTTGCCATTGACAGGGGCAGAAGACTATGGGCTTGGGGTTGCAACTGTCAGGGTTTTGTTGGTGACGGAACAACAGCCCAACGCTCTTCACCGATAAACATTCGTCCCGACCTTCAATTTAATTCAGCATCCGCTGGAAGTTTGCATAGCGTTGCTGTCGACTCTCTCGGAAGACTTTGGGGTTGGGGACTAAACACTTCGGGGCAAGTCGGAGACGGAACAAACACCAGAAGATTAGCCCCTGTTCAAATAAACGCCTATGGAAAACAATTTATTTCAGTCGCAACAAAAACAGACCACAATCTGGCGCTAGATACTAACGGCGGACTTTGGACATGGGGGCATGGCGGAAGCGGAAGACTGGGTAACGGTAGCACCGGAAATATTTTAGCCCCTCTGCAAATTCTCTCATCGCCGCATGTCATAACTTCTTTTTCAGCAGGCGACAACCACAGTATAGCAAAAAGCGAAGACGGAGTAATTTTTGTTTGGGGTGGAAATGCCTTTGGACAACTCGGACTGGATGACAATAGCGGTTACAGAAGTGTTCCGGCAATACTAAACCCTGAACAACTCCAAGAGCGAACAATCCGAGTTTGGTTTCTTGGCGGAAGAGATGGTCACTGGTCAGCCTTTGGAGCCGCTCATATGAGAGCATTCAGCGGAACAACCGAGTTAATGGCAAGAAGTTATATGCAGTGGCACTCCGCTCACTCCATTTTTCAAGGTTGGCGTTTTGCCGATGTCGTTGTTCCAACTAGTTATCAGTATTTCCGAGTAGAATTTTGGGGGACAGCCGAATCTATCGCTCCATTCGCAATGTCCAATCAAATAATCCAAGATATGTTTTTCTATGGTGGACATGACGGCTGGTTTTACTATATCAATCTTGCCCCCCAAACTCTAAGGCCAATAATCTAACAAATCATAAATAAAAAAACTTGCAGGGGCGGTCAATGACCGCCCGCACCTTATAAAAAAGTGACTAAAAGCAATAACGCTTTTAGTCACTTTTTACAAAAAATATAGGGACAGTCACCCTCATCCGTCCTCACAATGTGAAACGGTAATCACATAAATCGTGTATATAACGAACCAACAAATATTGTTCGGGCGGCACTCTGCCGCCCGAACAATGTTGATGGTTGCCCACGAATCACCCCATCAAATAACGAACCAATAAAACTGTAGGGGCGGCTCTGCCGCCCCTACAATAAATTATTTGTCGAAAAGAACTCGTCAAAATAACTGTAGGGGCGAGTATTAATCGCCCGCACAATGTTATTCGTTGTCTGCGAACTAACTTCCAATCAAAAGAACCAACAAGCAATTGTAAAGGAGGGGGTCTTCGTTTGACGGTAAAGCGGATTGTTCGCTCAAATGGGGTAGTTCACTGGCCGCCCCTAAACAAATATTCCTCTAAAGTAAAAATAACGAAGTCATCAACACCAAAGTCACCAAAACCACTAAAAATCAACAAACTGCTTATTAGTTCCGATATTCTTTGTGATATGCTCAAACGCCTCATCCAAACAATCTGTCAAAATAAACAAATCCTTGTCGCTCTTTGAAATGAACCCATGTTCTAGTAACATATCAAAATTCAAAACCTTTTCAAAGAATTTTTTGCCGAAAATAACAAAAGGCGGAGTTTTTTGCATTTTGTGAGTTTGTGCCAAAGTCAAAATCTCAAACAATTCGTCCAGAGTGCCGAAGCCTCCGGGAAATATAACAAACGCTTTTGCCAAAAACGCAAAATAAAATTTACGAATAAAAAAGTAGTGAAAGTGAAAATCCAACTCATTCGGAATATACGGATTGGCAGTTTCTTCAAAAGGAAGAGTAATGCCAAATCCGACAGTTCTCTCGCCCGCCGCCGCCGCACCCTTATTTGCAGCCTCCATTATTCCGCCGCCGCCGCCTGTGCAAACATAAAATTTGTCTCTCGGATGACAATCCTTAAATGTCTCCTTCGACCACACAGCAAGCCTTTTTGCCAACTCATACGCCGCATCATAATATGGCTTTGCCAGTTTGTTCTCAGAATTATGCCGAATTCTTGCCGAACCAAACATAACAATTGTGTTCTTGATAAACTCTTCTTCAAGTTTATTTTTTGTCTTAATAAACTCCTCAAAAATACGAACAGCCCTCTCATTCCCCTCAAAAAACTTCCTGTCAAATAACTTTTCAAAATCTGTCATTTATAACCTCCTTATGACACCCCCAATATATCACATAAAAAAATCCTTGTCAAGAGTTATAAACTGTAACTTTTAATAAATTTTAAAAGTTAACACACAAATAAGAGTGCTGAAAACACTTGACAAATGTTTTTGATGGGTATAGAGTATAGTTGTTATGGAAAAGAAACCAATTAGTTATAAAGATGCAGGCGTTGATGTTGAGGCGGGCTACAAAGCGGTTGACCTTATTAAAAAAAAGGTAAGGGCTACTTTTGATGAAAATGTCTTAGGCGATATCGGAAGTTTCGGCGGACTTTATTCAATTGCAAACTTCAACTTTAAAAATCCTGTTTTAGTTAGCGGTACTGACGGAGTCGGAACAAAGTTGCGTTTGGCATTTATGCAAAACAAACACGACACAGTCGGCATTGACCTTGTTGCAATGAGCGTTAACGATGTTGTTTGCCAAGGCGCAAAACCACTATTCTTTTTGGATTATTTTGCGTGCGGAAAACTTCAGCCTGAGAGTATGGCGGAGGTTGTCGGCGGAATTGCAGACGGTTGCAAACAAGCAAACTGTGCATTATTAGGCGGAGAAACTGCCGAAATGCCGGGCTTTTATGAAAACGGTGAGTATGACCTTGCCGGATTTTGCGTTGGAATAGCGGATAAAGACAAATTAATAACAGGGAAAAATATTGTGGCGGGAGATGTTCTCATCGGCTTAGCCTCGTCAGGCGTTCACTCAAATGGTTTCTCATTAGTGAGAAAGGTTGTGAGCGAAGAAGAGTTGAAAGGGGAATTAGGAAAAGAGTTATTGACACCAACAAAAATATATGTCAAAACTATTCTCGCTCTAATAAATGAGTTTGAAATCAAAGGTATATCACACATAACAGGGGGAGGCTTCATTGAAAATATACCTCGAATACTGCCCGACGGACTATGTGCAAAAATCGATTTAATCAACTATGAAGTCCCAAAACTCTTCAAATTGCTTACTCAAAGAACAAGCCTCGACACAAGAGGATTATACAACACTTTTAACATGGGAACAGGAATGGTTCTCTGTGTTAATGCGAAAGATGCTGAAAAAGTAATAGCAAAAGCAAACAAACTCGGCGAGAAAGCCTATTTTCTTGGCGAAGTGTTAAACAAGAAAGATACTTGTTTGGCGGATTGCCGTATAGGGTTTAAAGAGTAAATTTCAAATGACAAATTAGAGTGGACAAAGGACAAATGATGATAAATTAATTTGACCGTATTTGTCCTTTGTCCACTCTAATTTGTCATTTTTAATGGAAAGGAATGATGAAAAGAATAGCGATCCTAGTATCAGGCTCAGGCTCAAATATGATGGCAGTAATTGAAGCGTGCAAAAATGGTCACATTGCGGGCAAAGTTGGTTGTGTCATCAGTTCAAATCACACCGCACTCGCAATTGAAAAAGCGAAACAGTTCAACATATCGACATATATCTCTTCAAAATCAGACTTTTCATCACCGGAAATGAGAGATGAACATATGCTCACTATACTGGAAAAGAATAAAACTGACCTAATCGTTCTTGCCGGATATCTTGGAATTTTGAGTTCCCAAATTATTAGAAAATACTCCGGTAAAATAATCAATGTTCATCCCTCACTTCTTCCAAAGTTCGGAGGACACGGCTTTTTTGGAATGAATGTCCACAAGGCAGTTATAGAAGCAGGTGAAAAATACAGCGGAGCAACAGTTCATCTAGTCGATGAGGGAATAGACACAGGCAAAATCCTGTCTCAAGAAAAAGTCAAAGTTGAAAAATCCGATACCCCCGAAACACTCGCAAAAAAAGTCCTCAAAATCGAACACAAAATCTTAGTCGAGACAATAAAAAACTTAACTCAAAATGAACAAAAGCATTTGACATTTTCACAAATGGCAAACTCCGGTTGCTATTACACGCCTCACAAATTCGTTTCATACCTCATTGAACTAATCAAAAAAAATGTACCTGACTATGAAAAAGCAACTCTTATTGACACCTCATGTGGCTATGGTTCAATGTTTTATGGCAATGATATAAAAGTTAAAAGACGAATATTGTCGGATATTGACGAGAAAGCAGTTGAAATTGCAAGGGGAAAAATAAAACAAGAGGCGGAGTTTTTTGTTAAAAATGCACTTTGCAATACTTCGAGAGAAAAATATAATTTAAGTGAAGATGATAAGATAATAGTAATTGGCAATCCGCCCTATAATGATGTGACATCGCATGTAAAGAATGAAATAAAAACCTCTAATAAAAATGAATTCACAATTGATGAAGACCTCAAAACTCGAGACTACGGTATTTCATTTATGTTGTCTTATGACAAATTTAAAGCAGACTTTGTTGCAATTCTTCATCCGTTTTCTTATTTGATAAAAAAAGCAAACTTCAAACTTTTGGAGAAGTTTTTTAAGCATTACTCCATAGTTGATAGTGTTATTATTAATAGTCAAGAGTTCTCTCAAACCTCACGATTGACAGGGTTTCCTATTATTATCGCCCTCTACAAAAGAGGGGGGGCAACAACTTATTCAAGCATAATGGAAAGGAAATGGTATTTGCCTTGCGGAAAATCGTTTAATCTTAATAAAAAATTTATTGGAGAGTTAATAAATAAATATCCTCCCAAAATATTTCCCGACATACTAAAGGCTCCTTTGTTTTGGACAATGAGGGATATAAACGCACTAAGGCGAAACAAAACATTCATAAAGGAGGTATGTGCAAATGCAGTGCTAATTGACATTGAAAAATTGCCGTTTTATTGTTATGTCGATGTTTTTAAAGACTATGTGAAACATATTCCGTTTTATTTGGGTAATTTAGATGTTTTTATTGATTTGGAAGAGTTTGAAAAAATCAAAACTCATTTCATGGCACGAAGCGCTGAAAAACATCCTCACTTAAAAACTTGGATAAAAGAGGACAAATGTGATAAAACAATAATTGATGAATATTTCAAGAAATTACTAGGAGGGGATTATATTGATTAAAAGAATTATTGAAAACGAAAAAATTGAGGTGAGCATTCCGCTAACAAAAGGTGCTGAAAAAGTCAGAATCAAAAAAAGACCAATGCTTAATGCTTATGGAATTCCTGTTGCAACAAAAACCGAGACATTTTCTAATGCATGTTATATTGAATGGCAAATTGGCTATGATGTTATAACCAAAGACCACGATAAATTGCTTTTGACAAGATTTCACGACAAAAGATTTATTGGGGCAAATGGTCTTGAAAAAGCCTTGTATGAACTGTCTGAATACATAAAATTGTTTTATGATTGGAAAATAATTAGCGAAGGTGATTTAAGTGAATTTGAAGATTATATTAAAGGAATTCAAGAAGAGGACTTTATTGAAAACCATAAGGATTTAAAAATTCTTCGACAAGAGTTTGAGGACAAAAAAATTAATGGATTTGACTTTTTGTTCACGAGAGTGATGTATCCGTTGCTTGTCTATAAAGTTGGGAATTTTGAAATAATGTCTGAAATTATAATAAAAGAAAAACAACGGGCAAGAGGCATTATGCCAATGCTTTATCTGTGTTTCCCGATAACAGAATTAGACAATGGCTCAAGTTATATTGGAAGAACAGCAAAAACAAAAGAATTGGGAACTCTAACCATAGACAAAAATAATATCAATGTTTTTATTGAAATATTTAAACTATTTGGAACTTTGTCTCAAGCCCACAATCATGACATTCAAAAAATCATCGAATGCATAAAAAAATAAAAGAATGATATCTCTTCACTGCTTATTTTTTTGTCCGTATTTTTGAGTTGACACTTATTTGTTTTTGTGGTAATATGGAATGACAGCGATTAGGCATTGTGAGTTTACACGCTATGAATTGATATAATGAAAACGACAAAAGGAAAAATTGTATTAGAAAAAGGGCAAATTGCAAAGGTGGCGGCATTTTTTAGTGTCTCTGCAATTGTTGTGATTGTTGCGGCTAATTTAAGACTTGGCATATTGGATGATTATTATTTTCAAAACTGGTATGCATATTTGATGGTTGCTATCGGTATTCTTTTGTTCATGGGGGCGCTTTTGACTTATCTTCTTCACACAAGACGAGTGCTTTTCACAAGCCCAAAAGTTCTTTATGCCACCTGCACGGCGATTGTTGTTGTTTTTATTGTTAATATATTTTTAAGTCACATAAATTTGTTCCTTATGCCGATGTATTTGACTGCTTTTATTGTTGCGCCTTTAGTTCGTCGCCGAGTTGCTTTCATCTCAAATCTTTTCACCAACTTCTTAGTTGTGTTTGTTCTTTTATCTCAATATCTGCAAGGGGCTGATGTTATCAATATCTATGCTGTTTTATCAATGTTTCTGGTAGGCACTGCTCTTGGTTCAATCGCTGCCTACACCATTTCAGTCGATGTTCGCAGAGTTCACTATCTTGCAAAAGGCTTTGCGATTGCAACGGCGGCGTATTTCACCCTCATCGCCTTGCACTATTCATTTGCACCTTATCCAAACATTTATGTATTTTGGATAGCGGCGATTGGTGCATATTCGCCGATAATTATCGGAATGCTGACGCAGCCGCTATTTGAAATGATTTTTAACCTTATCACAAACTCCCGCCTTGTTGAAATCACAGACCACAATCATCCTTTAATCAAAAGAATGAGGGAAGAAACCCCGGGGACTTATAATCACGCTTTGACAGTTGCTAACTTTGCAGAAATTTGTGCGTCGAATATCGGTGAAAATCCATATCTGGCAAGAGCGTGCGCTTATTATCACGATGTCGGAAAACTAGCGAATGCCGTCTACTATAAAGAAAATCAAGGCGACACTAACCCCCATGATGATTTGCTGCCTGAAGTATCGGCTGAAATAATCCGCTCGCACACTGTTGAAGGGCTGAAATTATGTGACAAACATCGCATACCAAGAGAGGTCAGAGAAGTGACAGTTGAACATCACGGAACATTGCCCATACCGGTTTTCTACAACAAGGCAAAAAGTTTCACAGACAGCGATGTTGATATTAGTGAGTATTCCTACAAAGGAAAAACCCCGACAACAAAAATCAACGCAATTATTATGATTTGCGATGCGGCGGAAGCGGCAATCAGAAGCATGACTAGTCCTGATGCCGAAAATGTTGACAAACTTCTAAGTGACCTCATAAGTGAAAGAATTGTCCAAAAACAATTTGATAACTGCGATATATCTCTAAAAGAGTTGAACATCATCAAACACACTATAATAAATGTTTTCGGCGGATTATATCACAAGAGGTTGAAATATAAATAATTCGCATGTTGCATAATGATTTTAAATTAATTTTATTTTTCATTATGCATTGAGAAAAAATGTTAACAGTAGAAACTGAAAAGGATATTGAATTTTTTAATGAATTGGTGAAAGAAACCTGCTCTTGTCTTAATATTAATGGCAAGGGTTATCTTGAATTGATTTTCGTGTGTCCAGATGAAATGAAAGAATTAAACACATCATCACGAGGTAAAAACGAAGTGACGGATGTTCTTAGTTTTCCGTCGCTTTCATGCCTAAAGCCGTTGACAAAAGAAAACTATCCTTTTGAATATGATGAAGAACTAGGTTCTGTTAACATCGGAAGTATAGTCATCTGCGAAGAAAAAGCCATAGAACAAGCCAAAGAATATGGGCATTCTATTGAAAGAGAACGATCATATCTTTTCGTTCACGGACTTCTGCATTTATTGGGGCATACTCATGATGATGAAGAGAGCAAGAAGGCAATGAGAGAAAAAGAAGAAAAAATCTTAAAACATCACCAATCACCAACCGCTAATCATCAGTTGCCAACCACTAGAAAATCAGGTTTTGTAGCAATAATCGGAAAACCTAATGTCGGAAAATCGAGCCTTATGAATGCTCTAATCGGTGATAAAGTTTCAATCACATCTCCTCGCCCTCAAACAACTCGTGATAAAATACTCGGCATTTTGACAAATGACGAATACCAAATGATATTCATTGATACTCCCGGCATTTTGAAAGCAAAAAACAGATTGGGACAACACATGGAAAAGGAAATAAAAGAGGGAACAAGTGCTGTTGATGTTGTTGTTATTGTTCTTGACGGGCAAAAAAATGTGTCGAAAGAAGAATTTGAACTAATCGAAAAATTTACCAAAAAAGGTGTGCCTGTCTATATTGCCCTAAACAAAGTAGACCTTGCGGGCTTTAGCAAAGTCTATCCGACGCTGGAAAGATTAGCACCGCTAACTTCTGAGAGCGGAGATACTGACAAAATTAATTTATCATCAATCACCAACCGCCAATCACCAACCGCCAATCACCGCAAAATTGTTCAAGAAATAATCCCTGTATCCGCCTTGAAAGGCACTAACATCGATAAACTTCGCTCTTTTATAGCCTCTCATCTTAAAGATGAAGCACTCTATTATGACGAGGAGCAACTCAGCGACAAACCTTTAAACTTCATGGTCGGTGAAATTGTCCGTGAAAAAGCACTATTGTTTTTGCAAGAAGAAATCCCTCATGGCATTGCAACCGATGTCATATCATTTGAAAGAGAGGGAAATCTCACCCGTATTGAAATCGACATAGTTATTGAAAGAGAATCCCACAAAAAAATCGTTATAGGAAAAAAAGGCGAAAAACTGAAAGAAATCGGCACAAGTGCCAGAAAGTCAATCGAAAAACTTCTCCAAACAAAAGTCTACCTCAAACTATTTGTGAAAGTTAGAGAAAACTGGAGAGATAAGAAAATGCAACTGGATAGTATGGGATATAAATAAGTAAAAAGTGTAAATTAAGGTTGAGTATAGAAAAAAATTCATCAATACTTTTTACTTTAACTGCACATACTATTCCCATGGATAAAAAAAACAAAAAAGACAGGTCAGTGCAACCTCTTGATATAGCATGGGACATGTTCCGTGAAACAGGCAACATCGGCTACTACATGCTTTATTCAAGATTGAACAATGACGAAAATCCATCTATTGAATAAATCAAAACAAATAACATTAACCGCAATAGTTATTAAAAGCAGTGAATATGGTGAGTTTGATAAAAACCTTACCCTTTTTTCTCATGAAGGAAAGACAGTTCGAGCAAAAATAAGGGGAGTGAAAAAGGAAAAGGCGAAGTTGAAGTTTGCCGCCCAACCTTTTGCGTTTTGTGAATTTGAACTAGCGGAAAAAAACGATTTTCTGACAGTGACAGGGGCAACTCAAATTGAGGATATTTCAAACATTGTCCATGACTATGACGCATTTGCTCTTTCAGCACTTATGTTTGAATGCACAACTATTGCAGTCTCTCATGCTCCGATACCTGAACTGTTTCCGCTTCTGCTAAATTGTTTTCGTCACATACTATATAAGAACATATGCCCATTTACCATTGCCTGTTTCTACATAGACAATATTCTTATTTTAGAAGGCTATCAAAAAGACAGCAACAAAACAATTGAAACCTTGTTTGAACAAGACAAAAGCGACTTTAAAAAAACAATAAACTTTTTTGAAACTACCTACAACATCAAACTAAAAACAAAAATTAATCATTAAAAAACAATTTTAGATATATTGACACTATCTACAAAAATTTTATTTGGAAAACGCTTGACTTTCTTAATTTTTTGATGTATAATTTTGTTAGAAGATCAGTGCAGTATGCATTGAACAACAGGTGATTATGCTAAACTTTTTTTCACAATTAAATATTTTAACCGTTAATTTTGTTTCAAATGTTTCGTCATCATTTTTTTGGTGGCATATACTTCTTATTGTTCTTGGAGTTGTTTTCTTTGGGGGAATAATTTTTTTAATGATTGTTTCAATTCATCTTCGCAGAAAGAAACTAAAAAGAGAAACAAAAAAAATACCCAAAGAAAGTCAAATCTTTTGGAACGACAGATAGAATTTGTAAATTTGAAGATAGCAAATTAGAAATCACAAAATAAGTAAGTTTTAATGCTTGCTTATTTTTTCATTTGATAGTATAATGTTTTTTATGAATGACAACTCAAAAAAATTTGTTTTAATCGACGGAAACAGTTTGGTGAACAGAGCGTTTTATGCTTTGCCTCCAATGAATAATGCACATGGAAATCCGACAAACGCTGTCTATGGCTTTTTGACTATGCTCTTAAAAGCAATAACGGACCTAAAACCCTCACATATTGCAGTGGCTTTTGACGAAAGAGAAAAGACCTTTCGTCATCATGAATATCCATTATATAAAGCAACCAGAAAAGGAATGCCGGACGACCTTGCCTCCCAGATGCCTTTGCTAAAAGAAATGCTCGAAATTTTAGGAATAGGAATTATTTCAAAAGTTGGCTATGAAGCGGATGATATTATCGGAACACTCTCAAAAAAATCATCCGATGAAGTTGTCATCATAACAGGTGACAGAGATTGTTTGCAATTGGTGGATTCTAAAACAAGCGTCATGCTCACTCGCCGCGGGCTTAGTGATGTTTTGACAATAACTCAAAAAAATATCATTGATGAATATGGTGTCAATGAAACCCAAGTTATTGAATTAAAAGCGTTGATGGGGGATAGTTCCGATAATATTCCGGGAGTCAGCGGAATCGGTGAAAAGACTGCACTTGATTTAATTGAAAAATATTCATCACTTGACAATGTCTATCAAAATATTGAAAATATATCAAGTGCGAGCGTTCAAAAAAAACTCAATGAAGGAAAAGAAAACGCATATCTATCAAAAAAACTTGCAACAATTGAGACAAATGCCGATATTGACATTTCAGCATATGACTTTTCCTATCAGTTTCCATTCTCAGAAAAAGTCAGAGATTTTTTTGTTAAACACTCTTTCAAATCAATGCTAAAAAGAAGTGATGTTTTTAGCGGCGAAGTTCACACAATCAAAGAAAAAAAAGACAGAGTAAAAGCATCAATTGAAAAAATAACAAGTCTTGAAAAACTCAAGAGCCTTTTGGGTGCGACGGAAATAAACACTCTTTCTATTCATATAGCAAGGGATATAAATTTTGCTCTCAACACAATAGTTGAATATGAAGTTGAACTAGGCAAAAATATGCTGGGCGAGGGGGTTAACTATGAAGAGGCAATAGGGGTTTTTAAGCCATATCTTGAAAACGAAAAAATCAAAAAAGTATTTTTTTCATTAAAGCAGTTTCTATCTTTAACCAAAAACGAAAAAATCAATTTGAAAAACTATTCTTCAGTTGAACTAATGCAATATATAGTTGACTCACGATTTGACACATCTGATATTTCTCAATACCTTGAAGAAGTTTTTGAAAACAAAAAAACTCCCGCAACCGCTCTTATCAGCCTTGATAAGGAACTAAAAGACACTATCAAAAAAGAGGACAAAGAAAAACTATATTTTGACATTGAGTTGCCGCTGGTTGAAGTTCTTATCAAAATGGAACAAAGAGGATTTAGAGTTGACATAAAAAAACTAGATGAATTTGACATATATTTTTCTCAAAAACTAAATGAATTGCAAAAAGAGATTTTCAATCTCTCCGAACAAGAATTTAACATAAATTCTCCAAAGCAACTGGCAAAAGTGTTGTTTGAAGATATGCAAATAAAATTTCCCCAAAAAGGAAAAAAAATCTCAACAAATGAAAAGGTTTTGCAGATATTGGCGGAGAAGAACGAAGGCGGAGGAATTGCGAAACTACTTTTGAAATATCGAACCTATTCCAAACTTCGCTCAACCTATGTCATTGGGTTAAAAAACAAAGCGGACACAAAAAATTTCATCCACACCGAGTTTAAACAAACCTTGACTTCAACAGGACGCCTATCATCAGTTGAACCAAACTTGCAAAACATTCCCGTGCGTGAAGAAGAAGGAAGAATGCTAAGAGGTGCATTCATCGCAAGTGAGGGAAATATTTTAGTAAGTGCGGACTATTCCCAAATCGAGTTAAGACTGCTTGCCCATTTTTCAGACGATGAAACACTGATAAAAGCCTATGAAGAAGGAAAAGACATTCATGCAATAACCGCAAGCGAAGTTTTTGGGGTTGATTTGGAAAAACTAACAAACGAGCAGCGAAACAGTGCAAAAGCAGTAAACTTTGGAATAATCTATGGCATTAGCGATTTTGGGCTTAGTGAGCAACTTGGAATTCCGCCGTATAAAGCAAAGGAATATATCTCAAAATACTTTGAAAAATTTCCGTCAATCAAAAAATATCTTGAAGAAAGTGTTGAAAAAGCAAAAGAAAAAGGCTATGCCTCATCGCTTTTGAACAGAACCAGAGCGTTGCCTGATTTAAAATCAACAAACTTTTCAATCCGCTCTTTTGCTGAAAGAGCCGCAAAAAACATGCCTCTTCAGGCGTCAGCCGCTGATATTATCAAAATAGCAATGATTGAAGTTGCAACAGCACTGAAAGGTTTCAAATCAAAGTTAATACTCCAAGTCCATGACGAACTAATAGTAGACACTGACATCAATGAAGTTGATGAAGTGAAAAAAATACTAAAAGAAAAAATGGAGTCGGCAATAAAACTAAAAGTACCTCTAGAAGTAGATGTCAAATCAGGAAACAGTTGGCTTGATTGCAAATAACCATATTCGACGGATTTGTTGATTGCGCTAATGAAAATAAAAAATGATTGTCCAAATTATTTAGACAATCATTTTTTTAATGTGCATCACACGCAACATGAGATATTTATATTTTCTTTATCACAATCACAATCCTCTTCAGGGCAGCATGGTTCACATTCGCATGGTTCATCATAATAATCACACCAAACTTCTGTTATAACAAATGCCCTAAGTGGCAAGAAAAACGAACTATCTAAATAAACATTGCCGTCCCTTTCTCCGCCAATTGCTCGAACAGTGGCATAATAAACTCCTAAGGGAAGTCTTAATGACATGAGAGAAAAACTGCCGCCTTGCAAAACAAGACGACTTGCAATAACTTCTTCGCCTTGTCTTATTTCAATTTCATGACCGCCAATAGTAGCCGCTGAAGTCCAAGAGGCAATAAGATTTGTGTCAATCTCAAAATTTTGAGGCACCCAAAGTTGATATTCTTCCTCCTCATCACATCCGGAGAGAACAATAACACTCATTAACATAATAGCGGCGAGAAGAACCGCCAACGCAATTTTAAATTTCTTTAGTTTAAACATAACCACACTATATAATAATTTTGTTTTTTAGTCAACTGTTTTTCGTTGACGATTTTTTTTTGTTGTGATATAATTATGTCGTATGAAAAAAAGAGTGTTATTATCAGTTAGTGATAAATCCGGCATCGTTGAGTTCGCAAAAGGACTTGAGAAGTTAGGATATGAAATTATTTCAACAGGAGGAACGGCGAAAATCCTCAAAGAAAACGGAATATCTGTTCTTAGTGTGTCTGACATAACTAAGTTCCCCGAGTGCCTTGACGGAAGAGTGAAAACACTCAATCCTAAAGTTCATGCCGGAATTTTAGCGGTGAGAGGAAACAAAGACCACATGAAGCAGTTAGAGGATTTAGAAGTCAACACCATTGACATTGTTTGTGTGAATCTTTATCCATTTAGAGCAACTATTGAAAAAGAGGGGACAACCTTTCTTGACGCTGTTGAAAACATCGACATAGGCGGACCTTGTATGCTGAGAAGTGCCGCAAAAAACTTTTTGGATGTCATTGTTGTTTGTGACCCGAATGACTATGGAATAATACTTGAAAAACAGCAAAAAGGAAATGTTGACATTGAATACAGAAAAATGTTGATGTTCAAAACTTATCAACACACGGCATCATACGACACGATAATAGCAAACTATCTTTCAAAAGAAATTGGCATTAAAAGTCCCGATTTTTTAACGCTCGCATTTGAAAAAAAGCAAGACTTAAGGTATGGTGAGAACCCGCATCAATCGGCAGCGTATTATGAAGAAACTATTCCCAACTTAAAACTATCTTTGTCAAAAGCACAGATACTAAACGGAAAGGAGTTGTCATTCAATAACCTAAACGATGCTCAAGGAGCAATAGATACAGTCTTAGAGTTTGATGAGTGTGCTTGTGTCGCAGTAAAACATGCAACTCCATGCGGAGTAGCACTCGGCAAAGATTCATTTGAAGCCTTTAAATATGCACACGATGCCGACCCGGTCAGCATATTCGGAGGCATTATCGCTTTTAACAAAACCGTTAATGAAAAGTGTGCAAAAGAAATGGTCAAAACATTTTTAGAAGTTATCATCGCCCCCGACTATGACAAAAATGCACTTGAAGTTTTGAAAACAAAACCAAATTTAAGAGTTTTGAAACTCTCGGAACTAGACGGCGGAAAGCAAACTTTATGTGACATCAAAATTCTTCACGGCTCAATGCTTGTCCAAAAAAGAGATAGCGATTTATTTGACAAAAACTCTTTAGTATGCGTGACAAAGTTAAAGGCGAACAAAGAAGATTTAAAGCAACTTGAATTTGGTTTTAAAGTCGTCAAACACCTAAAATCAAATGCGATAGCAATAACAAAAGACTTTACCACAATCGGCACAAACGGCGGACAAACAAACAGAGTGTCAGCCGCCAAAAACGCACTAGAGCAAGCAGGGATGAACGCTAAAGGGGCATATCTCGCCTCAGACGGCTTCTTTCCGTTTGCCGACATCATAGCATTAGCCAAAAACTATGGGATAAAAGCCATCATTCAGCCGGGCGGTTCAGTCAAAGACGAAGACAGCATAAAGGCATGTGATGAAGCGGGAATTGTAATGGTGATGACTGGGATGAGGCATTTTAAACACTAAATTTTTAACGCACAACTCATAATGCATAACGCATAACGATTGTTAGAAATATTTTAAACAAATTCTATCCTTCGTTGTGCGTTGTGCGTTGTGCATTATGCGCTGATTTAAAAGGAGTTCAAATGGAAAGAAAGAACCTACTAATCATCGGCGGCGGTGGCAGAGAACACGCAATCATTTGGAAACTTGCTAAAAGCCCTCATGTCGGAAAAATATATTGCGCTCCAGGTAATGCCGGGATTGCTGAGTTGGCAGAATGCGTGAATATCACAGCAACGGATATTTCTGCAATTTTGGAATTTCTAAAAAATCATCCCGATATCTACATGACGGTCGTAGGTCCCGATGATCCTCTATCACTCGGCTTAGTCGATAAACTCGAGGCAGAGGGTTTTCGTGTTTTTGGCCCAACAAAAGCGGCATCACAACTTGAAGCATCAAAAGTTTTTTCAAAAAACTTGATGCAAAAATATGATATTCCGACAGCAAACTATGAAACATTTTCAGACTACTCAATGGCGATTGAGTTTGTAAAAGGACAAAAAACATATCCGCTTGTCATAAAAGCAGACGGATTAGCCTTAGGGAAAGGTGTTCTAATCTGTGAAAACTTTGAAGAAGCAGAACAAGGCTTAAAACAAATCATGCTTGACAAAGCATTCGGCGAGGCCGGACAAAATGTTGTTATTGAAGAGTTCCTAAAAGGCTTTGAAGTGAGCGTTCTTGCGTTTTGTGACGGAAAAACTATTCTTCCGATGGCGTCCGCAAGAGACTACAAAAGGGCACATGACAATGACATTGGTCTAAACACCGGAGGTATGGGCACATATTCACCTAACGACAAATACCTTCCAAAACACGAAGAATTCGCATATGACCATATATTAAAAAAGACCGTAGACGCTTTAAACAGCGAAGGCATTAAATTCAAAGGGGTAATTTTCTTTGGTTTTATGATAAACGGAGACAATGTTAAAGTCCTTGAATACAACGCACGATTCGGAGACCCCGAAACCCAAAGTGTTTTGCCAAGACTGGAAAACGACTTAATGGAAGTTTTTGAAGCAGTAATAGATGAGAGATTAAACGAAATCGACCTTAGATTTAAAGAAGAAAAATGCGTAACAGTAGTTTTGGCATCAGGAGGCTATCCTGAAAAATACGAAAAACATATCCCGATAACTTTGCCCGACAAACTACCCGAAGGTGTCACCATCTTTCATGCAGGAACTGCTATGATTAATAATCAACTAGTAACCAATGGCGGTCGTGTCATCAACATTTCCGCCCTAGGAAAAACCATTGAAGATGCCAGAAAAAAAGCCTATAAAATCGCAAAGAAAGTAAAATTTAAAAACAAGCATCTCCGCACCGACATAGCGAAATTGTAGGGGACGGCACCCACAGCGTCACAAAATAAGTTGCGGGCGGCAGATTGCCGCCCCTACAATTTATGTTTTCGCTTTTCAAATGGAATAAAAATACTGTAGGGGCGGGCACTGACTGCCCGAATAATGTTAAAAAATTATCACGATAACATAACAAAACCAAACAACGGGCGGTCAATGCCCGCCCCTACAATTTTCATAACGACAAACCAATGTAGGGGTGAGCATTGCGAGCCCGAGCAAAAAACAACAAAAAAATGTAGGGGCGGCATTCTGCCGCCCGCCTGAAAAAAAACCAACTACTAGGAAAAAATCATGAATAACATTAAAAGAATATTTGTTGAAAAGAAAGAAAACTTTAATCAAAAATCAAAAAAACTTAAAAGTGAATTGAATTCACTTCTTAACCTAACTCTTTCCGATGTCAGAGTGTTTTTGCGTTACGATGTTCAAGGAATTGATGAGGAAACTTATTCAAAAGCATTAACGAGCATTTTTTCGGAACCTCCTGTTGACACCGTCATTGAATCAAATGAACTCGAGATTCCTTCCTACTCAATTTTTGGTATTGAATATTTGCCGGGGCAGTATGATCAACGAGCAGATAGTGCAGAGCAATGTGTTCAACTACTTTCCATGAAAGAACGGCCGATAGTGCGTTGTGCTACGATTTATGCAGTGCAAGGAGCAAACGAGGAAGAACTCGAGAGAATAAAAAAACACCTTATCAACCCTGTTGAAATGAGGCTTGCTCAGCATTCTATGCCTGACACACTTGAGTTAAAAGTGCCCCAGCCTCAACCTGTTTATATGATTGAGAATTTTATTGATTTTTCAACCGAGCAACTAAAACAATATCATATTGACAGCGGTTCAGCCTTGACATTAAATGACTTAAAATTCATTCAAGCGCATTATCGTGCTCAAAGACGCAATCCAACTGACACCGAGATGAAAATTATAGACACTTATTGGTCAGACCACTGCCGTCACACCACCTTTTTAACTCATCTTGAAAAGGTTGTGATAAAATCAAAAATTCCACAAATTCAAGAAACCTACAACGAATATATCCGACTTTTCAACAAACATCATGAAGGAAAAATAGACAAATTTCCATGCCTAATGGACATTGCGACTATGGGGGCAAGAGAACTTAAAAGGGAGGGCATCTTAAACAATGTTGAAGAAAGCGACGAAATAAACGCTTGCTCAATCAAAGTCAAAGCCTTAGTTGATGATGAGGAAGAAGATTTTCTAGTCATGTTCAAAAACGAAACCCACAACCATCCAACGGAGATTGAACCTTTTGGCGGAGCGGCAACATGTTTAGGGGGGGCAATTCGTGATCCGCTCTCAGGTCGTGCATATGTCTATCAAGCAATGCGAATTTCGGGTGCTGCTGACATCAACTCATCATTTGAAAAAACCATAAAAGGGAAACTTCCTCAAAGAGTAATTTCACAAAAAGCAGCGGAAGGCTTCTCGTCCTATGGCAATCAAATCGGACTTGCGACAGGTATTGTTGACGAAGTCTATCATAGCGGGTATTTAGCAAAACGATTGGAATGCGGCTTTGTTGTTGCGGCAGCAAAAGCGGAAAATGTCAAAAGGTTAAAGCCCGAAACAGGTGATGTCATCATGTTAATTGGCGGTGAAACAGGAAGAGACGGCTGCGGAGGGGCAACAGGCTCATCAAAATCCCACACCGCTGACAGCCTTTCAACATGCGGAGCGGAAGTCCAAAAAGGAAACCCGATAGTTGAGAGAAAAATTCAAAGACTTTTTAGAAATCCATCCGTTCAAAAACTAATCAAAAAATGTAATGACTTCGGGGCAGGTGGAGTTTGTGTTGCGATCGGCGAGTTAGCAGACGGCTTAGACATATTCTTAGACAATGTTCCGAAAAAATACTCAGGACTTAGTGCGACCGAAATTGCAACAAGCGAGAGCCAAGAAAGAATGGCGGTCGTTATTTCAAAAAATGATGCTGACACTTTAAAAAAATTAGCAGACGAAGAAAATCTTGACGCAACTCATGTCGCAACCGTCACTGACACTAACACTCTTAGAATGTTTCACTCCGGAAAAATGATAGTTGACATCCCGAGAAAATTTCTTGACTCAAACGGAGCAAGACAAGTAACCCAAGCAAGAATTGAAGATGTTCCTCCGATATATTTTAGCACTATGCGTGATGAGATTAGCAGTTATTTCAAGAAAAAAAACTATTCAAATGCATTAAAAACATTACTCTCATCACCCAACACAGCATCAAGAAAAGGCATGATTGAAATGTTTGACTCGACAATCGGAGCAGGCTCAGTTCTCGTCCCATTCGGAGGCAAAACTCAAAACACTCCCGCTATTGCAATGGCGGCGCTACTTCCTTTAGCAAAAGGAAAAACAAACACAGCAACTGTCGCAAGTTGGGGCTTTGACCCATATTTAATGGAACAATCGCCATATATCGGTGCGATGTATTCAGTGATTCTATCGGTCATTAAAGTAGTTTTGACAGGAGCGCCGCTCTCGTCAATCCGCCTCACTTTCCAAGAATATTTTGAAAGACTTGGCAATGATGAGAAAAAATGGGGCAAACCTCTTTCGGCACTTCTTGGCGCACTCTACGCCCAACTTCAACTAGAACTCGGTGCAATCGGCGGAAAAGACAGCATGAGCGGAACATTTGAAAAATTGAATGTTCCTCCGACTTTGATTTCATTCGCACTGGGAATTGCAAATGCAGAAGAAATTATTTCAAATGTTTTGAAAAAAAGCGGACAAAGAGTTTATCGCTATGCCCTCAAAAAAGACAAATTTGGTGTTGTAGATTTTGAAAATTTAAAAGACTTTTTGAATCTCTTGCATGGCGAAATTAAAAGAGGTCATGTCAAATTTGCAACTATGGTTGAAAGCGGCGGAGCAGTGTCAGCAATCGCAAAATCATGCTTTGGAGAAGAACTGGGCTTCAAATTTGCTGGCACTAAACCAGACCTATTTTCTCCGCAACTCGGTGATATTTTAATCGCAATAGACGATGAAGAAGACTTTATCGGCTATGACCTAGAGTTTATCGGCGAAACAACAGAAGAAAAAGAATTCATATTCGGAAATGAAAAACTCTCATTAGAGGACGCATTAAAAGCATTTAACGGAACATTTGAAAATATTTTTCCTCAAACTGTTCCAAACACCGGCGAAGTTAAGCCATTGGAATTCAATACTAAAAAAATAATCACTCCAAAGAAAAAATTTAAAACAAAATCTCCAAAAGTGTTCATTCCATGTTTTCCGGGAACAAATTGTGAATACGACACCGCACGCCCGTTTTTAGAAGCCGGAGCGGAAGTTGATATTTTTGTTGTCAAAAATCGTTCAAAAAAGGATATTGAAGAGTCTGTCGCAGAAATTACAAAACGCATTAAAAACAGCCAAATCATTGCATTCCCCGGAGGATTTTCGGGCGGAGACGAACCTGATGGCAGCGGAAAATTTATCGCAACAACATTTCTAAATCCACGCATTTCCGAAGAAGTTCACAACCTTCTCTACAAAAGAGACGGACTTGCAATCGGAATTTGCAACGGTTTTCAAGCCTTAGTTAAAATGGGCTTATTACCATATGGTCATATTAAGCCAATGGACGATGATTCGCCAACCTTGACCTATAATAATATTTCTCGTCATGTGACAACCGTGTCATATATTAAAGTTGCCTCAAACCTTTCACCATGGTTAAGAAATGTGAAAGTAGGTGATGTTTTCGCCGTCCCGAAATCAAACGGAGAAGGCAAGTTTGTCTGCAATGACGACCACTTCAAAAAACTAATTGAAAACGGTCAAATAGCAACCCAATACTGCTATCCTTGTGGTGTCGTCACAAACACCGCACCATTCAACCCAACAGGTGCCCTCTATTCAATCGAAGGCATAACCAGTCCCGACGGCAGAATTCTCGGCAAAATGGGACACTCCGAGAGAGTCGGAAAGAATTTGATGAAAAACATCGATGCAAACTTTGATATGGAAGTCTTCAAAGCAGGGGTTGAGTATTTTAAGTAATATCCAAAATTGAATAACGCTCATTTCGGGCGGCAGGTTGCCGCCCCTACAATGGGGATAAACTTGGTTCTATTGGTAGGGGCATGATGTCTGAGGGGCACACCTAACGGAATGTCATGGGGACTGACTCCTTGACACGATAGTGCCCCGAAGGGGTTGAAAAATCTTGCATTTTTCAATCAAGGTGCCTGTCCCCATGACATAGAGTGGGTATTTAGGTGTGCCAAAAAAATTACTTGACGGGGAGAGAAATGCGAACCCAAATAATTAAACAGAAAAAAATGTAGGAGCGGCAACCTGTTGCCCGAATAAACTTAAACGCTAACAAAACTATGAAAATTGAAATCCCTAAAAGAACGGACTTTTCTCGCATAACTGAAATTGTCAGTCAAGTTCAAAATCAACACATTGAATATCGTCCCGATATTTTTAAACCTTGTGAATTCCCAATATCTTTTGACGATTTCAATTCAATGATTTTAAAAAAAGAAATTTTTGTCTATAAAAATGACGAAATGATTCTTGGCTATATTGCTCTAAAAGTGTTAGAAAAAAATTCATATGTAACCTATAACCACAAAACTCTTCTAGTAGATATGCTGGTAGTTGATAAAAACCATCACAACAAGGGTATAGGGCAAACCCTTATGAACTTTGCAAAAGATAAGGCAAAAGAACTACACTGCACTGCCCTAGAACTAACTGTTTCTCCCGAAAACATTGCAGCAATAAAATTCTATGAAAAACAAAACATGAAACAAAAAACCATCAAATATTCAATGTATATCTAAAAAACAAAATATTGTTTGGGTGTTCAATTAACGCTATTGCAGTAAAATTTAGTATCATAAAATTCGTCAAAATGTTGTAAGGGCGATTAGGCGTTCTGCGGTCTTCGATTAAATCGCCCGCACAATGTGAATCGTTGCCCACTAATCAAAGCATGTTCCTCCCAATTTCAAAAACAGAATTAAACGAGATGGGAATTTCTCAACTCGATTTCATCATGGTGACAGGTGACGCTTATGTCGACCACCCGTCTTTTGGTCATGCTTTGATTGCACGCCTTGTTGAGAGTTTTGGATATAGTGTCGGGATTATCTCGCAGCCTCAAAATGAAAAAGATTATCGTGAATTGGGTGAGCCGAAGCACGCTTTTTTAATTTCAAGCGGTGTTGTTGACAGCATGGTCAATAACTACACCGTTGCTTTAAACAAACGAACAAAAGATGAATACAGCGACAATGGAATTTACGGAAAACGCCCCGACAGGGCATTGACAGTCTATAGCAAAAACCTTAGAAAATATTTTCCTGACATTTTTCAAATTGCCGGCGGAGTTGAAGCATCCCTTCGCCGTTTTGCCCACTATGATTACTGGTCAAATAGTGTCATGCCGTCAATACTGGCAACTGCCGAAATAGACCTTCTAATCTATGGCATGGGCGAGTCCGTCCTATTCGAAATGTTTCGCCTCCTAGATAAAGGCGTCCCTCTTTCAAAAATGAAAGACCTAAAAGGCACGGCATATCTATCAACAAAAGAAAATATGCACATAGATGCACAAAATGCAATATCAGGTCCCACAAACAAATTCATGCCCATATCTTCATATGAGAAAGTAAAGTCCGACAAGTTGCTATATGCAAAAGCATTCATGCAGTCGCAGAATCACGAAAAAGGAATAATCCAAAAACAAGGTTGTCGATACTCCCGTCCCTCCGACAACTTAAGCAATTCAAGTTGTCAAGGGGACGGGGGTATCGACAACCTTGTAGGGGCGGCATTCTGCCGCCCGCTGCTGAACGCCGAACAAAACAACGGGTGTGCAAAAGCCGCTTCTACAAGCACTACTTCTAAACATCAAAACAAATCTGACAACAATTTCTCATTCCTCATTCCTCATTCCTCATTAAATTCCGACAACCAACCACCGACCGCCGACCACTATGTAATCTGCAACCCTATCCCTGAACCAATCACATCTACTCAAATGGATCTCGTCTACTCTCTCCCATTCACAAAAAGAGGTCATCCTAAATATAATCACATACCAGCCCTTGACGAAGTCAGTTTCTCAATAACATCCCATAGAGGCTGTTTCGGCAACTGTTCATTTTGTGCCCTGACATTTCACCAAGGAAAACAAATCATTTCTCGCTCGGAAGATAGCATTATAAGTGAAATCGAATCTCTAACTACTCGTCCCGATTTCAAAGGCTATATTCACGACATCGGCGGTCCCAGTGCAAATTTCTACAAATCAGGCTGTAAAAAAGGACATGGGGAACGAGGAGCAGGAAATGATGATTGTCAAATTAATTTACCATCCACTAAACACCAATCACCAATCACCAATCACCAATCATGTAAATCCGAATGCATCGGCACTCGCATTTGCAAAAACCTTAATACATCTCACTCCGACTACCTTAATATTCTTCGTCGTGCCAGAAAAATCAAAGGTATCAAAAAAGTATTCATTCGAAGCGGCATTCGATTTGACCATCTTCTTGCAGACACAGATGAAACATTCTTCAATGAACTTGTCCTTCATCACACATCCGGTCAATTGAAAGTTGCTCCCGAACATGTGTCTGATAATGTTTTGCAGGTGATGAACAAACCTTCTCATGAAACTTACAAAAGGTTTGCAAAAAAGTTCAAAGCATTGAACGCATTTCATGACAAAAACCAATTCCTCGTCCCATACTTCATGTCTTCTCATCCCGGTTGCACATTGCAAGATGCAGTAAAAATGCTTGAATATCTTCTTGAAATTAATTATCACCCCGAACAAGTCCAAGATTTTTACCCAACGCCGGGAACACTATCAACCACAATGTTCCACACTGAATTAAATCCCAAAACTCTAAAAAAAATATTCGTTGCGAAATCAAAAGAAGAAAAAGCAATGCAGCGAGCGCTTTTGCAATACCGCAACCCAAAAAACAAAGAACTAATTAAATATGCATTAAAAATCACAAAAAGAGACGACCTTTTGAAAAAAATTTAAAAATCTTAAAAAATGTTGTCAGGTTTGGTCTTTTTGAATTGTATTATTAATAGGAGCATGTTTGATAACTCTAACTCATGAAAAGATTAATGATGTTGTTGATAATTATTCGACCCTTATTTTTCGGATATCCTTTTATCATGCAAAAAACAAAGAAGATGCCGAAGACATAACGCAAGAAGTTTTTTTCTCGCTTCTAAAAAAGCCGAAAATTATCAATGAAGAACATCTCAAGGCATGGTTAATAAGGGTAGCAATTAATAAGTGTAAAAACTTAAAAAAGTCTGCTTCACTACGAAAGAACATCCCTCTTGATGAGACAACAGTTCATAAATACAATTTTGATGAAAGCAATATTGAAGTAATGGAGTGCATTCAAAGACTAAAACCTCTTGATAGAGACATTATTTTCTTGCACTACTATGAAGGTTTTTCAGCCAAAGAAATTGGAAATATCATTGAAAAAAAAGAAACATCAATTTTCAAAAGACTCGAAAGAGCAAGAGATAAACTAAAAGGGTTTTTAGAAGAAGGTGAATAGAATGTAGAAACTTGCTAGGAGGGAGATTCCAGCCACCTATATGTTAATAATATGTCGTTTCCTAACGCTATTATATAAAAAGGAAATAAAAAGGAGGAGAACATTTATGAGTGAAAAAGAAATGTTCAAAAAGTATTATTCCCGACTGAGAACGGAGGGGATACTAAAAGCAGTATTGATAGGCTTGGTCGCAGG
>Ga0131853_10002307_pt1 | contig 34219 bp, 35 predicted proteins | sample TergutLab28metaG_FD_92764 | JGI IMG/M metagenome (GOLD analysis project Ga0131853, IMG submission 92764) | Labiotermes labralis P1 segment gut microbial communities from Petit-Saut dam, French Guiana - Lab288 P1 (version 2) (version 2) | ecosystem: Host-associated > Arthropoda: Insects >... | reverse complement strand
GACGGATCAAACGGTTTAACCGACACGAAAGCGGTCAGGGGCAGCCCGATTACCTCAGGATCGCACAGTGCGACATATCCCGTGATGACTCCATCGGTCTCCAGTCTGCGAACGCGCTGGTGCACGGCCGACACCGACAGGCCCGCCTGCCTGGCGAGTTCGGTGAAGCTCATGCGCCCGTTGCGAGACAGCAGGGACACGATCTTTCGGTCGATCTCTTCCACTACGACAACTTAGCGTTTTTTGTGCATGCACGAACCATCAGTCGGACAGGCGCGGACACTATTTTCGTGTCCCGGGATATACGGGCAAAGATCGACACGCACGGGGGCGCCGCCGGAAGGATCTTGCCGTACCGTACGTTGAACGCCCTAGATGCTGGTGACACAGCGGACCATGGCAGGTAGTGGGAGACTAGACAAATGCAGCAGCCGGAAGAACTCTACGAACTGGACCTGGCGGCCCCCGATGTGGAAGGCGCCCCGATCCTGGTTCACCTCGACGGGTTCATGGACGCGGGGGCCGCGGGGCGCCTGCTGACCGAGCACCTGCTGGACACCCGCGACCACGAGACCATCGCGACCTTCGACATCGACCGGCTCGTCGACTACCGGTCCCGGCGGCCCGTCATGACCTTCGACGAGGGCCGCTGGAGCGCCTACGACCAGCCCGAGCTCAAGGTGGACGTGCTGACCGACGCGTCCGGCCGGAAGTTCCTGCTCATCGACGGGCCCGAGCCCGACCACGAATGGGAACTGTTCACCACCGCCGTCCGGTCGCTGGCCGACCGGCTCGGGGCGGGTACGGCGGTCAACTACTTCGGGGTGCCGATGGGCATCCCGCACACCAGGCCGCTCGGCGTGATCGCGCACGGCACCCGGCCGGGACTGGTCACGAGCAAGGCCAAGCTGCCGCGCAAGCTCGAGGTCCCGGGCAGCGCGGCGTCCCTGCTCGAGCTCCGGTTCGGCGAGGCCGGGCGCGACGCCATCGGCTTCGCCGTCCAGGTACCGCACTATCTCTCGCAGGCCGCCTACCCGACCGCCGCGCTCGCGCTGCTGGAATCGCTGCGCGAGGCGACCGGACTGGACCTGCCCGACGGCTCCCTGAAGGACGCCGAGGAGACCACCAACTCGCTGATCGCGAGGCAGGTGTCGGAGTCGACCGAGGTCGCCGAGCTGGTCAGCGGGCTGGAGCAGCAGTGGGACGCCGCCAACGCCCACGACGGCGAGAATCTCCTCGCCGACGACGAGGAGATGCCGACCGCGGACGAACTCGCCGCCCAGTTCGAGCAGTTCCTGGCCGAGCAGCAGGGCGGCGAGAACCCGGAGAACTGAGCCCGCTACCCGGCGGCGAGGCGGACCGACGGCGAGTAGCGGACCCGGCCGAAGTACGACAGCTTCACCAGCAGCCACGACTCCCAGCCGGGCGCCGCGCCGGCCGGGACGGCGATGTCGAAGACGATCTCCGTTTCCGCGCCCGCCGCGGCCGTGACCGGAAGGACCCAGGACGGGGTTCCCTCCCAGGAGCCGAAGGGCGAGATCAGCTGGGCCGCGCCGCGCAGTTCCGAGGCGAGACGGTTCGCTACCCGGACCCTCAGCCGTCCCCGTTCTCCCGGACGGAGGGCGACCCCGGCCGCGGGGTCGGGGACGCCGGGGAAGCTCACGTCGGCTTCGGCGGCCTGGGCCTGGGTGTCGGTCATCATGCGCAAGAACAGGTCGTCGGCCGGCAGATCCCGTTCCGGCGGTCCCGGCTCGCCGACCGTGACCAGGGCGGCGTCCTCGGCGGAGTGCCCCGAGTCGTCGGCGATGGCGGCGGTGACGAAGTACCGGCCGCCGGCCGTGTCCGGCTCCGCGCGCAGGGTCAGGTCCCAGGCGACGTGGCCATGGCCGGGCAGGTCATAGGGGAGCGTGACCGCCGCGTCGGCGGGCTCGCCGCCGGCCCCGCCGGCGACTGATGCCCCGATCCCCGCGGGCAGGGCCAGGGAAGCGTAGCCGGAAGCGGGCTCGGGGCCGCAGGCCACGGTCAGGCGCAGCCGCTCTTCCGTGCCGGGCTGGCCGGTGCCGGGCTGGAGGGTGGCGCGGGGCGGGGTGAAGGTGACGGTGACCGGCAGGTTCCCGGCGGGCGCGGCACCCGTCCCGTGCAGCCAGTACCGGGCATACGGCGGGCGGACCGGCTCGTCCTCACCGATCCCGGCGGGCGCGGCCGGCGCTCCGGCCGGCGCTCCGGTGTCCGCGACGCGGGCGGCCAGGGTCACGGTCTCGAACGGGCCCAGTTTCACCGTCGCCGTGCCGTCGTGAACTCCGAGGGGCGAGAGCGTCTCGTCCTCGAGCAGATCCGTGCGCCACGCTGCCTCGATTCCGGGCGCGATCCGCAGGCGGGCCGAGGCGGGGCGGCCGTCGGTCTCCCGCAGCCGTACCGTCACCTCCCGGCCGGCGGCCGGGGCGCCGCTGAGCCGCCCGGCGGCCAGGGGATTGCCCCGGGGCTTGAGCGCGGACAGGGACACGTTCGGCGCGCCGACGCTGACCGCGGGGCCACCGGAGCCGGCGGCGACACCGGAGACGATCGCGGTGAGGGCGTGGTTGTAGTCCTCGGCGGCGGCGTTGAACCCGGCCTCGCGCCAGTCCCCGCCGGTGACGGCGAGCGCGTAGGCGAACGTGTGGCTCCAGTGCTGCCAGGCGAAGCTGCTGCCGTCCGGGGCGGTACGCGGGTCGCCGTCGATCCATACCCCCGACGGCCACGCGGAGCAGGCCCGCATCAGCGCCATCCACAGCGTTCCGTCCGGAGTGACCGCCGCCGACGGGGTCCCGGCGTTGAACAGCGCGACCGTGCCGTCGCCCAGCGCGGCGGGGTCGTCCGTGCCGTCGGCGAGGCCCGCGGCCGCGTCCGCCGGGACCGTCCCGGTGGCCAGGTCCGCCCGCAGCGCCTCGACCGCCGGCTCCAGCCCCCCGGAACCGGCCACGATCAGGACCGGCAGGTCGCGGGGGCCGCGCAGGTCGGCCTCCGGAGCCACGGCGTCCGCCAGGGGCCGCGCCGCCGGCACCCACAGCCGCGCCGACCCCTGTTCCGCGGCCAGTTCGGCCAGCCGCTTGCGGGCCTCGGGCCCGGCGGCGTCCAGCACCGCGGCGGTGAACGCGTTGTCGTCCGGGCCGCCCAGCGCGATCCGGAAGTCGGGCAGGTTGGAGTCCAGGTCCACCGCCCCGTACCGGGGCCCGTCCGCGCGCGAGGATGTCGCGGTCACGCCGGCCTGGGCGAGCGAGACGACCAGGTCCCGGACGTTTCCCGGGTCGGCGGTGCCGCCGGGGCAGACGACCTCGGCTACGCCGATCGCCTGCCGCGTGCGCCCGCCCGTCTCGCCGTCGGCGGAGGATCCCGGGACCGAGACCGCCGCCACCGAGCCCGCGCCGAACCACTGGTGGGCCGGGTTGTCCAGCGTCCACCACTGCACGGCGGTGTCGGCCTCCGGAGCGCCGAACGGCCGCCCGATGACCGCGGTCGCGGTCTGGTACACCGGCCGTCCGCCGGGGACGTCGGCGGGGAACCGCACGCGCAGCAGCCGGTCGGAGCCGATCGAGCCGGACACGCGGGTGCGGAACTCGACCCGGTCCGACCCGTCCCACAGGATCGTCTCGCTCCGCACGGACAGGTCGCCCAGCGTGAAGTCGGCGACCAGGCGCGATCCGGCGGGGGAGCGCTGGGCGCGGACCGAGTCGGCCGGGCGGGAAGCGGACCCGGTTCCGGGTCCCTTGGGAGACAGGTGCCACGGGCCCTCGCCCCAGCGCGGGTGCTGCGCGTACTCCTCCTGCAGGACCAGTTCGTTGCCCGGCCCGGTCAGCGCGTCGCGGCCCGTGCGCTTGTCGGTCACCGAGGTCAGCGCGCCGCCGCGAGCCGGGTCGGCGGTCACCGCGATCCGGTCGTTCTCGATCGCGGTGCCGGGGACGTCGGTCCAGCCGGGACCGGTGCCGGGAGCGGGCACCGCCCGCAGCGTGTACTGGCGGGATCCGAGACCGGGAACCCCGGTCGCGCGGAAGGTGAGATCCGCCGACGCCAGCGAGCCGTCGGGATGGCGGTTGACGTTCTCGGCGAGGGCCGGGACCTCGGCGCCGGAGCCGTCGGCCAGCGCGACCCAGGCCGGTCCGGGCTCGGTGAACGTGACCGTCGCCGTCACCATGCCGTCGCGCTCCCGGGCCAGGCCGTTGAAAACCGTGACCGCGTTTTCCGCGTTCGCCGGGCCGGACCCGGCGGGCTCGGGCCCCTCCGCGAGGAACGCGCACGCCGCGCGCCTCGTGTCGTCCCCCCGCTGCCAGGCTTCCTTCCAGCCGGACAGGAGGTCGAGGTAGACCTGGTCGGACTCGGTGCCGGTGATGGCGTCGTGGTGCGCGCCGTAGGCGAGCTGCCGCCAGGCCTTGTCCAGGGAGCCGGCCGGGTAGGGGGCGCCGCGCAGCCAGGCCAGGGTGGCGAAGCGTTCGCCCTCGCAGACGGCGATCTCGCCCGCCCGGCTGGCCTGCTTCGTATCGATGTAGGACACGTCTTTGCCGGTGTAGACCGGGTTCATGTCCCGGGACTGCGGCGTGATCCCGAGCCCCGAGGACGGAGCGGCGCCCGGCGCCGTCTCGGCCCGGACGGCGTCGAAGTAGTCCCGGGGGATCGCCGTCACGAACCGGGGCCAGGTGTAGCGCTCGTTCCACGACCGGTGCACGTCCGTCACCCAGCGGGCCGGCAGGACGTGGTCGGCGCCGACCGGCAGCATCACGTTGCGGGTCGCCGCGACCGGCGCCAGCTCGGTGAACTGCTGGCAGGCGGCCGCCTCCGCCGCGGCGATGTCGCCCGCCTCGTGCAGCGGGCCCCAGCCCGCCCCGTAGTGGTTGGCCATGTAGGAGGTGAGCAGCCCGGTGCCGTCGGGGGAGATCCACTCGAACTCGGCCGGGAACTGCATGTCGGGGTTGGAATCCGGTCCCCACTGGTGGAAGGGGCCGCGCGCCCACGATGAGCTCGTGAGCCCGGCGGCGGCCATCAGCCCGGGGAACCCCGGGTCGAACCCGAACGCGTCGAGCATCCACGCGCTGCGGGGGTCCGCGCCCAGCACGTCGCGCTGGTAGCCGATGCCGTAGACCGCGTTGCGGATGGTGAGCTCGGCGCCGGTCAGGTTGGTGTTCGGCTCGTTGTAGGTGCCGCCGACCAGTTCGCACCGGCCCTCGGCGAACAGCCGCCGCAGGAAGGCCCGTTCGCCGGGGAACGCGTCGAAGTACGGCTTGAGGTAGTCCACCTCGGCCAGCACGAACTTGTAGTCGCTGTCCCGCCGGGCCTTCTCCAGGTGCAGCGTGACCAGTTCGAACGCGGTCCGGACGGCGGGCAGGTCGCCGTCCTCGCCGGGCAGGACGAGCCGGGCCTCGGTGAACTGGCCCTGGGTGGACCACCAGACCGGGTCGTAGTGGAAATGGCTGACCATCCACATCGTCCAGCCGGGCTCGGCGACGGTGACCGTCGCCTCGACGGAGACCCGGCTGCCGCCGGAGGTCTCGCCAGTGACCGTCACCGGCCGGGACACCCCGGGCGCGCCCTCGGAGAGGACCGGAACCTCGAAGGTACGGCTTTCCCCGGGTCCCGGCACTGATATCCGGAACGGGTCTTCGGTTCTCGCCCGTGCCCCGCCGACTGTGATCGTCCCGGTCTGGGCGGGCCCGTCACTCTCGACGGTGACCCGGATGATCTGCAGGGGACGGGCAATGGTGCCGGCGAAAAGGCTCGTGGATTCCACGCCAGTGATCCGCATGTGACCATCGTCGCACGCGGTATGGTGACGATCACCAGGGGATTTTCCCCGATCGACGGCGGGAGAGCGATCACCATGGGCAAGTCCGACCGGCCCGCGACGCTGCGTGACGTAGCGGCGGCGGCACGTGTCCACCCGGCCACGGCGTCGCGCGCGCTGAATCCCAGCACCCGGCTCCTGGTGAGCGAGGAGACCGCCCAGCGGGTCACCGAGGCGGCCGAGCGGCTCGGCTACCGGCCCAACCCGGTCGCGCGCAGCCTCCGGACCCGGCGCTCGCACACGATCGGCGTGATCATCCCGGACCTGAACAACCCGCTGTTCCCGCCGATCGTGCGGGGCCTGGAAGACCGGCTGGCCGAGCACGGCTATGTCGCCCTGATCGGGAACACCGACGCCGACGAGCGGCGCGAGCGGAACCTGTTCGACCAGATGCGGGCGCGGCACGTGGACGGCTTCGTGTTCGCGACCGCGACCCTGCAGAGCCCGGTGCTGGAAGAGGCCGCCGAGGCCGAGGTGCCGGTCGTGCTGATGAACCGCACCGCCCAGGGCTATCCCTTCTCCTCGGTGTCGGTGGACAACGAGCAGGGCGTGCGGGCCGCGGTCGCCCACCTGGCGTCCCTGGGGCACGCCCGCATCGGGCACATCGCCGGCCCGCAGGAGGTCTCGACGGGTGTCTCCCGGTACCGGGGGTTCCGCGACGGGATGGAGGCCCGCGGCCTGACGGCCGACGAGGGCCGGATCGTGTACGCGGGAGGCTACTCGATCGAGGAAGGGCTGCGCTGCGGCCGCGAACTCCTGGAGCGCGACGGGGGCCTGACCGCGATCGTGGCGGCCAACGACATGCTCGCCGTGGGCTGCTACGGCGCGCTGGACGAGCGGGGGCTGACGTGCCCGGACGGCATGTCGGTGATCGGGTTCAATGACATGCCGTTCATCGACCGGCTGCGCCCGCCGCTGTCGACGGTCCGGTTCCCGCATTACCAGCTGGGCACCGAGGCGGCCACGCTGCTGATGGAGCGGGTCGAGGGCGGCGAGGGCCCGGTGAAGATCCTCTACCTGGCGCCGGAACTGGTGACACGCGGCTCGACGTGCCCCGTGCCGTCGGATGCCGGGGCCGGGGACGCCGTTTCGCTGCACCGGCGGCGGGCCTTAACGGGTACTGAACCTTCAGGGGCATTGACAACTGATGAGGCGCGTAGCAACCTCTGATGCAAACGATTGCGTGTGACCGGGATCACCACTCTGAGTTAGTCCTGAGGAAGGAAAGAGGAACCGAGCGTGAGACCAAGCCTTCCCTGGTTTTCCAAGACAGCGCTCGCCGCGGCTGTCACCGTGCTGACGGCCGGCTCTCTCGCAGCCTGCGGCACCAGCGCCAGCGGCGGGGCGGGCGGCTCGTCCAAGGGGCCGATCAGTATCGGAGCGTCCCTCTCCCTGACCGGCGACTTCTCCGCCGACGGCCAGGCGTTCGATAAGGGCTACAAGCTGTGGGCCAAGGACGTGAACGCCAGCGGCGGGATCGGCGGCCGCCAGGTGAAGCTCACGGTCCTCAACGACGCGAGCAACCCCAACCAGGCCGTCACCAACTACCAGACCCTCATGAACAGTGACCACGTGGACCTGACCTTCGGGCCGTTCTCGTCGCTGATCACGACCCCCGCGGCGTCGGTGGCCGCGCGGGGAGGCTACGCGCTCATCGAGGGCGCGGGCGGCGCGCCGACCGTGTTCAACTCGCCGCCGAACCAGGCCGACCACAACATCTTCGACGTCTCGCTGCCGATCGCGGACGAGATGATGCCGTTCGTCGACTACATCAAGTCGCTGCCGCCCGCCAAGCGGCCCAAGACCGCCGCCTACCCGATGGCGCAGGACCCGTTCGCCGACCCGCCGGTGCAGGCCGCCCAGAAGGCGCTGCAGGCCCTCGGCGTGAAGACCGTCTACTCCAAGGTCTTCCCGGAGGAGGTCGCGGACTACAAGGCGCCCGCCGACCAGGTGGCGTCGCAGAAGCCGGACCTGGTGGTGCTCGGCTCCACCGACGTGCCCACGGTCGGCGCCTTCATGCAGGCGTTCGAGCAGCAGCACTACACGCCGAAGATGTTCATCCCCGCGGCGGGCCCGGACCAGGGCCAGGCGTTCACCTCCGCGGTGGGCGCGGCCAACGCCAACGGCGTCATGGTGCCGAACGGCTGGTTCCCCGGTTACGCCAACCCGCAGAGCCAGCAGATGGTCAAGCAGTACGTGAAGACCTACGGCGGGAACGCGTCCGGCGTGAACGCGGACGTGGCCGAGGCCTACGCCGTGGGCCAGGTCGCCGCCCAGGCGGTCAAGGCCACCGGCGGCACCGACAACGCCAAGATCATCAAGTACCTGCACAGCGGCGCGTCGATCAGCAGCGTCCAGGGCCCGGTCAAGTTCGACAGCCTCGGGGAGAACGGCGCCGCGGCGGCGTTCATCTTCCAGTGGCAGAACAAGGGGAACTACACCCAGGTCCTCCCCGCCGGCGCCTCCGGATCCAAGTCGATCCTCGCGACCAAGCCGTCCTGGAGCAGCTGACCCCGCATGGCATCCCAGATTTACCAGGCCGTCGTCGACGGAATCCTGGTCGGCGGCGTGTACGCGCTGATGGCCGTCGGCCTGACGCTCATCTTCGGCGTGCTCGACATCATCAACATCGCCCAGGGTGTCCTGGTCATCCTGGGCGCCTACCTCAGCTACTCGCTGTCCACGCGGGCGCACATCGACCTGTTCACCGGGCTCCTCATCACGATCCCGGTGATGTTCATCATCGGCGTGGTGATCCACTGGGCGTTCATCCGCCGGCTGCGCGGCAGCGAGCGGACCTCGATGACCCTGCTCGTCACCTACGCGGCGGCGCTGATCATCGAGGGCGTCCTGTACATGCTCTACGGGGCGGACAACGTCCAGCTCAAGGCGTCCTACACGACCTCCAGCGTGCATCTGCTGGGCTTCTACCTGCCCTGGATCTACGTCTACGGGTTCATCCTGGCCGTGGTCCTGGTCCTGGCGGTCTACCTGCTGCTGTACCGCAGCCGGTTCGGTCGCACCATCCGGGCGACCATGCAGGACGAGACGGCCGCGCGGCTCGTCGGGATCGACGTGAACCGGGTGTCGGCGCTGACGTTCGGCATCGGAGTGGCGGTCACCGCGGTCGGCGGCATGATGTACGGCGCGACGAACGCCTTCAACGCCAACAGCGGGTACGACCTGATCTCCCGGCTGCTGGCGATCATCATCCTGGGCGGCCTGGGCAGCATCGGCGGCGCGCTGGCCGCGTCCGTCTTCATGATCACGCTGGAGTCCGTGGTGACGATCTGGGAGCCCACCTGGGCGATCGCGGTGTTCTACGCGGCGCTCGTGCTGGTCCTGGTGATCCGCCCGCAAGGCTTCTTCGGGCGGAAGGAGGTGCGGGCCCAGTGACCCTGTCCCGAGACAAACTGCCGCGCGCCGGCGGGCTGATCGTCCTGCTGGCGCTGGCGATCGCGTTCCCCTGGCTGTTCAGCAACCCGGCGGTCACCAACTACGGCGTGTTCGCCATGATCTTCGTGACCGTGGCCAGCGCCTGGAACCTGTTCAGCGGCTACTCCGGCTACATCTCCCTCGGCCACGCGGTCTTCTACGGCAGCGGCGCGTACGTCATGGGGGTCGCGGCGAAGGCCTGGCATCTGGAAGGGACCGCGGTCTTCGAACTGCTGCCGCTGTGCGCCCTGGCCGGGGCGGTTATCGCCGTGCCGTTCGGACTGGTCGCGCTGCGGGTGCGCCGGCACACGTTCATCGTGGTCACGATCGCGGTCTTCTTCATCTTCCAGCTGATGGCGTTCAACTTCTCCTTCACCGGCGGGTCCAGCGGCCTGTCCTCCCCGTTCCTGAGCTGGACGCAGGCCAGCTTCAACCTGTCCTTCTACGACATCGCCCTGGCCTGCGCCGTCGGCACGATCGTCATCTCCTGGCTGATCCGCCGCTCGACGTTCGGCCTGCGGCTGCGGGCGATCCGGGACGACGAGGACCGGGCCCGCGGCCTCGGGGTGAAGACGATGCGGGTGAAGCTGTCGGCGTTCGTCATCTCCGGTGCGCTCACCTCGCTGATCGGCGCCGTCTGGTTCTACTACGAGACCCAGGTCCAGCCGCAGACCGGGTTCGACCCGCTGTTCGACCTCACCGTCGTGCTCATGGCGTTCCTCGGCGGTTACGGGTCGGTCGCCGGCCCGGTCCTCGGAGCGCTGCTCATCGAACCCGGGACCCTGTGGCTGAACAGCCAGCCGCAGCTCTCCGGCATCGCCGAGATCGTGCTCGGGGCGGTGTTCCTGGCCGTGGTGCTGTTCGTGCCGCGCGGCATCATCCCGGCCGGGGGCGAGTGGATCACGAAGCTGCGCACCAGAGGCAAGCCCGCGGTGGTGCCGGCGGTCGCCATGACGAAAGAGTCGGTCCCCGCCGGGACTCCGGGAGGCGAGAAATGACCGCGCTGCTGCGCACCGACGGGATCCGCAAGGCCTACGGCGGGGTCCAGGCGCTCGACGGCGCCACCCTGGAGGTCGCCGAGGGAAAGATCACCGGCCTGATCGGACCCAACGGATCGGGTAAAACCACCCTGTTCAACGTCATCACCGGTTACGAGAAGGCCGACGCGGGAGACATCGTCTTCCGCGGCAAGACGATCACCAACCAGCGGCCGGACAAGGTCTTCTCGGCCGGCATCGGGCGGACCTTCCAGCTGTCCCGGATCTTCCCGCGGCTGTCCGTGGAGGAGAACATGCTGGTGGCGGCCCAGCACAAACGGGGCAAGCACCGGGCCCGGGCCCGGGAACTGCTGGAGTTCGTCGGGCTGGAGCGGCATGCGGAACTGCCCGCCGGGTCGCTGTCCTACGGGCAGCGCAAGCTGCTGGAGCTGGCCTACGTGCTGATCGCCGACCCGGCGGTGATCCTGCTCGACGAGCCCGCCGGCGGGGTCAACCCGACCCTGATCAACCACATCGCCGACCGGATCCGCCAGCTCAACGCCAGCGGCACGACGTTCCTGATCGTCGAGCACAACATGGAGTTCGTCATGGGGCTGTGCGACAGCGTCACGGTGCTCGCCTCCGGGACGGTCGCGGCCAGCGGCCCGCCGGACGCGATCCGCACCGACCCCCGGGTCCTCGACGCCTACCTCGGGTCGGATGTTGAGGACGAGCCAGCGTCCCCGGAGGAGGCCGCCGATGCCGAGCGATAGCGAGCCCGCGCTCGTCCTGGACGGGATCGTCGCCGGGTACGGCGGCGGCGACGTGCTGCGCGGCGTGTCGTTCGAGGTTCCCCAGGGCGAGATCACCTGTGTCGTCGGGCCGAACGGCGCGGGCAAGTCCACCGTGATGAAGGTGATCAGCGGCCTGCTGCGGCCGCGCCAGGGCTCGGTCACCCTGGCCGGGAAGAAGCTGAACGGCCGCTCGGCCCGGCAGATCCTCAAGGCGGGCGTGGTCCAGGTCCCCCAGCAGCACAGCCTGTTCAAGGACATGACGGTGGCCGAGAACCTCGACCTCGGCGCCTACACCGTGCGGGACCGGGCCGCCGTCCGGCAGCGGACGGACCGGGTCTACGAGATGTTCCCCCAGGTCAAGGAGTGGGCGGGGCAGAAGGCCGGGGCGCTGTCCGGCGGCCAGCAGCGGCTCGCGGAGTTCGCGCGGGCCCTGATGCTGGAGCCGGAGCTCATCCTGCTCGACGAGCCGTCGATGGGCCTGTCTCCCATCGTCCTGAAGTCGGTGTTCGACGCGGTCAAGCGGATGAACGCCGACGGGGCCACTATCCTCCTGGTCGAGCAGAACGCCCGGGCCGGGCTGAAGCTGGCCCACCGGGGCGTCGTCCTGGAGAACGGCACGGTCCGCCTCGCCGGAACCGGCCGGGAGGTCCTGGAGCACCCGGAGATCGGCGAGCTGTACCTCGGCGGCGCGGCGAAGACCGCGTAGCCGGCTTACCATCGGAGCGTGGCAGAACAGCAGTCGTCCGGCGGCCGCGTGGATACCTGGATCTGGGCGGTGCGGCTGGCCAAGAGCCGTTCGGCGGCGCAGACCGCGGTCAAGGGCGGGCACGTGAAGGTCAACGGGGCGCGGGTCAAGCCCGCGCACACGGTCCGGCCCGGAGACGAGATCCGGGTGCTCCAGGGCGACCGGGAGCGGATCGTGGAGGTCGTGAAGATCATCGCCAAGCGGGTCGGGGCGCCCGTGGCGGTGACCTGCTACGCCGACCACAGCCCGCCGCCCCCGCCGAAGACGTTCGTCCCCCCGGTCCCCACTCGCGAGCGCGGCGCCGGCCGTCCCACCAAGCGCGACCGCCGCGCCCTGGACCGTCTCCGGGGCCGCTAACCCGCCGCGCCCTGGACCGCCTGTACGGCCGCCGCTGAAGCCGCCGCCGGAAACGGCGTTACCGTCCGAACTCCGCGAGCCACTCGGCGACGCCGTGGTCGCCGTTGCTCCCGATCACGGAGGTGGCGACCGCGCGCAGTTCCGGGACGGCGTTGGCGACGGCGTACCCGGCGTCGGCTCCGGCCAGCAGCGGCACGTCGTTGAGGTGGTCGCCGAAGGCCACCAGCCGGTCCGCGCCGACCCGGGCCTGCAGCCGCCGCGCGGCGGCCGCCTTGGTGGCGTCGGCGGAGTAGATCTCCAGCCACTGGCGGCCGGGCCGGCCGTCGTTGTCCCACAGGACCGAGAAGCAGCCCTCCAGCGCGTCCCCGAGCGCGTCCCGGACCTCCCGCAGCGGCCCGGCGGAGCCGCCCGTCCCGATCGACAGCACCTGGGCCGGGTCGATGTCGGACCAGCCGGCGACCGACAGCAGCCGCGGGTCGCCGTTCAGGGCGTCCAGGACGGCCCGCACTCCGTCGTTCGCGTGCGCCTCCCGCCAGACCGCCCGGTCCTGGCCGTCGACCATGCCGAAGACGAACGGCTCGACGCCGTCGGCCCGGGACATGAGGCGCAGGATCCGGGTGACCACCGTCGCGGGCAGGAACGTCGCGGACGCCAGCTCGCCGGTGCGGGGGTCGATGACCGCCGACCCGCCGTAGGTGATGGCGGGCAGGTTCAGCCGCAGCCCGGCCGTCGCCGCGGACGCGCTGGTGAACGACCGGGCCGTCGCGTAGGTGAACAGCCCGCCCCCGTCGATCAGGTCGTTGACGACGCTGGCCGTCCGGGGGCTGAGGGTCCCGTCCTCGCCCAGGAGGGTGCCGTCGAGGTCGCTGACGTACAGCGTCCGGGTCATGCCCCGGGCTCCGGGCGGTAGGCGGCCATGACCTCGTCGGCGGCCTGGTCGGGCAGCGCCAGGCTGCCGGCCACGAGGACGACGGCGTTGGCGATGAGGGCGACGAACCCGGCGTTCATCCCCCAGACCGGGTCCTGGCCGCTGATGACCAGGTACAGCACGATGACCACCCCGGCGATCACGCCGCCCGCGACGCCCGCCCGGGACGTCCGCCGCCAGAACAGGGACGCCAGGACGGCCGGGAAGAACTGGGTGACGCCGTCGTAGGCGGTGAGCAGCAGGTTGGCGATCAGCCCGGGCGAGGCGATCGCGACCCACAGCGAGAACGCCATGATGACCAGGACGAAGGCCCGCGACACGCCCAGCACCGAGCGCGGGGACGCCTGGGGGCGCAGCAGGTCACGGTAGATGTTGCGGCCTACGAGGGTGGCGGCGGCGAGCACGATGGCGGCCGCGGGCACCATGGCGGCCAGGGCTCCTCCGCCGCCGACCAGCCCGGTGATCCAGGCCGGCTCGCCCTTCTTCACCAGGTCCAGCAGGGCGAAGTTGGTGTCGGGCCCCTTCAGGCCCGGCACGATGAGCAGCGCCGCGAACCCGACGTAGAACAGCAGCATCATGATGATCTGGTAGGCGGGCAGGAACGTCGCGTTGCGCCGGATCGCCTTCGCGGAGCGCGCCGAGTACGTCACCGCGAACGCCTGCGGGTACATGTAGAAGCCCGCGCTGGTCAGCAGCAGCGTCGAGATCAGCCACAGCACGCCGAGCGATCCGTGGGCGCTGGTGCCGGGGGCGGCCAGGATGCCGGGATGCGCGTGGCTGACCGCGTTCAGCAGGGCGCTGTAGGAGCCGAAGTACTTCAGCGGCAGCCCGATGCCGACGATGAGCACGGTGATGATCAGCAGGGCGTCCTTCAGGATCGAGGTCCAGGCGGCCGCCCGCAGCCCGGACGCGAAGACGAACAGCGCGGTCAGGCCGAACGCGATCAGCATCGCCGCGGCGCTGCTGACCTTCCCGTCCGTCACCGTGGTCACGATGTCGCCCAGGCCCTCGAGTTGCAGCGTGCCGTAGGGCACCACGAACACGACGCCGACGACGGCGGCGAGGGCCCCGATCCACCGGCTGCCGAACCGGCTCGTGAAGTAGTCGGCCTGGGTGAGCAGTCCGTTCCGCTTGCCGTACCGCCACAGGGGCGGCAGCAGGAAGAAGGAGATGATGTAGGCGAGCGCCCCGTAGCCGAGGATGTAGAAGACGGGCCCGCCGTTGGTGTAGGCGTATCCGGAGGCGCCCAGGTAGGTGAAGGTCGTGTAGATCTCCCCGGCGGCGAGGACCCACAGCACCAGGCCGCCGTACCGGCGCCCGCCGACGCTCCACTCCTCGATGTCCATCCGCGACCGGCCGTGCGCCGCGAACCCGATGATGACGGCGACCGCGACGATAACGATGGTGATGATCAGCGGAAGGTTCACAGCGAGTCCTCCCGCTCCGCCCGGGGCAGCAGCCGGGCCGCCAGCGCCAGGAACGCGGGCGTGAGCACGACCCACGCGCCGATCCAGAGCCCGAGCAGCGGTATCCCGCCCACGTTCACCGATTTGTTAAAGAACGGGATGCCGATCAGCATGATGACGTACGGGATAAATCCGACTAGGAGCGATCTGCGCATAGACCCATAATCCGACGAATTCTCCCGAACGGATAGGGCCTACTCTCCCTCAACCGCCTTCTGGTACCGCTCTTCGGGAACCTCTTCCTCCCACCGGGCCTCGCCCAGGGAGACGGCGGTCTGGATCAGGCTGGAATCCGGGGTGGCGCCGTGCCAGTGCACCTCGCCGGGCGGGGCCCAGACGATGTCGCCCGGGTGCAGGAGGTGGCGGTCGCCGTCCCGGTTCTCCACGACGCCGTGCCCCTCCGACGCGATCAGCACCTGGCCGTCGTCGTGGGAGTGCCAGTAGGTGCGAGAGCCGGGCTCGAAGGTGACGGTGATGGTGCCGACCTGGGTCTTCCCGCCCTTGCCGCCGCCGAGGAACCGCCCCATGACCGCGCGCCCGGTGAACGTCGACTGGTCGCCCTCGAAGGTTCCGCCGCTCTTCCCCGCCGGTGAGTACTTCATGGCCCCGACTATACGAGAGTGCCGTAACCGTAACAAGAGAGTAATGTTCTCGCCCGGTTCGCGGAGGTCGCGTCTGGCCACCGGGGGCTTCCGCGTCTAGCGTGGCTTGAGGTACCAGAAGCGGCCAGCTAAGGACGGTGGCAGTGGAGCACGTACGCGGACGCCAGGACGGACAGCCGTCGCGGCAGGGGAGCGGCACGTTCAGCGGCAGGGTGGTGCTGGACCCGCTCGTCGCCGCCGACGACGGCAAGCGCGAGGTCCGCGCCAACACCGTGGTCTTCGAGCCGGGCGGGCGGACCTACTGGCATTCGCACGACGACGGGCAGCTCATCCTGGTCGCCAGCGGCAGCGGCGCCGTCGAGACCCGGGACGGGGACCGGAAGCCTCTCCGGCCGGGTGACACCGTCTGGGCGCCGCCGGGAGAGGAGCACTGGCACGGCGCGGCCCCGGACTCGCTCATGGTGCATACCGCGATCTCGCTCGGCCGGACCCAGTGGCTGGAAGAGGTCGCCGACGAGCACTACCAGTCGGTCTTCGGCGACCTCCCCCGCGAGTTACGGGTCGACGGAGACGAGGGAGCCGTAGGGCAGGTCGTGGTAGGACTCCTCGGCCTCGCTGTAGGGGAGTTCCACGCAGCCCAGGCTCTGCGGCCAGCCGTAGGAGCCGCGGTCGAAGTAATGCACCGCCTCGCCGGCGTTGAAGTACGACACCCACTGGACCGGGTCGGAGTAACGGGACCCGCCGGGGTTGGTGCCCTGCATGATCTGGTACGGGAGCTTCTCGTACACCCAGAACGTCCCGGTCGCGGTCGGCGCGACCGCCTGGCCGGTGTTGGCCGGGCTGGAGAGCACCTCCCTTCCGTCGTGCCAGATGGTCAGCGACTCCGGCGTGCTCTCGCTGGCGACCGCGTAGCTGTACCCGTGGCTGTTGCGCTTGCCCTTGGCGGCGGCCGCCAGGAGCGCCTTCCAGACCTTCGGCCCGGCGACTCCGTCGGGCTGCAGGCCGTGGTCGTTCTCAAAGGCGGCGATGGCCCCGTTATCGACCAGGTTGGCCGAGCCGGCCTTCCACATGCCGTGAAGCTGCCCGGGGTACCCGCCGTGCCAGGAGAAGGACCCGGCCGGCGGGGAGAAGGCGGCGGCGGCCTGGGCGGCCACGCTCCCCGGGGCGACGGAGCCCTTGAGGCGGGGAGACCAGGACAGGGGCAGGTAGCCCATCTGGGCGAGCAACTGCTGCAGGCGGAGCGTGGAGTACCGCGCGGTAGAGAACGTCGACCGATAGGCGGAACGGACCACGGTTCCCGTCTTGGGCATGCTGACTGTCACGCTGGTGTGACCGGGGATCCCGGAGGCCCCCGGGGTGAAGATCGCGGAGTTGCCGGACCGGCGCCAGGTTCCCGGGACGGAGGGGGAGAGCCGGGGAAAGGGCACGCTGGCGGGCAGGGGCTCGTTGAAGGTGATGGTGACGGGCCGCGTGCCGTTCACGTGTCCGGCGCGGCCGGCCGGGCTGGACGAGACGACCCGCAGCGGCGGAAGCGCGGCCGTCATATGCGTGACGGACGCCCTCGACGGCGGGGAATGAGACTGGCCGCCGGCGAACGCGACAGCGGAAAGACCCCCGGCGATGGCGAGTGCGGTACCGGAGGCCACAAGGACGGTGGTACGAGATGCGCTACCCAAGGAAGTCCCCCCTACACGCTACGCATCTGATCACGTAGAGTAACTAATTCTCTTCCCTGCGTATGTCCCGGGTATGCGGCCAGCGGTTGACATCCCCGCGATCGACGGTAAATTTTCTGTTCAGCCCAGCACTGGGTTCGCCGGCCGGAACGATCGGCGACTACATTGAAGGAAGAGCGTCATGCCGAGGCGGGGGCGGGAGCAGCCAGTTTCCGGGCGCCAGGCGTGACAGCCAGTGTTGGTCGGCCGCGTATGTCCGGCCGTCAGGGGGTTGGGCCTGGAAAGGGCCCGGATGGCTCAGTAGACAACGGTGTCGTACTCGTTGCCGGCGGGTACGTCTCCGGACCGAAGACGCCATCCGGGCCCTCTTCCGTATACGAGAGGTGAGTACGCGAGCAATGACACAGCCGGCCGCGGACCTTGGGCGCGTGATCATCGTCATGCCGACGTACAACGAGCGGCAGAACCTCGAGATCATGGCGGGCCGCATCAGGGAGGCCACTCCCGAGGCCGACTTGCTGGTGGTCGACGACAACAGCCCGGACGGCACTGGCGACCTCGCGGACAAGCTGGCCGAGGCCGACTCCCGGATCCACGTCCTGCACCGGACGGAGAAGGCCGGACTGGGCCGGGCCTACATCGCCGGCTTCGCCTGGGCCCTGGAGCGGGACTACGGCGTCATCTGCGAGATGGACGCGGACGGGTCGCATCGCCCGGAGGACCTTCCCCGCCTGCTCGCCGCCCTGGACGACGGCACCGACGCCGTGATCGGCTCCCGGTACGTCCCCGGCGGCACGGTCGTCAACTGGCCGAAGTCCCGCGAGTTCCTCTCCCGCGGGGCCAACCTCTACAACCAGCTCATGCTCGGCGTCACGATCAAGGACGCGACCGGAGGGTTCCGCGCCTACAAATCGCAGACGTTGCGCAAGAGCGACACCGACAGCATCGAGTCGCTGGGCTACTGCTTCCAGATCGACATGACGCTGCGCGTACTGCAGGCGGGCCTGACGATCATCGAGGTCCCGATCACGTTCATCGAGCGCGAGCGCGGCTCGTCGAAGATGAGCAACGCCGTCATCGGGGAAGCGTTCCTCCGCGTTGCCCGCTGGGGCATCACGGCGCGGCTGCGGGGCCGCTCCGCAGCCGATGTCCGCCGCTGACCTCCGGCAGGAGGCTCAGCGCTGAACCTCGCCGCTAGGCGCTCCGCCGCTGGTGGCGAAGGCTCTCCTCCATCACCCGGTGCTCGGCGGCCCGCCGCTCCCGGATAACCTCAAGCCGCTCCGCGAGGACGGCTTCCAGGTCCTCAACGGTGCGCCGTTCCATCAGCATGTCCCAGTGGCTGCGCGGCGGCTTCACCTTCTTCGCTGTCGGCGCCTGCCCGCTGACCGCTGTGGCGGCGGCCCCGCAGACCCGGCACTCCCAAGTCGGGGGGAGTTCCGCCTCAGCGGCGAAGGGCACTGTAAAATTGTGTCCGTTCGGGCAGTCGAAAGCGACGTCCTGGCGGGGGGCCAGGTCCGTGTTCCGGTCATTCTCATAGCTCGTGGCACCGAGCCGGGTTCCGCGAAGTGCGCGTTCGGCCATACTTACTGCCTCCCAGGCGGTTGGCGATCCTAAACGGCAACGCTAGACACCCGGTCAAGATTCCCGTTGGCCGGCCCATCCAACCCCGTTTCCGCAGTGTTTCCCCGCTGGTGCCACTGGTCCCGCTCGCTGAGAATTTTTTTCAGGAGCACGACATCGTCGGTCATGACGCCGTCCGCGCCGAGGTCCAGGGCCCGCTCGATCTCCTGCCGGGTGTTCAGCGTCCAGACATGCACCTGCAGCCCGAGTTCGTGGCAGCGGCGGATGAACCCCCGGGTGGCGATGATCCCCGGGACCTGGGCGCACCGGGCGCCGGCCCGGGCCAGCCGGGCGGCGAGGGTCATCCCGGGACGGCCGGCGAAACGGACGGCCACGAACGCGGTGGGGGTCACCGCCAGGCACACCGGCCGGTCCAGGCTGCGCTGGGCCGCCAGCAGGCGCCTGCCCGACAGCGAGGTGATGCAGACCCGGTCCCAGGCGCCGGTCCGGCGCAGGATGCCGTTCAGCGGCCCGACGTTCCCGCTGTCCTTGAGGTCGATGTTGAACCGCTGCCCGGCGAAGGTGCCCAGGAGGTCCTCCAGCAGCGGGATCTCCTCGGTGCCGTGAACCCGCGCGGCCGAGACGTCCCGGTAGCTCATCGAACAGATCCGCCCGGTGCGGTCGGTCGCCCGGTCCAGGGTCGAGTCGTGGAAGGCCAGCAGCCTGCCGTCGGAGGTGGTGCGCGCGTCGGTCTCGAGGTAGGCGTAACCCAGGCTCACCGCGTGCTCGAACGCGGCCCAGGAGTTCTCGGGCTTGTCCGCCGCGCCGCCTCGGTGGGCGAAGGCGGCCGGGCGGTCGTGATCAAGATAAGCTACTGACACGTAGCGGAGTATGCCCATCCACCTGAGACGTCCGGTGAACACCGCGTGTCACACTGAAGATGCCCGGGTTTCCGGTTTACGCCGGTTCCTGATCAGGTGCCGGTGGTCTGCCCGCAGCCGGGGGTGCCGCTGGGCGGAGAGAGGGCGTACGGGTTGATGATGCGACCCTTCTTCGGGGTCATGTCCGCCGGCCCTCCGGGGAAGTCCGGGTGAACGTAGCCGTCCCGCGTTCCGCAGCGGCCGCCCGCTGGTGCTGGATTAGCGTTCCACCAGGGCTCGAACGGTGACTCAGCGTCCGACCAGGATGCGAAGTCGACCGTGCCGCTGAACTGGGAGACGACCCGCATCCAGTCTTCGGGGGCCTTGGGCGGCTCGACCGGGTAGGCGACCAGGTAATCGACGGTGATTCGCAGGGCCGTCTGTCCGCTCTGCTCCTTCGCCGTGGTCGCGCTCATCGTGCCGTGGACCTTGACGACAGAGCCGATGAGCTTCGTGGTCCCGGGCGCGAACTGGGTGATCCAGGAACGGGTGCTGAGGGCGACGTGGTACTTGTCCGTGCCGATTTTGTTCAGGCCGCCGAGAAACTCGGTTCGCTGGTCCTGGGTCAGGAGCTTCGCGAAGGCGGTGGGGGCTCCGCCGTTGAGGGTCTGCGGGTCGAGGGCGGCCGCGACGAGCATTTTCCTCGTCGTCTGGTAGGCGTCTTCGACCTGAGCCGCCGAATACTGCCCGGCCGGCTTGGCGGCCGGGAGGGTGATGCCCGCCGCGCCGTCGGCCCACTTGTCGGCCGGAGTGCCGCTGAACGGATCCGCGGGAGGTCCGGACTGCGGGCGCGGGGCCGAGGTCTTCAGCCCCCGCGGGACCGCGCCGTGGGCGATGGTCTGCGTGTCGTCGGGGCCGCCGCCGTGGCCGTAGCGCAGGTAGGCGTAGGTTCCGCCGCCCGCCAGGACGATCGCGGCCAGTCCCCAGGCCGTCCGGCGGAACGCCCGTCTTCGCCGGGCCTTCCGCTGCCGCTTCCGCGCGGCTTTCTGCTGCTTCTGCCAGTCTTTTGCCTGCTTTTCCCGCTCTTCGGCGGAAAGTTCGCGGAACCTCGCCTCAAGGGCATCGCCCGCCAGAATTTTACGGAGCTCGGCGTCCATCCTGTCGTCGGCTTCGTTTGTCCCCTCACTCATGAAGGAAATCTACAGAGCTTCTGTAAGGGGATAGAAGGAAATATGGTCACAGCTGTAACACGGTTAGCCGCCGGCCGTCCACTCGCGGCGGCGGACCTCGGACAGGACGATGCCGGCGGCGATGGCGGCGTTGAACGAGCCGACGCGGCTGGGCTGCGGGATGTAGGCGACCGCGTGGACCGCGGCCAGGGTCGCGGGGGCGCAGCCGTGGTCCTCGTTGCCGATCACCAGGCAGATGTCGCCGTCCAGCGGCGCCTCGAACAGCGGCAGGGCGCCGTTGGCCAGTTCGACCGCGACGGTCCGGAATCCCTCCTCGGCGGCGGCCTTGGCCGCGGCGGCGGGGGAGTGCTCGCGGACGACGGTCAGGTACCGGTCGGTGCCCAGCGCCGTCTTGCCCACCGCGGGCAGGGACAGGTCGGGCGTGTTCCCGCACAGCCACAGCTTCTCCGCGCCGAAGGCGGCCGCCGTCCGCACCACCGAGCCCACGTTGAACGGCTGGGCGACGGAGTCCAGGATGAGGGACACACGGCCCTCGGTGCGGCGCTTCCAGTCCCGGTTAAGGCGCTTGACGTCGGTGGGACGAAGCTGCCGCGGCGGGCCGGGCGGGGGAGCAGGCGTAGTCATGAGGAGCAGGAACGATCCGTTCGGGATTATCGGCTGTTTGTCACGTTGAGTAGACGATAGCCGCTCCGGGCCGCCGCGCGGGCCACCGTCCAGCCCTCGGACTCCAGCCAGGAATGGAGCGAGTCGGACCCGAGGTTCTTGCCGACCACCAGGTGAGCGGCGGCGTCCGGGGCCAGGCGGCCCAGCCAGGTCCGCAGCAGGTCGTGCAGGGCGGCCTTCCCGATCCGGATCGGCGGGTTGGACCAGATCGCGGCGAACGCGGGCGGCAGGTCAGGTGAGTCCGGCTTCACGCAGCGGACGTTGTCCAGGCCCGCGGCGGCCGCGTTCCGCGCGCACAGGCCCAGCGCCCGCTCGTTCACGTCCACCGCCCACACCGTGGCGCCGGGCGATCGCCGGGCCAGGGTGCAGGCGATCGGGCCGTAGCCGCAGCCGACGTCGAGCAGGTCGCCGGCCCGCGGCGGCTGCGGCACGGATTCCAGCAGGAACCGGGTGCCCGGGTCCAGGCGCCCGGGGGAGAAGACCCCCGAGTCCGTGGCCAGTTCCAGGTACACGTCGGGCAGCACCACGCGGACCTGGCCGGGACGGTGGGCCGCCTCCGGGGACGCGTCGAAGTAGTGCCCGCTCACGGGACGCGCTACCGGCGGGCGGTCTCGGCCGGGGAGCCCGCGGACGGAGAGCCGGCGGCCTCGGCGGCCAGCGCCGGGGCGATGTACGTGCGCATCATCCACCGCTCGACCACGAACGTGGCGACCGGGATGATGCCGGCCAGCAGCAGGATGAGCACCTGAGGCGACAGCGTCCGCATCCTGAGCTTCAGCGACAGGGCGAACGCGATGATCACGTAGACGATGTAGAGCCAGCCGTGCACGGTGCCGACGATCGCGTCGACGAGAGGCTGGCCGAAGGCGAACTGCAACGGGACGCCGGCGAAGACCAGCACGATGATCAGGACGCCGGTGATGTAGGCCATCGTCCGGTAGGCCAGCACAAGGCGCTTCATGTATCTCCTACTTGCCCTCGAGGTGAAGCTTCGCCAGGTAGGCGTTGTAATCGTCGAGCTCGGGATCCCCGGGCTCGTCTTCGGCCCAGGGCTGGTTCCAGTCCTCTTGCTGCGAGATGCCGAGCTCGGTGGACGCCGAACCCGCGGTGATGGCCTTGGGCCGGTTCGGGTCGATCTTGGCCAGCATGCGGGCCTCGGCGGCGGCGGCCTCCAGCTCCCGGATCCGCTTCGGATCGGGGATCTTGCCGGTCCGGATCCGCAGCTCGTCCCGGACCGTCTTGGCCCAGAACACCACGGCGAACACGGCGAACAGCGGCCACTCGAAGACGTAGGCCCAGCTCAGCCCGTTGCCGCCCAGGGCGCGGTGCCATTGCCAGTCTCCCAGCCACAGCATGCCCACGAACGACACGACCATGGTGAGATGCCAGAGCAGCCACTTGGGCTGCGCCAGGAACCGCCAGGCCGACCCGGACGGGGCGGAGGCGGTGCCGCTGGTGGCGGGGGATTCCATGGCTACGAGAGTATCTCCGCCGGCCGGCTGGGACGGTGACCCGAGTGCGTGATGTGCCAAGGTTGTACCCATGAACGCCGAGATCGTCCTCTTCAGCGGCAGCGCGCACCCGGAGCTGGCCGACGAGATCTGCGGCCACCTCGACGTGCCGCGCAGCCCGGTGCGGACCAGTCGCTTCGCCAACGACTGCCTCGAAGTGCAGCTTCAGGCGAACTGCCGGGAACGTGACGTCTATCTCATCCAGCCGATCGTTCCGCCGGCCCAGGAGAACCTGGTGGAGCTGCTGCTGATGGCGGACGCGGCCCGGGGAGCCTCGGCGGCCCGGGTCACCGCGGTGATGTCGCATTACGCGTACGCGCGTTCGGACAAGAAGGACGAGCCGCGCATCTCGATCGGCGGACGGCTCGTCGCCGACCTGCTGGTCACCGCGGGCGTCAACCGGGTCCTGACGCTGACCCTGCACTCACCGGAGGTCCACGGGTTCTTCTCGGTGCCGGTCGACCACCTGCACGCGCTGCGCGAACTGGCCTTCCACTTCCGGCGGGGAGACCTGAGCCGGACCACGGTGCTCTCTCCCGACCTTGGCTACGCCAAGGGCGCGGCCCACTTCGCCAAGCGGCTGGGCGTGCCGGTCGCCGCCGGGGCGAAGGAGCGGTTCAGCGACGAGAAGGTATCGATCACGTCGATCATCGGAGACGTGGCGGACCGGGACGTGATCGTCCTGGACGACGAGATCGCCCGCGGCACCACGGTGACCGAACTGCTGTCGGTGCTGCGGGGCTACGAGCCCCGGTCGATCAGGGTGGCCTGCACGCACGGGCTGTTCGCCGACAGCGCCCTGGAGAAGCTGGCGGCGGAGGAGGACGTGACCGAGATCGTCTGCACGAACTCGGTCCCCGTCCCCTTCGCCCACCCGAAGCTGACCGTGCTGTCCGTGGCGCCGGCGCTCGCCGAGGCGATCCGCCGGACGCACGACGGCCAGTCGGTCAGCGTGCTCTTCGAGCACTAGGTCCGGTCAGGTCACCCGTACTGGTTCGGGCCCGGGGTGCCGGCGGTGAACGCGTAGACGATGTTCATGATCGGGCAGATGATGAACCAGCCGCTGTTGTCGCTGTCGTGCATGCGCCTGGCCCCGACCGAGAAGACGCGCAGGATGAGGTGGAGCCAGGCCGCGAAGAACAGGATCCCGCCGATGATGCCGAGGGCCGCGCTGCCGCTCATGGCGAGCACGATGAGCAGGATGTACCCGACGAAGAAGATGATGACGTCGTACAGGTAGGACCACCAGAACGCGGACATCGAGGCGCGGCCGTTGTAGTTGAACAGGTTCTTGTAGCCCAGCGAGATGGCCTCGCCGAAGCCGACCGGGGCGCCGCGCAGGTAGCCGTCCGCGCCCGGGGCGCCGGGGGCGCCGCCCTGCTGGTACTGGGCCTGCCCGTAGGGCGCGGGCTGCCCGTACTGGGGAGCCTGGCCGTACTGGGGCTGCTGACCGTACTGCGGGGGCTGGCCGTACTGAGGAGGGGCCTGCCCGTACGCGGGAGCCTGGCCGTAGGCCGGCTGACCGGGCTGTCCCGGCTGGGGGTACGGCGCGGGCTGGGGCGGCTGGCCGTAGCCCGGCTGCCCCGGCGGGGGCGTCGGCTGGCCGTAGGGGCCTGGCTGCCCGGGCTGACCGTACCCGCCCGGCGGCGGGTATCCGCCCGGCTGCTGCGGGTTGGGCGAGTAGGGGGTGCTCACGCGGTAAACCTCCGAATTTCCCCGGGTCCTGAGGACAAGACCGTCCCTATAGGAAGACGTTGCCGATTCTGGGGCGGTTCACTGCCGGGCGGAGGGGAAACGGGTTTTCGTTGCGGAACCGTTTAGTTACTCGCGGGTTAGCCGGGTTGGCGGCCCGTGAGCCGCCGCCCGGTGCGCGGGCCGGACTCGCCGGGGCGAATCCGGCCTCGCGGCGGTTTCTCAGGCGTACTGGTCGTACTTGTTCGGGCCGGGGGTGCTGTCCTGGCAGTAGAACACGATCAGCGTGATCGTGCCGATGATCGGGATGAGGCCGATGAGCCACCAGAATCCGCTCTTCCCGGAGTCGTGCAGCCGCCGGACCGCCACCGCGAGGGTCGCGAGGACGACAAGGATCTCGATGATGTACTGGATCGCGGTGGCATGGGCCGCCGTGCCGATGATGGCGCCGATCAGGTCGATGATGAAGGCGCCGAGGAAAAACCACCAGAAGGCGGATCGCGAGGCGCGGCCATTGAAGGTCAGGACGTTCTTGAAGCCCAGCGAGATGGCCTCGCCGAAGCCGGCCGGCGCTCCGTGCAGGTAGCCTTCCTGGCCGCTGCCTCCCTGCGGCGCCCCGTAACCTTCGGGCTGGCCCTGCGGATACGGCTGGTAGGGGGTGCTCATTGCTCTGCTCCGTTCCCCGATGAATTGGTCCTCGTTGACGGGACCGAGAAGATCTTGGCCCCCTTCGGGGCGGAATAAAACTAAATATCTTCCATGTCGCATAACCATTTGGCCACTTTTCTGCCGCGGTGACCGCTGTCTGCGTAGATGCCTCCGCCGTGCCTCCGCCGTGCCGGCGCGGTGAGGTCGTTCCGCCGGTATGACAGCATTGGCGGCATGAGCGAGGACCACTGGCACCGGCCGCTGACCCACGTCCGCAAGGGGGAGCTGAGCGGCGACACCAACCAGACCTCCGGGATGACCCGGTGGGAGGCCCTGTCGGGCAAGAGCGCCGGGTCGCAGAAGCTCTGGATGGGACAGACCCACGTCGCGGCCGGGGCCAGCTCCGGCGACCACCACCACGGCGAGGCGGAGACCGCGATCTACGTCGTGTCGGGCACCCCGGCCTTCGCGTTCGCCGAAGGCGACCGGGAAGTGAAGATCCAGGCTGGCCCGGGCGACTACATCTTCGTCCCGCCGTACGTGCCGCACCGCGAGGAAAACCCCGGCTCCGAGGAAGCGGTGGTGATCATCGCCCGCAGCAGCCAGGAAGGCATCGTGGTCAACCTGGACAGCCTGTGGCCCGCCTGAGCGATTTTCACGTCACGGGCTAATGGCCTCTGCTCCATTGGTGTGGTGAGCACCGTATAGGGCAGGTGAAGGGCGATATGTCGCATCTCGTTCCCTGTCGATGCGGCGGAGGGGACCAGCGGTGAGCCTTAACGCCCGGGAACAAAAAGCCCTGAAAGCGATCGAGATACGACTCTCCGAATCCGCCCCGGAACTAGCCGCGCTACTGTCGGCGTTCAGCCGGGTGTCCGCGGGCGAGGGAATGCCGGACCGGGAACAACTGCGAAACGGCCCTCGGGATCTCTTCCGGCGCTTTCGCGTCCGGCTGCACTTTGAACTGAGCCCGGGGCAGTACCGGCGCTTCCGGCGGATCGGCCTGGCAGTGTGGCTGCTGGCCACGGCCGCGATGATCGCGGTGGGGGCTATCTTCGGTTCCAAAGGCCCTCACCCTGCGTGCGGCCAGTCACTGGCGATGACATGCGTCAGTCCGACGATCGGGCATCATCCGGCGGTTCCCGCGCGCAGGAGAACCACGCCCGCCCGTCATTAGCGGTAACCGCGGACGGCATCCCGCGGCTGCGGGGATCAGGAATTAACCCGGACCGGGGCCACGGCCGGGACGGTCTCGCAGGTGACGAGGCCCTGCCCGGCGGTGAGCTCGTCGATCACGCCGAACGCCGCGGCGACCTTCCCGGGAGTGTCGATCACCGTGGTGACCGCCGGGACGCGCCGGCTGACCCGCATCAGGCGGTCGCCGTGCGGCTCGTGGTCGCCGTGGAAGCCCCAGACGCCGCGCAGGGTGGTGGCGCCCGCGGTCCCGGCCGCCCGCAGCCGCCGGACGATGGCCCGGTGCACCGGCTGCCCGTCGTGCAGCGCCGCCTCGGACGTGTAGATCATGAGCTTGTGCCACAGGGGCCGGCCGCCGGCGTCCGCGTCGGCGGCCGGCAGGTCACCGGGTATCCCGAGTCGCTGCCCGTCCCGCTTGCACACGTGCACCCGCTCCAGGGACAGCAGCGGCTGGCGCAGCAGCCCGCCCAGCTCCGGCAGCACCTTCGTGATCCGGCCGGCCGGGCCGATGGCCATGACCATCATCGGCACATCCGCGTTGTTCCCGAAGAACGCCGCGCGCCGGCGCGCCCCGTTCGCGGTCCCGTCGACGCCGAGCAGGGCGGTGGCACCCGCGATGCCCCGCCGGCGCAGGAGATCGCAGACGGCGACGAAGGCCGGCACCCGGTAGGTCCGCTCCTGCCGCCCGAGATAGACGGTCAGCTTCATGCTGTCCCCGGACGGCCCCGGCGTCAGCTCGCTGACCGGCTCGATTTCCCCGCTGAGCAGTCGCGCCGTCTCGAGGGTGACCAGGCCGGTGCCGGTGAGCCGCTTCACCTCGTCGTACAGGGGCTCGATCCGCTCCCGGGTGTCGACGGCGATGGCGACCAGCGGCAGGTCCTCGGACAGGGTGAGCAACCGGTCGGTGCGCAGCAGGTGCTTGGCCCCGAAGCCCTCGGTCCCGCGCATCAGGATGCTGGCCGCGACTCCGTGCCGCCCGTAGGCGTCCAGTAGCGCGTCCGCGGCGAACCGGCCCTCGACCCGCTGGCGCTCGCCGAAGTACGACGTGAGCTTCAGGCAGTCTTCGTTCACAGGTGCGCTCCGATCGCGTTGCCGAGCGCCGCCGCCGCCACGCCCAGCACCAGGGACACGACGACGTTGAGGATGGCCCGCAGGTGCTGGCGTTCCTCGGCCATCCGCTGGGTCTCCAGCATCCACGTGGAGAATGTCGTGTAGGAGCCGACGATCCCGGTGCCGATGATCAGGGCCGCGTTGTCGCTGAGCGCGAGGCCGGTCAGCAGGCCGAGGATGACCGCGCCCGACACGTTGACCGCCAGGGTGCCGTAGGGGAAGCTCTTCCCGGCGGCGGAGGAGACGATTCCGTCGAGCAGGAACCGGGCGACGGCGCCGGCCCCGCCGGCGAGGATCACTCCGGTCCAGACCAGGACGTTCATGCCGGCACCCGCATCCGCACGTGCCGGGCCATCGCGGTGGCCAGGTGAATGGCCGCGTAACCCGCTACGACGCTGGCGGCGGCATATCCGAGGGCCAGGACCCAGGCGTGAGCCTCGATCATCTTCACCAGTTCCACCTGCATCGTCGAGAACGTGGACAGGCCCCCGCAGATCCCGGTGCCGATGAGCGGCCGCCGGTAGGACGACAGAGGCAGCCGTTCCTGCAGGCGCGTGACGGCGAAACCGAGGGTGAACGCGGCGACGATGTTGACCGCGAAGACGGGCCACGGCCAGGCCGTCGCGGGCAGCGGGAACGCCTCGGACAGCGCGGCCCGGGCCAGCGTGCCGATCGCCCCGCCGACGAAGATCGCGGTGATCTCCCGCCGGTCGATGCGCGGCAGCGCCCGGTTCTTTCCCGCGGCCGGCGGGGTCTCCCCGGCCGGGACCGCCCCGGGATCGGGAACGCCGATGGAGGCGATCAGGTCACCAGGGGATTCGGGCACGCCACAGACTCCTTTTTCACCGCGGACGGGAAGCAAGAAGCCATCAGCCGCTGCGTCGCGGCGGTTCGGGAGGCCGGAACCTCCGCGCCAGGGCGTTCATCTGACCCGGGTACTTTACCTCAAACCCTTTCACCGAACGGATCGTGGTTACTCTTCCCTCCCGCCAGGGGCGCAGGAACGGGCAGCGGCCGCCGGTGAACCGCGGTAACCAGGCAGATACGCTTAGTCTGCTATTGCGAGTCCATCGCATCTATCCCTAGACTGGCGCGAGTCAGGCAAACGACGCGGAGGGTGGCTGCCGGTGACGAGCGCGAGCGTGCGGCTGGCGAGAGTGCGGAACGGGCTGACCCCGGCCGAGTGGGCCCGGACGGGCGGGATGACGGCCGTCATCATCGGCCTGCACGTCGCCGGGTTCCTGATGCTGGCGGCGGCGGCCGCGGGGCACTATCACATCAGCCGCACGGAGATCTTCGGCTTCGGGACCGGGGCCCTCGCCTACACGCTGGGCATGCGGCACGCGTTCGACGCCGACCACATCGCCGCGATCGACAACACCACGCGCAAGCTCGTGGGGGAGGGCAAGCGCCCGCTGTCGACCGGGTTCTTCTTCTCGCTCGGCCACTCCAGCGTCGTGTTCGGGCTGGCCCTGCTGCTGAACTTCGGCATCCGCGGCCTGGCCAGCCAGGTCCAGGACTCCAATTCGCAACTGCAGCAGACCACGAACATCGTCGGCACCTGCGTATCCGGGTTCTTCCTCTTCCTGATCGCCGCGTTCAACATCGTCGTCCTGTTCGGCATCCTCAAGGTCTTCCGCCAGATGCGGCGGGGCACCTACGACGACGCCGCGCTGGAGGAGCAGCTGGACAAGCGCGGCCTCATGAACCGGTTCCTGGGCAAGCTGGCCCGCCGGGTCGACGCTCCGTGGAAGATGTACCCGATCGGGTTCCTGTTCGGCCTGGGCTTTGACACCGCTACCGAGGTCGCGCTGCTCGTCCTGGCGGGCTCGGCCGTCGTCGGCGGGCTGCCCTTCTACGCCATCCTGTCGCTGCCGATCCTGTTCGCGGCGGGCATGAGCCTGTTCGACACGGCCGACGGCTGCTTCATGAACTTCGCCTACGACTGGGCGTTCTCCAACCCGGTCCGCAAGGTCTACTACAACATGACCATCACCGGGCTGTCGGTGTTCGTCGCCGTGTTCATCGGCGCCGTCGAACTGCTCGGCCTGGTCGGGCAGGAAGCGAACCTGGGCGGCGGCTTCTGGTCCTTCATGGCCAACTTCAACATCAACGCCGCGGGCTTCGTCATCGTCGCCGTCTTCATCGTGACCTGGATCATCGCGCTGGCCGTCTGGCGCTTCGGCAAGCTGGAACAGAAGTGGAGCACCGGGCAGGCCATCGCCGAGGCGGCCGAGTAACGAGGCGGCCGAGTACCGTCGCGACCTTGCCGTTCGCAATAGCGATCAGTCGCAACTGCGCGAGGTGCTATACCCTGGCACCGTGGGCAACGAGACGCCGACGGCTTCCGCGGAGCGGGCCGAGACCGAGGCGATCGAGGAAGTGCTGGCCCTCGTCCGCCGGAACGGCGGCCGGGCGACGCCGGCCCGGCGCCTGCTGCTCAAGGCGCTGTTCGGCACCGGCGAGCATCGCAGCGCCGAGGAACTCGCGGCCGAGGTCCACGCCCAGGCGCCCGACGTGCATCTGTCCACCATCTACCGCAACCTCGAGGAACTCGAGCGGCTCGGCGTCATCGACAGCACTCGCCTCGGCGGCGGCCCCGCCACCTATCACCTGGCCACCGCCGCCCACGGCCACCTGGTCTGCGAGAAGTGCGGCTCGATGACCGAGGTCCCCGACGACATGTTCCGGGACCTGATCCAGACCGCCAGCACCGAGTACGGCTTCGCGATCAACCCCCACCGCTTCGCGGTCACGGGCCGCTGCGCCAACTGCCGCTGACATTGCGTCACGGCGCGTTGTTCGTGGTGGTCTCGCCTCCGGCGGCCTATGATGGTTCCAGATTTGGGACTCCCGGATTTGGTGCTCCCAGAAGTGGAACAAAGGAAGGCGGGTGCGGTCAGCATGGAATCGTTTATCGGCAGAGAGCGGGAGCTTAGCCTGCTGACAGCGATCCTGGAACGGGCGCAGCGCGGCGGACTCGGCGGCCGTCCGGGACGGGCGATGCTTATCCGGGGCCGCCGCCGGGTCGGAAAGTCCCGGCTGGTGGAAGAGTTCGTCGAACGCGCGGACGTGCCCTGCGTGTTCTTCACGGCCGAGGGGCAGGCCACGGCCGCGGCGGATGTCGAACTGTTCGTCCAGGCCATCGCGGAGTCCTCCCTGCCCGGCGCCCGGCGGGTCGCGGGTTTGCAGGCGGACAACTGGCCCGCCGCTTTCCGGCTGCTGACGGCCGCCATCGGGAGTGAGGAACCCGCGGTCGTAGTCATGGACGAGATGCCGTACCTGGTTCGGAACGATCCGGGATTCGAGGGCGCTCTCCAGAAGGCGTTCGACCGCGACCTGGCCCGGCTTCCCGTCCTGCTGCTGGGAATCGGCTCCGACATCTCCATGATGGAGGCGCTGAACGCGTACGGGCGGCCGTTCCACCAGCGAGCCACCGAGATGGTGGTCTCGGCGCTAACACCGCGCGACGTAGCCGATGCCCTCTCGCTCCCGGCGGCCCAGGCGTTCGACGCCTACCTGGTATCGGGAGGGCTTCCTCTCATCCTGGATGAGTGGCCGGAAGGGGCTACCGTCGCCGAGTACCTCCGATCCGCGGTCAGGGACCCCACCTCGGCGCTTCTCGTGAGCGGCGAGCGGTCGATCGCTGCCGAGTTCCCCGATGAAGCCCAGGCCAGGCAAGTCCTGCGGGCTGTCGGTACAGGAGAACAGACCTTCACGGGCCTCATGAAGGCGGCCGGGCTCCCGAAGACTACACTGCTCCGGGCCCTGCGACTGCTGGCCGACAAACGGATGGTCACGACGGCGCTTCCGCTCTCGACGAAGGCATCCCAGCAGGCCAGGTACCTGATCACAGATGCCCATCTGCGCTTCTGGCTGGCTTTTCTGGGACGCTACATGGCGGAGATCGAGCGGGGCCGGGGTGACCTGACCCTCGCTCGCATCGAGAAGACGTGGACCACGTGGAGGGGACAGGCTGTCGAGCCGATTATTCGTGAGGCGGTCAGCCGTTTGGTCGGTGACCAGGCGCCCATGGCGGAGGTGGTAGGCAGCTACTGGACACGAGCCGAGGACGTCCAGATCGACTTGGTCGGCGCGGACCGGGAACCGGTCGCCAGGGAGATTCATTTCGTTGGATCGATTAAATGGCGGGACAACCGGCCCTTCAGCCAGGCCGATCTCGCTGAGCTCCACGTGCAACGTTCCCAGTTGCCCGGCGCGTCGGCCTCGACTCCGCTCGTCGCTGTCTCGCGCGCCGCCGCGCAGCTGGATGGTGTGTACATGCTGACCGCGGAGGACCTGCTTGACGCGTGGCGCGTCCGGTAGACATTCCACCGCTCGCTGAAACCAAGCGCCGGCCGGTGAAACCGGCCTGTAGCCGTGGTGAAGCCGTGGCCGGGAACACTGAGGGCATGACAGACATAGCCGCTGTCGACGCCGCCGGACTGGTGAAGAGATTCGGCCAGCTGCGTGCGGTCGACGGCATTGACCTGCGGGTACGCCAGGGGGAGATCTTCGGCGTCCTGGGGCCGAACGGGGCCGGCAAGACCACGATGCTCCGGATGCTCGCCACGCTGCTGTCGATCGACGAGGGGCGGGCCCGGGTATTCGGCGTGGACGTCGCGCGCGAACCCCATCGCATCCGCCAGCTGCTCGGGATGACCGGGCAGTTCGCGTCGGTCGACGAGGAACTGACCGCCAGCGAGAACCTGTGGCTGTTCGGCCGGATCCAGGGCCTGAAGTCCCGGGACGCGAAGGCCTCCGCCCGGCGGCTGCTCGGGCAGTTCGGCCTGGAAGACGCCGCGAACAAGCAGCTGAAGCAGTTCTCCGGCGGGATGCGCCGCCGGCTGGACCTGGCGGCGAGCCTGATTACCAGGCCGCCGCTGATCTTCCTCGACGAGCCCACCACCGGCCTGGATCCCCGTACCCGAGGGCAAATGTGGGACACCATCCGGGAACTGGTCTCCGACGGCTGCACGATCCTGCTTACCACCCAGTACCTGGACGAGGCCGACCAGCTCGCCGGGCGGATCGCCGTGATCGACCGCGGCCGCAAGGTCGCCGAGGGCACCCCCGATGACCTCAAGACGTCCGTCGGCTCCTCAACCCTGCAGCTCCGGCTCGCCCCGGGCGCCGACACCGAGCTGGCCCGGAAGATCGTCCGGCAGGTCTCGGGCACCGAGCCCGTCCTGACCCCGGAATCCGGCGGCATGAACGTTCCCCTGGAGTCCGCCGACAGCGCGGCCGACGTGCTGATCGGCTTCCGGGAGGCCGGAGTCTCGATCGCGTCGGTGAGCGTCGCCAAGCCCACCCTGGACGAGGTGTTCCTCGCCATCACCGGCCACGACACCGGAGAGGGCACGGAATCGGAGGACGCGCAGTGAGCACGATGATCGCCGACCCCGCCGTCACGGTGGCCGCGACGCGGCCCCGGGCGAGCATCGCCGATACGATCAGCCAGACGCTGCTGATGGCCTGGCGGTCGCTGAAGAAGATGAGGCGCAACCCGGAGCAGTTCTTCGACGTCACCATCCAGCCGCTGCTGTTCACCGCGATGTTCGCCTACGTGTTCGGCGGCGCGATCTCCGGGCACGTCCAGGCCTACCTGCCGCTGATGATCCCCGGCATCGTCGCCCAGACCGTGCTGACGACGTCCATGGCCACCGGCGTGCAGCTGCGCGAGGACATGGAAAAGGGCGTGTTCGACCGCTTCAAGTCGCTGCCGATGGCTCGCATCGCGGCGCTGGCCGGGCCGATGGTCGCGGACTTCGTCCGCTACCTCATCGCCGGCGGGCTGACGTTCGTCACCGGGGTCCTCATCGGCTACCGCCCCGGCGGCGGCGTCCTGGGCGTGCTCGGCGCGATCCTGCTGGCGATCATCACCGGCTGGTCGCTGGCGTGGATCTTCACGTTCTTCGGCACGGTCGCCAGCAACGCCCGGATGGTGCAGGGCCTGTCGATGATGATCCTGTTCCCGCTGACGTTCCTGTCCAACGCGTTCGTCGCGGTGACGACGATGCCGGGCTGGCTTCAGGCGTTCGTGAAGGTCAACCCGGTGTCCTTCCTGGTATCGGCGGCCCGGGACCTGGCCAACAACGGGGCCGTCACCGCGGAGGTGGGCTGGACCCTGGTGGCCTGCCTCGTCGTGATCGTGATCTTCGCCCCGCTGTCGGTGTGGGGCTACCGCCGCCACCTGTAATCCGTCTCAGAGCAGCCGCGCGAGCCGGTCCGCCTCCGCGAGGAGGCTGGCCGGCTCACGGTCTTGGTATTCGGCCAGGAAGCCGGCGAGCCGGCCCGGTGCCGCCTGCTCGGCGGCGGGAGTGATGTGCTCCCACGCCATGGACGGGATGCCGCGGTTGTAACGGAACCGGCTGGCCAGGGCCAGCAGCCGCAGAGCCGCATCAGCATTCCCGGCCCGGCGGCGCAAAGCCCAGGACCCGAGCGCGAACAGCAGCAGCCCGGCCGCGGGGACGTCGAAGAACACCGTCGGATCGCTGAACACCCGGGCCGCATGCCCCCGGCACTCGGCGAACAGCTCCCGGCCGTGCGCCTCGTCATCTCCGCCGTCCGCGTACCGGGCGTGGGCGCTCAGCGCGATGGCGTCGCCGACCAGGGTCCACGGCTGCATCTGGGCCGGCCCGACCCCCGGGAGCCGCACATTCCGCATCCGGGCCGCGCAGTCGCGGTACATGCGCAGCCCGGAGGCGATGTCCCCGCGGGCGAGCAGCAGTTCGGCGTGCGCGGCGCGTTGAACGAAGGTGCCCAGGTCACCGCTGGCCCGCCGCAGGACCGAGTCCTCCAGCAGAGCCAGCTCGTCCGCCGCGTCGGCGAGCCGCCCGTCCGCGACCGCGCACATCACGAGCGCCGAACGCAGCTGGATTACGTCGTCGGCGGCCCCGACCCGCTCCATCACCGGCAGCGCGGCCCGCGCGTGCCGCACCGTGGCCGACCGGTTCTCACCCAGGCCCATGGACAAATCGGCGAGCAGGACGTGCGGCATGG
>Ga0131853_10002306_pt1 | contig 34223 bp, 40 predicted proteins | sample TergutLab28metaG_FD_92764 | JGI IMG/M metagenome (GOLD analysis project Ga0131853, IMG submission 92764) | Labiotermes labralis P1 segment gut microbial communities from Petit-Saut dam, French Guiana - Lab288 P1 (version 2) (version 2) | ecosystem: Host-associated > Arthropoda: Insects >... | reverse complement strand
GTCTGGTAATGATGGCGAAGAGGTCACACCCGTTCCCATACCGAACACGGTAGTTAAGCTCTTCTGCGCCGATGGTAGTTGGGGGGCAACCCCCTGCAAGAGTAGGGCATTGCCAGGCTTTTTTTGTTTTTTGACTTTTTGGAGACATCTTGCTATATTATTATTACAATATTTTTGCTTTCATAGCTCAGTAGGTAGAGCGCCACCATAGTTTCAATGGTAAAACACAAGCATGGTAAGCTTGAATTCCGAGTTCAATTCTCGGTGGTGGCTTAATTTTCAAAAAAAGTAGGAAATTGTTGAACAGATTTAGTGATGACTTTGAGAGAATTTAAAATAGTTTATGTAAGTCGCGAAAGCGACTCACATAAACTATTTTTTGATTGCAGATAATTTGATAAGAAATGTCGTTATTATCAATCAGCTTCATAATCAGTGCAATTTCTAGAACGGAGTAATGTCTAAATAAAGGGTGACAAATATAATCAATCAAGTCAAAATATTTGTATATTTTAACAAAATATGCATTATTGACTTATCCATTTTATAGTTTATTGTTGAATTTAACGGTATTAGGATCATAACTATCCAATAATACGTGACATTGATGTATTATTTGGAGAAAATTAATATTTAAGCTAGCATCATGGTATTCAGTAGTAAGAAAAAAGATGAATGAGTGAAATCAATGAAGAGATTATTAATTATACTAGTAATTATCTCAAGCTTTTTTACGTTTCAATCAGCACTTAAGAAATATGATCAATTTGTTTTGAATCGGTTTGTTAGTTTTCAACATAATGAAACAAATTTCGAATTTGCTATTAGTGGAGATTTGACGAAAAATGAAACAAATGCATTTCAGAAGAATTTTGAGCAGTTACTAAATACATACAATATTTACGCTTATCAAATGCTATTTATCGATAATGAGTATATTCTTTGGACAAATACGAAAGATGAAAGTTATCTGAATCATATTAGCTTGACAAAAGGAATGCTATCATCCATTGATAAAGGAGATTATCACTTTAGTAATGACGGAGATAGTAAAGGGGATATTTTCAATCCGATCAAAAATAAAAATTACAAAATCTATCATCTAGGTGACTTTAGTAATAAACATAAATCCATTTTTAATCCATATACGCTGTATACTGATGAAGTAGAGCCTGAGTCTACTTTGAACCATTTTGTCGATGAGTTTAGAAGTCTATATCCAAATATTGTAGTAGAGTTCTTCACTAGCGAAGGTCATAGCGAAGATCCAGCTACAACCTCCTATAGCGATCTACTATTTGTTATTTTGACAAGCTTGATGGTAATTCTCGTTTTGAATGTGATTATCACTCAACAAGCAAAGAAAATTCAAATTTTGAAGCTTGAAGGTCATAGTAACTGGAAAATATATAAGAATCATGTTTTGTCTTATCTATTTACAATTGCATTGATTCAAGTGATTGTAAGCGCATCATTTTATTTCTATTATATCGAGACTAGTTTAGAAAATGCCAAGCCTTTTTTGGTTTATTTACTTGTGCCAAACCTTGTCTTTTTCATCAGTTTATTTGGGTTAAGTATTGCTTCGTTTCTGAGTATTTTATGGATCAACATTAATTCTACTATTAAAGGTAAGTCATCTCTAGCAACACAGAAAAACTTGGGCTATGTACTCAAAATTGGATTAGTAGTTTTCACAACATTGGTCGTATTAGAAGGCATTGGCTACGTGCAACGCTATTATCGAATAGTGACTACTGAACAAACCTATTTACAGAACATTAACAATCTATACAATACGACTTATACTAGACCAGAGTATTTAGCTGCGGCTGGAGGGATAGAAAGTGCTGAGAAACTGCAAAAAGTAGCTGAATACTTAGATCAAGTAAATGATCGTTTTGAAATGAGTGCTTTAGACAGCATTTCAGTAGATCAAGGTGGTAAAGAATTGCTAATTAGCAGAGTTTCTGCAACATACACTAGGCAAAATATTTCTGAAGAAATTGCGAATCAACTGAAAGATGACCAGCAGTATCTGATTATTCCAGAAAAGTTATTGCATCAAAAAGAGGAGATCGTATATACTTTGGAGCAAGATATGAGATATGGCGGATTTAGTGGAATTGGTGAAGTTTTTGTTTACTCACATGCAGCACTTAGTACTGTGATTCCCAATGATTATTTGAGATATGGATTGAATGTTTCTGATGTTATTTTCTTCATTGATCAGCCTGGTGTAGGCATGTCTCTAACTAATTATTTTAAATATGATGGTGATCTAAAACAGGCGATAGAATATTTTGATCAAGTTAGTTTGGAGCATGGTGCACAACCCACGATCATGGTTGAGTCGGTTGCAGATCTATATAGATTTTGGAAGGCGTTTTTTCTACAAGAATTTAAAGTGATATTACCGATATTTCTCATGATCATATTGGCGATAGTGACTAATACGTATCAATTGTCGATCTTAAATTGTGAAATAAATAGGAAGAAATACGCTATATTAAAAAGCCAAGGTAGTCGTAATATTGACTTAATATGGCGTGAAGTAGGAATAACAATTTTCCTATTATTGGTTGCAGAGACAATTTTGTATCAATTGATGAGCATTCCGCTAGGAAGCTTAATTTCTATCATTATGGTTTATTTAATCATTGACATCGTTGTTTTGTGGGTAACAGTTTGTTTAAAAATGAGAAAATTTTCTGAGATACTGAGGTGAACAGTGTGAAGGTAGAAGTGAAGAATCTGAAGAAGGAATTTGGGAATCAAATGGTTTTTGATCGATTTAATCTTTTGATTGAGTCAGGGGAAATGGTATGTATCCTAGGAAAATCTGGTTCAGGGAAGACAACACTATTAAATATTCTAGGCTTGATCGAAAAGCATGATGGAGGTCAAATACTGTATAATGACGCACTAATCAATAATATGGCTAAACAAAGAAAGCTGTTAAGTACAAAAATAGGCTTTATTTTTCAAAATTTCGGCTTAATTGACAATGAAACAGTATATGAAAATTTAGCGTTAGTCAAATTGTTAAAATATAAAAATAAAAAAGCCAAGCTTGAATTAATAATGAACAGTTTGATAATGGTTGGACTAAGCAAGCAACACTTAGATAAGAAAGTGTTTGAATGTTCAGGTGGAGAGCAGCAAAGAATTTCGATTGCTAAAATACTATTAAAAGATTGTGAGGTAATCTTTGCTGATGAACCAACAGCTTCATTAGATCATGAGAATAAGTTAAATATTCTAAGTCATTTAAAAGAATTACATCGAAAGGGAAAAACAATTGTTATTGTTTCACATGATCATGATGTTTGTGAGTACTGTGATCGAGTGATTTCAATATAAAAACCTTGAAAAAGGATCGGGAGGAGGTGAGGTTATGAAGAAAGGATTGGCGATCATAGCTCTTGTAGTGCTAGTAGGTATGAATTTCAAACCAGCTTTTGCAGCAGTAAAGATAGAAAGCTCATCAATGCATTATCTAAGGTATTTTGATTTTAGTAGTGACTATGTCACAAACAATAAAAAATATTATGGAACGGTGCATTCTAATAGGGAAGCTCGTAGTTCAGCAGGTATTAGGAATAGTAATGGTACTTGGTTTGATACAGGATGGACAGGTGTGTCAGGGAGAGCACTAGTGCAAATAGAAATGCCTAAAAATGCAAGCCATGCTCATAGACAAAGTGTAACGCGATAATATATGAATTATGAATCTGTATTGAGGAAATAAGATCAATTGGAGCTGTTTCACTAAAAGTGAGACAGTCTTTTTTCACAATAAATCGCATTCATCTTTAATTAGTCACTGTAAGTAAGCAATCTAAAACTTTGATTAAGCTAGAGGTAGTACAGTATCCTTGCTTTTCCTTTCATAATTAGTAATAAACTCTTCTAATTTCCGAACTGTTTCATTTGTATTTAACTCTTCTGCTTCATTTAAAATCTTTTTTAGCTCATTAATATGTTCTTCTAAAGTCGTTTTCATAATATCTCCCTTAACTTATTATTATGTATATTTTTCGCTTCATATCAGCATCTAGTTATGTAATCTTACCTAATACCCTTCTTTTATCAATTCCAACAAATGTGCTGTTTCTTTAATTGCTAACACATTGTTTTATATCCATCATCAGGTATTGTAGAATCAATTCATCTAATTTTCTACTTGCTTCTAATGTTTCCTCAGAATTAAGTCCATAAATATTACTCATTTTAATCATATGCTTTCTTCCTTTTTCAATCTTTTCTGAAAGTTCTTGTCTGTTCATTGTTCCAATTCCTCTCTTCATATTGGTTTTTATGCAAAATTTTTCATACTTGCTTTAAAATCGTGATATAATCTAAAGTAATTACTCGAACTTATCAAAATTAGTAGAGTACTCGATTTTTGACCTAGTATACTAGGTCATGATAATATGATACAACCTAGTATACTGGGTGTCAATTTATATGCTTTTGAGGTGTATTTATGAAATTTCATGAACGCTTAATCAATTTTAGACAGATACATCATGCATCTCAAAAACTATTTGCAAAAATTATGGGAGTGGCTGTATCTCAATATCAAAATTATGAATATGGAAAGCACATTCCAACTGTTGATAAAGTCAGTAGACTTTGCAAACATTACAAAGTCTCAAGCGATTATCTATTAGGGCTATGTGATGAGATAGGGATCAATAGATTGATAGGTTAACTTTTGTACATATGGGCAAAAAATTTGCAAAATCCGACAAAATATGCTGTAATGGTTTGAAATTCCTTTTTGACAGATAAATTACAAACTATTATATAGGGTTGATAATCATGGGGCTTTCATGGATTTTGCTGGAGATTTTTTTAAATGGATTTGATGCTGCATTTATTATGTCGTTATCTACAGATAAGAGAAACTTAAAGCCATGGGTGAAACGTAGCCATATTATTTTATTTTGGATAGCACTTACTACGATTTATTGCATAATTAACTTTGCAACTGATTTTAGTTTAATATCCATACTTTTATTTCCTTTGTTAGCAATATTATATCCACTATTGTTTAATGCTAATAATCTGTTTAAGCAGGCATCTTATGTGATATTTCTTTTTGTATTAATAGCAGGTATTGAGTTCTTTGTGATTTTGACACTGATGAATATTCATTCTCTATCACTAGGAGTCTTATTGGGCACTTCCGATTTTCGATTGCAAGCTATTATTGGTGCTAAATCACTAGAAGCTTTATTTTGGATATACCTTTTAAACAAAAATAAGAAAGAACGAATATCGCTAAAACATATTGTTAGTGCGTATATTATTATCGCTTTGCTTTGCGCATTTGCATTATCTATACTTCAGATTCTTGGAAAGCTTGATTTAATTAGTGGCTTGGAGAAACTTATTCACCCTTTTTTGTTTACACTTGCTGTTATGCTATTTATTACTTTCATACTCTTACAAGATATGAGTAAAAAACAACTAAAAGAGAAACTATTGCAAGCCGAAAAAGAAAGACAAATACAGATTGAATATTGCGATAAAATTGTTGATTATTATCAAAAAGTAAAAGGATTTCATGATAGTATTCTTATAAATTTAAAACAAGTATGGGCTGCTTTAAGTGATGTCAGAAATGGTAGTAGCAATAATGAATATATAATCAACCAAATAGATACATTAGAATTAATCAATAAACAACTAAATAGGCATACTACAACAGGGGATAGTCTCGTAGATACAGTACTAGTTATTAAGGACTATGAATTTGCTGTGAAAAAAGTAGTGTTAAAAGTAGAGGGGAAATTATCGAAAGTACATTCAGCAAAAATTAGTATGATCGTAGATAACCTCTTATCAAAAGCATTTGCAGAAACATTACAAGCAAATGAACCAGATTATATGTTCCCATTTACTATTACGATACAGTTTGAACAATTTTTCGAGGATAGCTTGATGATTGAAGTGGCGTATGCTAGTAAAAGAATAGCGCCACTACCTATTGATTTAGAAGTTAGAAGTCTAATCCATCAGTTAAAAGGAAACATCACAAGCTATAGTCGAGAAGAAGATTATCGAGCTACCTTAGTTCAGCTAAATCATTGTTATGGGGAACAATCAGATATAAAAGGAGGTGTACAAAATGAAGAAATTAGTTAGTGATATTGTTTATAGAACAGGAGTAAAGTCTGCTAAAATGTGTAGCTTTATTATTTTCCAACCTAAGACACCTAAGAAATTAAAAAAATAATCAAAATAAATACCAAGTTGAATTTCATTCTATTTGGTATTTATTAATTTAAAGGTGATGTTAATATGCTCCACAAACTCTCAATTTATCTTACCAATAAATTACTAAACGGTGAGACAATCGATGAGGATGATTATGAAATTTATATTTATGGTTGGAGTATGCTTCTATCCACTGCTGCTAGTGTCATTGCCGTTCTAATACTAGCTCTCATTTTTGGTCAGTTTATTGGCACATTGCTATTTATGATCTGCTTTTTAAGTTTACGTGCTTATGCTGGTGGCTATCATGCAAACTCTTATTTAGGTTGCTTTCTCACTATGATAGGAATTTATCTAGCTGCATTACTTATCCAATTGAAGACACCGCAAGTTTACTTAACAATAATCATTACATTTCTATTATTAATATCCACTGTAGTCATATTTATTCGTGCACCACAAGATCATCCTAATAGGCCGATAGAAGGTGAAGAAAGAGTTATTTTTACTAGGCGTAGTAGGTTCATCATTGTAAGCCAAGTAATCATTATCTGTGGATTACTATATTTAAATTATTTTCTTCAATATTTATGGTGGGCAACAATAGGAATTGTGTTTGCTAGCCTTAGCTTACTCTTATCCAATTGGCGAAACATCACCAATTGATTAAAAATCGAGGGGATATGTGTGACTGAAAACCTAGATGTATTTATGAAATTTGATGAACGCTTAATTAAATTTAGACAGATGCACAATGCTTCCCAAAAAGTATTTTCAAAAATTATGCAAGTGAATCTATCGCAATATCAGAATTATGAATATGGAAAGCATCTTCCAACTGTTGATAAGGTCAGTAGACTTTGCAAATATTTCAAGGTATCAAGTGATTTCTTGCTAGGATTATCAGATGAACTAGAAACCATTACAGAGAATTATAGTCAAAATATTTGTGGAAATAGACAAAATATGCTGTAATAGTTTAAATTTCACTTTTATTTTTAATAGGTGAATCACAACTTTGCATAGGTGATAAGCGTTGAGTGTTCCTTGGATGTTACTGGAGATTTTCTTAAATGGGTTTGAAGCTGCATTTATTATGTCGCTTTCTACTGATAAAAAGAGCTTGAAACCATGGGTGAAACGTAGCCATATTATTTTGTTTTGGGGAGTATTGACTACAGTTTATTGTGTCATTAACTTTACAACTGATTTTAGTTTAATATCAGTATTCTTATTTCCTATACTAACAATGTTGTATCCATTATTGTTTAGTGCTAAGAATGTAGCCAAACAAATATTTTATGTACTATTTGTTTTTAAATTGTTGATAGGCTCAGGATTTTTTGTTACTTCTGTATTAATGAACTTTCATGATTTACCATTAGAAACTATATTGACCGATACTAAGTACCGATTACAGGCCATAATTGGTAGTAAAACATTAGAATCTATATTTTGGTTTTATCTTTTTAGTCAAAGCAAAAAAGAACAAGCATCTCTACAAAGTGTTTTCAGAGTGTATATTGTAGTTGTTTTACTTTGTATTTTTTCCCTTTTAGCGTTTCCGATTTTTGAAAAAAGCGACTTGCTCAGTGGTTTGCCCAAAACGGCCTTGCCTTTTCTACTCTTGCTTATTCTTATGCTGTGTATTACTTTTCTGTTTTTACAAGATCTACATAAGAGGCAACAACAAAAGACTGCAAAAGAAATACAGATTGAATATTGCGATAAAATTGTTGATTCTTATCAAAAAGCAAAAGAATTTCATGATAATATTCTTATAAATTTAAAACAAGCTTGGGCTGGTTTAAGTGATGTCAGAAATGGTAGTAATAATAACGAATACATTATCAATCAAATAGACACATTAGAATTAATTAATAAACAACTAAATAAAAACACAGCAACGGGGGATAGTCTTGTAGATACAGTTCTAGTGATTAAAGACTATGAATTTGCTGTGAAAAAAGTAGTACTAAAAGTAGAGGGAAAATTATCGGAAATACATTCAGCAAAAATTAGTATGATCGTAGATAACCTCTTATCAAAAGCATTTGCAGAAACATTACAAGTAAATGACTCGGATTATATGTTTCCATTTACTATTACGATACAGTTTGAACAAATTTCCGAGGATAGCTTGATGATTGAAGTGGTGTATGCTAGTAAACGAATAGCGCCACTACCTATTGATTTAGAAGTTAGAAATCTGATCTTTCAGTTAGAAGGAAACATCACAAGCTGTGGTCGAGAAGAAGGTTATCGAGCTACCTTAGTTCAGCTAAATCATTGTTATGAGGAACAATCAGATATAGGAGGGGGTGTACGAAATGAAGAAATTATCATTGGATAGCATGAAATTAAAAGAAGCCATTGATGTACGCCGTTCAAGGCGTAAATATCTTACAACGCCTATTGATAATGCTATTAAAGAGAAGTTAAACTCACTTGCACAAGAATATAGTCTGAAGGGCAATATTAGGATTGAGTTTGTTTGGGATGATGGCAGTGCTTTTAATGGCTTACGTAAGAGTTACGGAATGTTTTCCGGGGTTCAAAATTACGCAGGGTTGATAGCAGACAAAAATGATTTTGAAGCAATTGAACGTTTAGGATATTATGGTGAACTTCTGATGCTGCAGGCTGTTTCTATGGGGCTTGGAACTTGTTGGGTCGGGGGTAGTTTTGATCGTAAACTCTGCCCATTTACATTATCGGATGATGAAATGATTATTTGCACGATTGTGGTGGGCAACGCATTGGAGAAAGATGGCCTAAGGGAACGATTCATTCATAGTCTTACACATCGTAAAACCAAAACAATTGAAGAAATGATAGTAATTGATAAGTCTGCACCGGATTGGTTTATGAAAGGGATGCAAGCTGTACAGCAAGCGCCTTCATCAATGAATCAGCAGCCTGTCCAGTTTTCTTTAAAAAATGATCAAGTTACAGCAAGCATCGATGATATGAGTAATGTGGGATCTGTTCTTGATTTAGGTATTGCTAAATTACATTTTGAGCTTGGTGCAAGCTGTGGAACGTGGGGTTTTGGGAATAATGCAGCGTTTAATATAGCAAAATAACAGTTAGTTTATCATGCTTTCTAAGTTGTAAAGAAAGCGATATTGAGGAAGTTTTCATGTATTATCCTATTCAAGTGCCTTATCTATTAAATAAAGAGTTCTTAGATAAAATTACATATAAAGAAGAGGTCATTACTAGCCTGCAAGATTATGCCATTTGCTTTTGGGAAATGCAATCCTGCTCAAATGAGCGTGATTCAATCAAAGATGTCATTGTCATTGATGGGTGCATTGATCTTGTTGTTTCTTTTGAGGATAAGCAAATTGGTTATGTAGGAATGAGTAAAACCAATTTTAACTATAATATTGACCTGCCAGCCCGATTTATGGGAGTACGGCTAAAACCAGGGATCTTTTATTTATTGACAGGCATCTCGGCGACAGAAGCAATGGATAACTTCTTATCACTTGCTGATGTAGATCAAAGGTTTGATGTCGATTTATTTTTTTCGCTATCATTTGAGGAGCAAAAAATATTTTTGATTGATTATTTGTTTACCCTTTCTTTTGGAAAAGAGTTGGATCAGTTCAGCTGCTTATTTGATGAATTGTGTGAGGTGAAAATGCAGTCAACACGGGAGCTATACGATAAACTTCATTTAAGCCCAAGGCAGACTCAACGGTTATTTATGAAGCATTATGGTGTTACCCCACAAGCAGTTTTAAGCATTATACGCTTTCAGAGCTGTATCAAAGCTTTGATGTCCAAGCAGGCTGTACCGAGTGATATCCTTGCCATTACAACGTATTATGACCAATCTCATTTTATAAAAGATTTTAAAAAGCATATTGGTTTAACACCGTTTGAATTCTTACGAGCATGTCAAAGTTGACGCATTTATACAATACAGTGATATTTTCGAATGATATACTTTTTCTAAAAAGGAGTGCTTCCATGTATAAAAGTATAACAACCAATTTGATGGTAGAAAACGTAGATGAATCTATTGCATTTTATCAAGATGTTTTAGGTTTTTCTGTTGTGGATTCTGTGCCAAGTGAGAAAGGTGGGCTTCAATTTGCGATCATGCAAAAAGAAGGCTTTCAGATTATGCTTCAAGAAAAGAGCAGTATGATTAGTGAGTATCCGAATATGGATACACCAAAAGTGCAGCCATCTGTGACAATTTATATAGAAGTTGATGATTTTGACAGTGTGTATCACGATATAAAAGGCAAGCACAAAATTCTTTGTGATATTCATGAAACATTTTATGGTGCTAAGGAATTTGCAATTGTTGATAATAGTGGTTATGTACTTACATTTGCCAAGCATCAAGCGCAATAAAAATGATAATAAATTAATGGAGGCCGAGGTATTTATTTCGGCCTCTATTAAATTTTAATATGTTTTTGATTTGATGCTTTACAAAGTATGGTGAAATCAGCTATAATCAAATTCGTTGGTTAAACCAATTGAACTAAGGAAGGGTAGCGAAGTGGCTAAACGCGACGGACTGTAACTCCGTTCCCTTGGGTTCGGCGGTTCGAATCCGCCCCCTTCCACCATTTTTGATCTTGCTATGGGGCATTAGCTCAGCTGGGAGAGTGTTTGGCTGGCAGCCAAAAGGTCAGGGGTTCGATCCCCCTATGCTCCATTTTTATACCCTCTATTTATCAGTGTTCCACGAGTTAATGTGTGGAGCATTTTTTGTTTAAAAGTAAAAATCCCATAAAAATCCCATTAGACACTTTTCAACCTCTTGTTTGTAAGAGCAGCGACTTTTTTTGCTCCATGCACTGTAGTGTGTGAATACATTTGTGTTGTTTTAATGTTTGCGTGTCCCAAGAATTCCGATACATCTCTAATCGGAGATTCCGCTTGCGCATCTGTGGCAAACGTGTGTCGAAATCTATGCGGTGACACAGTCACATCAGGAAAACGCTGCAATAATGTTGTCAAGTAACTTGGATGATAAGGTTTTAACGTTTTCCGATTGATAAAAATAAAATTATTTTGGTGGAAAATTTGCCCTTCTTCATGATGCAGTTTTTTAGCAAGCTCAATGGCATACAGCACGAGATGTGCAGTTTCACCAACAATAATCAAATCTCGTTCACTACCTTCTGTTTTGGTATTTTTTCCACTTGGAGATAGCTGAGTTCGGGTTTTCTTAATCGTTAGTAAAATACTGTCGCTATCGAGTTGCTGTACATCACATTCTCTAATACCATATACTTCACCTCGTCTTAAACCATGCGATAAAAGGTTTATCATACACAGAACTTGTTTGTGCAACTTCTCTCGTGATGTTTGTATAGTCGTTTTGAAATCCTGTGGTGCTATATATCTTTTTACTGGTTCTTCCTCTTTCTGAATCTCGACATCCATCAATTGATTCTCGTTAAGTTTCTTCTTTTTAACTGCAAAATTCAAAATAGTCATAAAAGTTTTATGGATTGATTTGATCGTTGATAACCGATACGTTTTTTCCTTTTTTCCAGATTTATAAGCCTCTTTTAATTTTGTGTTTAGAAATCTTTGATATTCAAAATTATTAAGGGAAGTAAGCTTTTGAGAACCATACGGTTTTTGTAGATGATTTCGATAATTAGAACTAATATTTACATAGTTCGCCCCTTTTAAATCGTAGTTTTTAAGCTCCACGAACATGATGTACCACTCATCGAGGGTCAGATTTTTGCTCTCGTAATGAGGTGTATTACCTTCTTCCTTAATATTTTCGTACTCTCGTTTCTTGGCTTTTGCTGCCTTCAATGTCTTTATGCCTGCTTTTTCCATTATGTCGGGCTCGCCCATCGAGTTTGTGTACGACACGCGAACCTCGTATAATTTTCCTTTCGTTTTAGTTTCATACCAGTAAATGCCTTTGTGCCCTTCGACTTTATACCGTTTTGCTTTTGTCATATTAAGTCCTCCTTGTCACCGTGGCGGGTAAACATAAAAGGTTTGACAAATTAAGCATGTCTGTTAAAATAAAATAGACATATCTACATAGGGATATTCATTTGAACACTTTTGCTTTGGTCGGCTAGTGTTCTTTTTTATTATTAATTATTTATTTATCTATTTTTGCTACATTTAATACGATTTCTAAAATATTCTGACTGACAAATGAATATTCTCCATCTTCATTTTTTCTAACCTTAACTTTTAACTCTGTGTCCGGTGATATATTTTGTTCTGTTACAACATAATTTTCTACATTTTCACTATCTATAACCGTTCCGTCAAAGGAAGAAAAAGTAATACTACTTTTCTTTAGATTTCTTCCATTTTTCGAATTCTTCTCTCAAGTCGCTGTCGTCATTCCCAAACTTTCTTGTCCAAGCATCTTCTAACATCTGTAATTTGTGTAGCTTGTCAACGTAATCATCGACTTTAGTTTGATCTGTTTCTGCTAGTTCACGATATTTTTCTATTAGCGTAGATTCTTTTGACATCAAACTATTCTCCATAATTAGATTGCCCTTATTTTGTTTGCCGTAATTTTTATCTGTTATTTCATCAATCATTAAGTAATCTAAAGTAACATCAAAATAATTTTTTAAAAGTTGCACTGTATCAAGTTTCACTTTAGAAAAATCATCTCTTTTTAAAATTCCATCCAGAGTCGTGTAAGGGATACCTGTTTCTCTTGACAAGTCTGATTTACGCAGGTTTTTCTCCTTCATAAGCATTTTTATTTTTTCTCCAAGATTCACGTTTATGCTCCTTTCTGATTACCGCTAGGCATAATTATACACATAGCATGTACCGTTGTAAATAAAAAAATACGTGAAAACGTAAAAAGTTATTGACTATTACCTTTATGCGTGATAACATATAATTATATTACCGCTAGACGTAAAAACAGAGGAGGTGAGAATATTGTTATCTAATTTAAAAGCTGAAATGGCAAGATGTAATATTTCTTATGAAGATTTAGGTTCTGTGATTGGAAAGAACAATAAGACTGTATATAACAGATTATCGGGCCAGACACAGTTTACTTGTGCAGAGATGTTTGATATTCAAGCCAAACTATTTCCGCAACACAGTTTAGAATACTTATTCGCAAAAGAAAAACAATCAGCATAGAGGGAGAAGGAATAGTGAAAAAAGAAAGAAGGTGATAAACATGAACATCCAATTAGACGACAAAAGTACAAACAAATTTTTTAATTGGTTCGCAACTAAGATGTTTGAAATCATGTTGCCAAAAATATTGGAATTACTTCAGCAGCACTTAGACGCAGATGTCTTGCTGAAAAAATATGAGGTTTGTGATGTAATCTTAAATTGCGATGAAGGGACAGCAGATGATCATTTCTTAAACGCACCGGGGTTTCCATATGTTGATTTTGGAAAAAAATCACGCAGATACCCTAAAAAAGCAGTAGAGAAATGGATAAAGGACAATACAAAATTTAACTAAATCCGTGGTGGGTAAAGAGGAGACAGTTTTTATCGCATGATTAAAATAGGTTAGGTAGGATAAGCAGGTGGCAAATATGTTTGTCCAACCAACAGCTATTTTAAGCATCATAAATGACATGATGAAAATATTGAATAGCTAAGAAGTTGTATGGAATTATTTTGATTTTGTTCTTTGAAAATTGGATAGCGAGCAAAGCCACTATATTGGCGTATAGTGGCTTGCTCTAAATTGCTGAAATGCATTGATGCACCAGCGCACTTTCAAAAAAGTACATGTTTGAATTATAGCGTGCAAATGTAATCGTGTAAAGTAAGCGAGGAGTGGCGATTCTAATATCGCAAGTTGGTCGGAACGGACGGGCTGCGTGGTTGGTAGACAACCTATTTGAGGAATCTTGGGATACCTAATGCAGGGACTTGTAGCGTGAAATTTTGTTGGGAAACGCTTTTCAGGCACATTTACCGGTTGGTTATAGTAAAGATCGCAAGAAGAAATCCTCATCGAGGGATCTTTAGCTCAATTGGTTAGAGCAGATGGCTCATATCCGTCAGGTTGTAGGTTCGAGTCCTACAAGATCCATAAGTTTAGTTTTTATCTCTAACTTTATCCCAACAATGTACTGGGGAAGTTGATCAATAGGCATAAACTTTAAATTTCTAAGTGTAAATAATTTTTGAGAGGTGATTGATATTTATAATACATTGATGTGGCCATTTTTAATTGATTTTAATTTTAATCCAAACGTAAGTTTAAATCCTCAGACCATTGAAAAGCTTAGGGATTGGGTAATCGCAATCTTCATATTGCTTTTAATAGTTCGAGGCTTTTTCCTTATTTTTAAAGAGAGGGAAAAGATTACAGAGTTATTGATTGAATTTATATCATTTAAGGAGGGAAATAGAAGTGATAAGGTGTAGGAAAAATAACAATGCATTAATTCTTGTTGGCAACAGGAATGAGAAAAGTGATTTGAAACAAAGTCGAACTAGACAAACACAGGAAGTGATCTCGGGTTTAGTGGAAGCTGGCTATATAAAAATTATCAAAACTGACAAAACTGATGAGAATATAAAGCAAGCTTTAGAAAAAGCGAATAAGGAGATAAAAGAAAATGACAAAAAAAATCATTGCAATTGCTAACCAAAAAGGAGGGGTTGGTAAAACAACATCAACGATTAATATAGGTGTCGGATTAGCTAAGCAAGGAAAGAAAGTGTTATTAGTTGACCTTGATGCACAAGCGAATCTAACAATGAGTTTAGGGTTTCAGAATCCAGACGAAATAGAATTGACTATCTTTGAAATATTAGAAAGTGTAGTTAATAAGAAGTCTTTGCCTAACAAGAAACAGTTTTTAAAGCAAGCAGAAGGAGTGGATTTCATCCCTTCCAATATCCAACTATCAACACTAGAAACGTTGTTGGTGAATACAATGAGTAGGGAAAATAAGCTCAGACAGTTTTTCGAAACACTAAAAAATGTAGCAGATGTTATTGAAAAAGCCCTTGAGCATTATGTACAAAGTGAAGAATATAAAAACGATAGCAGGTCATCAACTTTATGACAGAAATAAAGGAGGCAGAGAATGAAGTGTTCAAAAAGTATAGAGCGAATTCTTGAGTTTTGCGAACAGTCGAACAAGGCACAGAAGCATATGACTCAAGTTTTAGAAGAAACACAAAAGGAATCCCAAGATTTGTTGCATATTTTGGAGTTAGAGTCTCTTGATGAACAACATAAATTAAAATTAGTAGAGTTGTTAGAGAAGTCCAGATTGGAACGTAGAACTGCAAAAGATATACTTGAAATCACTAATCCGGTTGTAGAGTTTCTTGCAGATCAAAAAAGTCAAACGTTTATAAATGGTTTAAAGCAGTTACTTGGTCAAGTTAGGAAAATGGAAAAAAGGATGGATAATCGTATCTACACAATGAAAAGCGAAAAACGGCTTGATCTTATAGAACTATTAGGCTTAGAAAAAGAAGTTCTGATTAACGATATTAAAAGTGGGGTTGGTGGTTAAATATGGAGGCTATATTAGGTTCATTGTCAGTCATATTGGCAATAGTAGCATGGGTGTTATCAATTTTTGTTGCAATTAAAATTGCCAGGGGTCGATATGAACGTCAAACAATGTCAACTGAATTGAATGACAAGGTTTTATTGGCTTTTGCAATTGGAAAAGTATGCTCGTTGGGGCGTGAATTGGAACAAGCAAAAGAGACAATAGAAAGGCTAATAGGAGAAGAGCAAGTATGAATAGCTTAATAACAAAAATCAGAAGTTTTGTAATGTCTTTTTCGTTACAAGAACGTGAGAAACGAAAATGTTCTATCTGTCTATGGAAACGACATCAACTTGAACTTTTATTAAGTGGTCGAGAAAGGAGGAAATGAGAATGGAGTGGTTTTATTGGATCGGTACAGTACTAGGAGCAGCACTAGTGGCAGTTTTATTTTAAAAATCGGAGTATTTGAAAATTTGATTAGGAGGTGTGTAGTGAAATGTTAAGAGAGTACAGAACAGATAATCTAGAGCAAATGATTCGTCCGAAAAAGCCCAAAACAGGAATTGTGTTAGGAGTTATTAATCTTTTTACTTGGATTCTCCCTTTAGTAGGTATTTTTATTTCAGTTGTTGGTCTCATACGTGCCTCTGAGGGAATGAATGATTTGGATTGGCTCTATCGGGTTTTTTCATACTTCTAACCTTTTGCATTGTGTTCCTCCTTGTTCTTTTTATTGACCGGATTGAACGAAAAAGACGATCTTGTGTTAGACAGGAAACAACAATGAGGTACAACGGAATATATTGTAGCAACTTTTGCGAGTACCTTAACCCTTCAAAGATAGCCTTGAACCCGAGATGTAATAAATTTTACAAGGATTTGAACTTTGGGGATGAAAAAGTTAGTTATGTATTTGTAAAACGATGCGTAAAGTGCATCAACGAGGAGGTAAAGCAGTAAGGATGAACGAGGTGGTATTTTGCGTGGAAATAAAATGCCGGTAATATTGATAGCATCATTATGCCAAAGTATGGTAATATAGAGGTGGTGTTTTTAGGTTGTTGGTAAGATTTTCAAAAATCATATGTCTGGTTTTGGCAGTGAATATAATAGGGTTATGTTTTTGTATATGGGTATTTATGAAAACTAGGAAGTTTGATTGGAGTGTAATGAATAGTGAAAAGGATAATAAAGGGGGAAAAGTCAAGGTGAATAAAAAAAGATTAATTATTACAAGCGCAATTGCATTAGTAATTATGCTTGTGTTAGGTGGTGTTTGGCTTGAAAACAAGTCGGCAGAAGCAAAAGTCAACGAACGAATTGATGCGATTGAAAAAGCAGTTGATGAGTTGTATGAATATAATGAGTTAAAAGAAGATTTAATGGTGAAAGATATTTATGTTATCAAGAATCTTATTGATAAAGAAAATAGTAAGAAATTAACGAAAGCGCAAAATGATCGGTTACAATTAGCAAGTGATCGTTTATCTGTAGCAGATAACGGGCTGGAAGAACGTCTTTTATTAGATGATCAATTAGAATTTATAAAATCCTCAATCGCTAATATTTACAAAGATGGTATATTATTAGATACAGCAAATGTAGAAACAATTGATCACATTGAAAAGTTATTGATTGCAGAAGAAAACAGTAAATTAACAACATCACAGAAAGCACTATTAACAACTTTAACAAGTGATTTTAATGATGCAAAGCGTTTGTTTGATGAAAAGTTGATCGCTTTAGCAAAGAAAGAAAAAATGGAGTCAGCGAAAAAAGACAAAAAGGATAAGAAAAAGAAATCTGATGAAAATAAAGATAAAATTGTCAGTGTGAATAATTCAACTAATAGTGATACAACAAAACCGTCTGCTAATAATGTAAGTGGTAATAACAACAATAATAGCGGTAGCAACAGCAATAAAAGCACGACAACAAAAACAAATAACACAACAAAGTCATCAAGTAATAATCAAAATAGTAGTAATAAAACTAATTCTACCACTACTACCAACAATAATAGTGGTAGCAACAGCAATAAAAACACATCAAATCCACCTTCAAATAACAACAATAATACAAGTGGTGGAAACAACAAACCAGCAGAGTCAAAACCACCTGCCAAAGATGTTGACGAGTTTGGAAATACTCTACAGGATTGGCTTAATGAGGGTTGGGTTCTATCGATATGGGGTAGTGATGTAACAGCAGTAAACAGAAACCCTGAATTTTGGGATTGGGCGGATACTCAAGGCTGGAGTGGATTTATTGGTCGTCAATCAAAGTGGGGATATATGGTTAAAAAAAGACATTAAATAATTATACTAAGAATAGTTTTCGATTTTTCGAAGGCTATTTTTTATGCCTGTAATAAGGAGAGAGGGGAAAGTGATATGGAATTAAAAGTTAGAAGTCCCACTGGTTAATTTGTACCAATCATAAAATTAAATATAAAAAAGGAGATTAAAATGAATATTAAAAAAATAAAGACAAAGGCAATGATAGCGATAATGCTATCATTTTTAATTGTGTTTCAAACATTTATGCCAACACTCGCAATGGCTAACCAAGTGAGAGTGAGCGGTGCATTGACCGAAATTAGATTTACAGATAGATTCACCGTGAACGGTGATTATCATAGGCTTTTTGACGGGCGTTCGCCTGGTTGGAATGGTTGGAAAGAATTATTTTGCTTAGAAAAAGATATTGATATTGGTGCTGACGATAACACTAATCATCAATTTAATAATCCAAAAAACATCCCACATCGAGTACAGCTTATTTCCGCTTTATGGAAAGATGCTATTGGTGGTTCAATTTCTGAATCAGATGCGAGAATTGTAACTCAAGTAATGATTTGGGATTATCTTAAACAGGTTAACGATGTAACTAGTTTATATCGGGAAAACGGAAGTACGATCAATTATTCCTCTATTGCATCAGCTATCAACCGTTTAGTAGATGCGTATGAAATAAAACCAAATTTCGCAGACACTACTATTAATTTGCGTGTTGGGGAGTCTGTGGTTTTAACTGATGCTAATGGTGTATTGAGTGAATATGTAAATCTTATTTCAAATACAGCAAATGTGGATATTACAAAAAGTGGTAATAGATTAACAATCACAGCAAAAGCCAATTCCAATTTAACAGGTGTGATTAGGTATACAAAAGATGAAAAACATGGAACTCCGCTATTATTAACGAGTCCGACTCACCAAAATGCTATGGTTGCTGGCATAGACGATCCAGCAAACTTCCGACTCAACATCAACGTAATCAGAGAGGGTCAAGTTAAATTGACTAAGCACGACAGTGAAACTGAGGAGAAAGCACAAGGTGATGCGACTCTAGTTGGGGCAAAGTATGGTATTTACTCTAATGCTGCTGCCACCAACCTTATAGAAGAACTGACGATTGGAAGTGATCTAACAGCAACTTCCAAGCGATTTGACATCAATTCGGGGAGAACTGTGTATATAAAAGAGACACAAGCTCCGCTTGGTTATAATCTCGACACTACTATTTATCCAGTGCAAGTTAATCCAGTAGGTAATACCGCAGAGGTTGTGTTGAGAAACTTCACTGTAAAAGATAGAGTGATAAAAGGGGACGTAGCAATTCATAAGTATTACAAAGAGACAGAGACATCAAGCTCGCAATTAGTACCAGAAAAGGATGCTGGGTTTAGCGTTTATTTGAATAGAACCAATCAACAAGTTGGTGGAGAACGCTTTACGGATGAGGATGGCTATGTAAGGTTTAGTGATTTACCTTATGGTCGTTATACTGTTAAACAAACGACTGTTCCTTCTGGGATGTTGAAAGTAGACGATTTTCAAGTATTTGTAAATGAAGATGGACGCACATATAATTATTCAATTCTTAATGGTATCTTTGAATCGCTGGTAAAGATAGTTAAGACTGATAGCGAAACAGGAAAATCAATCTTGGCAGCAGATACGGCATTTAAAGTGAAAGACTTACAAAAAGATGAGTTTATAACGCAAACAATTAATTATCCAACACCAATCCAAGTTGATGAATTCAAAACAAATGAATATGGCGAATTGGTATTACCTTTACCACTTAGATACGGTAAATATGCTGTGTATGAATTGATCGCACCGAATGGTTATGTGCTTGATCGTACACCATTAGAATTTAAAGTTTCGGAGGATATGCAAGACGGTGAAATGATTGTTGTTGAGTTTGCAAATAAGCCACAAAAAGGTGTAGTGAACTTGAATAAGACAGGGGAAATGCTATCGGGCGTAGAGAAGGAAAAAACAGAGTTCGGGGATAAGCACAACTTTATTTATGAACAAAAGCTATTAAAGGGTGCAGTTTTTGATATTGTTGCTGATGAGGACATTGTAACACTTGATGGTACAGTACGTGCGGAGGCAGGAGAAGTAGTTGCAACTGTAACGACAGGTGTTGACGGTGAGGTAAAAAGTTCAGAACTGTATTTAGGTAAGTACCATGCTGTTGAAGTTGAGGTAGAAGCAGGATACGTGTTGACAAATGAAAAACTTCATTTTGAGTTAATGTATGCAGGTGAAGAAATCGAACTAACATCTATGAATATTGATGCTAAAAACAAACTTCAAGAGATTGATATTAACGTCAATAAAGTTGCAGAAGTGGTGACTAACCGTGACGAAGATAGTCGAAAAATCTTGGAGACGGAATACAGACATCTGGAAGGAATTGTATTTGGAATCTTTGCGAGAGAGGATATTGTGTTAAATGAGGGAACTGTGCAAGACGATGAAAATTTGGTTAAAGAGGAAGTTATTGTACCTGCTGACGGTCTAGTTGGATTATCGGAAACAGGAGCAGAGGGAGTAGCAAAATTTCAAAGTAAATACCCAGAAGCCAAGTTTTATGTAAAAGAAATAGCGACAACATCAAAGCATGTGCTATTAGAAGATGAGTGGGACTTTGATCTTCGATATGAAGATAATAATTCTAGTCTTGCAGTGAATGTATGGCAAGAAGGTGTATTTGTAGGCAAACAGAACTTGAATAGAATGACACGTACACCACTTAAAAACGATTTAAGTGAACGTAAGGTTGACATTAAAACAAGAGCGCATACAGACGATAACACACAATACTTTACACATGGTGATGTAGTAAATATGTATGATAATGTAGATATTACTCATGATATGATCTTGGATGGCACAGAGCGAAGCTTTGAAGCCATCTTAGTAGCATTGTTGCCAGACGGAACGATGAAAGATATTTGGTCAAGTGGCAAAATTGATTATGTTGTAAGTGATAAAGAGTTTGCCAAGCAAGTAGTAACCAAAGTAGACACATCTAAATATCCAGAAGGTACGCAATTTTTCTTTAAGGAAAGAGCCTTTGATGAAGATGGTGAGGAAGATGCTCGTCATAATTTCGATGGAAAAGATCAGAATCAAGGGATTTATCCGAAAGAACCAGTTGTACCTGAAAAGCCAGAACCTAAACCAAAAAAACCTAACACAGGAGATTTTAACTACTTGGGAGTAGCCGGGATAATTTTAGGGTTATCACTAATGGTATTATCATGGCAAGTGTGGTTAATGAGAGCTAGAAAAAGAGAACAGTCATAAATGGCTGTTCTTTTTCTTTATTTAAAAATTTTGGGATAGGCACGTATTATACACCCGGTTATGAGTAAATAGAGGTAATGGAAATGAAAAAGCGTTATGAAGAAAATAATTCGCACCGACCGCACGGTGTGTATTTGCGTACTAATGATATTTTTCCTATCAGTGATCCAATAAATCTCTGGGTTAACATTAACATGACCAAAAAGAGTCAAGTTAAGCTTAAAAAAGCAATAAGAAAACTGATGAATTTGTGGTAGATGAAAAATCATTTACTTTTTTAAAAGGTTGGAGGTGTGTAAGATTAGTACTCAAGCAGAAAAAGAAGATATATTGATTCAGATTGAAGATTTAAAAGTAAATTGTGTGGACTGTGATTTCATGCGAGAGTGCGAGAGTGGTGCAAGGTCAGTTCTTTGTTCATTGAAAAGAGAAATCCGTTCTTTAAAAAGTCAGTTAGGGGAAGTGAGTTAATAATGATGTGAATTAAGAGGAGCATTGCAAAGTCTTGCAGTGCTTTTTGCTATGAAAAAGTACCTATGGGAGTGCTTTATACAATTACTTTTATAAGAGGAGATGATAGGTATGGGAAATCGTGCAGTCATAACAACAGAATGTCAAAATGCTTCAAAATCTGAAAATGTAGGATTGTATTTACATTGGAATGGTGGAAGGGATAGTGTAGAAGCATTTTTAGCTTATTGTAAATTGAAAGGACATCGACCACCAGAAACTGATGGTTATGGTTGGGCAAGGCTTAGCCAAGTTGTTGGTAATTACATTGGTGGAACAACCTCTATAGGAATCAACACTTGTAAACGACTAGATTGTGATAATTTTGATAATGGAGTTTATATCATAAAGGACTGGGAAATAGTAGATCGCCAGTATGCTCCTCGTTTCGAGCAGCGAGAGTATCCGTTACATGAGATGTTACATGAGATGTTAACGGAAATTAACAATCGTCAACCCGAAGCTGAAAAGTTGAAGCAAGAAGTAATTGACAAGTATTGTTCTGGTAAAGAGAAAGAAACAGGGTTCGATATGACAAGGTAAATTAAGAGTGGGCATTGCAAAAGCAATGTTTTTTATTTAGGAGGAAAGGTAAGTTTAATGTGAATTGTGCAGTAAGTTATCTCTATGGATTAGATAATTGTCCAGATTTTCATACAGAATTAACAACGGAAAAGTTGATTCAGCTATACCCTAACGAAACCCTTATTTTAGCAGAAATTATTGATATTGTTGATAAAGAACGTGAGAAGGAAAACAACCTGACTTTTTGTATGATGTATAGATAGGTCAAGAAACTACAGAACAGAAACTAGGTGATAAAGTGACAAAGAGATTAGAGTTTAAAACATGGTCTGATTTTTCGTCATCACACGTTGTTAAGGAAACTGGAAGTTATTATCTCTGTGATTGTCCTGAGTGTGGTAAGCCAGAAGCTTTTGTATATAAAAATAATGATTCTTTTTTAAAGTGTAGTCGTGAAAATAATTGTGGTGAGTCATTTTGGCTTGACATTCAAGAGCGTTCTAACGAAAAAGGATTTGTAAAAAAAGAAAATATTAATAAATTTCGTGAGGAGCAAACATTAACTGCTATGCAAATCAAACAATCAGAATGGCTGTATTTGTTTTTAGATCATATGCAGAATAATTGTGAGCAACCTGCATTAGAAAACGGTTATAGAGGGCTTAGCCATGAAACTACAAAAAGCTTCATAGTTGATATGATTAATGAAACTGGTATGAAATTTATACTATCGAAATTCGACTCATTAGTTGCAAAAGATTATACAAATGCAGATTATATGACATCACGAAATATTGTCATACCACTTAGAGATCATAAGAATAAAAGGGTAGAGGCTTTGCTATTAAGATCAACACTTAAAGAAATGCATCCAAAGGAAATTTATCTATCATTAACGCCTAATCCAAAACCATTTATCATTGATCTACCTCCAAGGTGTGAGACAGTTTACATCACAGAAAGTGTAATAGATGGTTTAAGCATTAGGGAAGTAGACAAAGAAGCAGGATTAATTATGATGCGTGGTGTAAATAGTGTCAATTCTTTGATAAATCATTTAAGGAAAAATCAAGAAATTTTTAATGATAAGTTCATTATCCTTGCTTTGGATAATGATTTAGCAGGGGAAAAGTGTGCAAGTGTATTGAAATATTTTTTTGAAAAGGATTTTAAGCCATGTAATTACAATGGTGTTTGGGATTTTTTCCCGGTAACTTTTGATGGTAAAGAAAAAGATGTGAATGAGCTTTTAATGAAAAATCCAAATAAGTTGGAGCGAATGGTTGCTGCGGTGAGCGAAGAAATAGAAACGCTTTCCAGAGGTCTTCCTGACTGGTGGGTAGAAGAGATGTGGGAAAATGAGAGATAAAGTATTTAAAGGGATAGCGATTATTGCTATCCTTTTTATATTTGTTTTATTGATTAACTACTTATTAGCTTTTATCGGATCAGCATCACGTTGGTTTCAAGCCGTGCAGGTCGAGGGTGCGGAAGCTTCTATGAGCTTTCCGATGCCGGGTTTAGATGCGTTATTTAATTTTCGCCTAGATCTTATTATGGTATATGTGATCTTATTACTAGGTTTTTGTGGTTTAGTGTTTATGTCAACTTTGAACTTTAAATCGAATACACTTGCAGTTAACCAGAACCAATATGGTGATGCAAGATGGGCAACACTAAAGGAACTGAAAAAGCAGTATCGCTCAATACCAGAAAAAAAGGTAAGTTATTCAGGTAAGGGTGGTATTCCTATTTCTCGATATGACACCAAAATTTTAATTGATGATGGTGCTGTTAATAATTTATACATTGGTACAACACGATCCGGTAAAGGTGAGGGTTATGTAATACCAACGATTGATATTTATTCTCGTGCAACAGAACAAGCATCTATGGTTTTAAATGATGCTAAGGGTGAATTATACGCTGCATCTAAAGATACATTACGAGCAAGAGGCTATGAAGTCCATGCTTTGAATTTGCTTGATCCCGATATGTCAATGAGCTACAATCCATTGCAACTAGCAATTGATGCATATAAAGAAAGTACATTGAGTGATCAAAAAATCTTGGATCTTTGTCGAAGTGGTAAAATTACTGACCCTAAAATAAAAGAATGTGTAGAAGTTTTAGATGCTGAGAACAAGCAAAAGAAAGAAGATCAAGAAAATCAAAAGTCTGATAAAGCACAAGAAGTAGACTGGTCTGAAAAAGAAATTTTTATAGATCGTTCTCTTTTCCGTGTATTTAAAAAGATACTTCTCACTGCAAGAAACTCAAATGAGGGTATTTCATTTTTTAAGAAAAAGGCATCTAAGAATAGGGGTAAGTTAACGAAAGAAATGATTCCTAGTGTAATTGATGCATATCGTGCTGGTCGAAAAGGTGATGCGGAATTACTTGTTAATACTATCGCATTTTCCTTATATAATGATCCATCTGCTAAAGATAAGTTTTGGCAAGAAGCTAGTATTGGTTTGTTTAATGGTGTGGCACTTGCCTTGATTGCTGATTCCATATCACTTGAACGTGAGGATTTGATCACGCTTTATAATATTTCAAACTTTGTTGCCGTAAACGGTAAAACGGATGCTAGAGGTAATTCACCATTAGATGCATTTTTTAGTAAGCGAGATAACAACGATCCAGCACGAATGCAATATGCAATTGTGCAGTTTGCACCGCCTCAAACACGAGGTTCGGTGCTTTCTTCTTTTCAATCAAAATTACTACCTTTCTCACGTCAAAAAAATGCAAAAATGACATCACGAAACTCGTTGGATTTAGAATCAATTGGATTTGGTGATAAGCCTGTAGCAGTATTTATGGTAGTACCTGACTTTGATTCATCTAACCATGCTTTGGCTTCAATTTTCATATCTCAGTTGTATTTTGTACTTGCTAAAAAAGCAAGTATTAGCATTGGGAATAAATGTGCTAGAGAAGTGATATTTGTATTGGATGAAGCAGGGAACATGACCCCTATACCAGATCTTGCAACAATCATGACAGTATGTCTTGGTCGTGGCATTCGCTTTAATCTGTATATTCAGGCATATTCCCAGCTAACAGCGTTGTATGGTAAGGAAAACGCAACCACGATTATAGGTAACTGTGGAAATCAGGTGTATATCTTAACAGCTGAAAATGAAACAGCAGAGCATTTTTCGAAGTTGCTTGGTAAGAAAACAATAACTGATGTGTCTAAAAGTGGGAAAAAGTATACAATGGATCGCTCACATTCAGAATCTGCCAAAGAACAACCATTACTCGCTGCGGATAGGTTGCTCAAGATTAAGGAAGAAGAATCAGTGGTATTTAGACCAATTAAACGTCAAGATGTTAAACGTCAAAAAATCACATCTGATCCAATCTTTAATACTGATAAGACAAGTATGAAATATCGCTGGCGTTATTTAGCAGATGATTTTGATACATCTAGGGCAATGGAGGAAGTAGCTGAGTATGGTGAGCATATTGATTTAAATTTAAAAAATGTGCTTTTCTCTACGTTGGTTGAGCGATATTCACTAGTTTGTGAAAAAATTGAACGTGATGATTTAGAAACGATTACTCAAATATTTAAAACAGTGCTTGAATCAAGAAACAGCTCTGCTGAATTCGTTAACAAATTTACAAAAGATTTGAGGACGAACATGACAATTGAGTTATTACGTAGATATGCTCAGTTGTTGAAGGAACAGTACTATAAAGAAGTAGTTAGACATCTTGAGCCTTTTTATTTTGAAAGTGAGTTAGAACAATTGAAGAAAGATGAAAAGCGAGTAAACTTTATTAATGAAAGTACAAAAAAATTTACTCATATTCAAACAAAGAAAAAAGCTCCAGCTACATCTGAACATAATGGAAGCAAGTCAGCATATTCCTATGCTAAAGCTCAAAATAGTGATTCAGATGAATAACGCACGAAAGGATGAGCGTATAATGAGATTTAAAATTAAAGAAACAGGTGAAGTTTTAGAATTATCTTTACGGAAGTGGCAAGGTGATGGTTGGGATGAAGAACCTCCGTGCTATTTGTCAGAGCTAACTGAAAATGATGATAATATAAAATATAACAGTGACGAAGAACTATATATTACAGATCAAAAAAGTTTTGATTGGTGGGAAAATTATGTAAATGAGGCGAATATAGCAAACAAAGCAGAGACTGGTTTCAAAGTGGAAATTCTTTTGAACTATGGTAATGAGTTATATCAAGAAATAGTAGATGAATATTATTCTGAAATATCTCATTGTAATTTAGAAAACGAGTCTGAAATAAAGCTTCGTACAATTGAAAAATTTAAGGAAGAATATTTACCATCGAGAGCTTTTGTATTGTAATTTTGAATTTTACAATGATTTTATTAGAAGCATTGCAATTTTTGCAATGCTTTTTGTTATGCAGTTTATATTTGTGAGTACTTTCGAGGGGGTGATGCTTATGATTGTTTGAATTTCAGTAGCTATAAAAAGGTTGATTTAAGTTCTGGAGTTATTTTAAGTAACAACAACTAAAAAATAAGGAAGAGGTTTTAATATGGAAACAATCATTCGAAGTTTTACGTTTATGGAGAGTAAGGATGATAAATTGATAGGTATTGCAACTGTTAAACATGGTGATTTAACTTTAAAGAATATTTTTATAAACGAATATGAATATGATGGAGAACTTAGAACTGGTGTTAATTTTCCAGCCAAAAAATCATCAGATGAGCAATACTATCCGGTCTACGAGTTCGATGGGGACTATGAAAAAGCAATTAAGGAGCAACTGGTTTCCGAGTTTCAATCAGCAAAAAAGGAATATAAAGAGACTAACGAGCGTGTGAATAGACAAGATATAAAAATAGAGGGCTTACCTAGTGCCACTGAACGTATTCATGTCTTTCCACCTCATGTTTTTCCTGATGGAAACAAAGCTTTTAACTTTCGTTACGGTGAAGTTGTTGTCAATAGTGCAAAAACAAAAGTTAAAGATGGCGAAGAGAAAATATATTTCCCATTTCGTCAAAAGTCGGATGGTGAAATTGATAATATCGTCAATGCACCAAAAGAAGTTAAGGATGAAATAATGAAAAAGCTTCAGGGTAAGCAAAAAGATGTTACCCATCACGACATGGGCGAGCAGGATTTTACAAACGCACTTGAGGAAGCTAAGCAGCAAGCCGAAAACCAAACTTCTCAAGTGCAAGATAATGAGCTTGGATTAGAACGATAAAAAGTAATATTTAAGTGGAGATCTGTTAATGCAGTTCTCCTATTTTTTAGTATTGGGAACTGAAAAGGAGATAAAAATGTCAAAGAAAAGTCAGAATACAAAAGAGATGAAGGAAGCAAAGGAACGTGTAATGACCTTGTTTAAGAGCATTAACGAAAATTATGATGAATGGCTACATGAACAGCATTTGAAAGTGATTGATGAACGACTACCAGAAGTATTTGAAGTGGTTGAAAAATTGAAGAAAAATTTGAGTAGTAAAGGAGCGTAAAATCGCTCTTTTTCTTTTTTACAAATAAACAAATGGAAGGTGATTAATGTGATTGATTTTATGAGTATTTTCTCGCTTGGTTTTTTGATTAATTCTATGACTAATTTTTTATCTAATTGGTTGGTGCTAGGGAATATTGGTGCAACGGTTACTAGTAAGGTAGAGGCTTTAATTACTCAAATTACGATGCCGGCAACAGCAATAGGTGTTTTGTTTTTAATTGCCGCATCGTTTCTCTTGATTTTTGGTGGGCGTGAAAATCAGGAAAAGTCTAAAAAATGGTTTATTGGAATCTTCTTAGGTCTGGCAATTATTTGGTTAGCTAGGCTTCTGGTTGAAGGATTTAAGAGTGGTGTGCAATTCTAAAGCGATAAGGTAACAGCCACTAATTCTCATTTATCACAGAGTGCTAAATAGTACTTTGTGATTTTTTTAAAGTAGGAAAGGGGTGAGGTTGTGGATGCAAGAAGTCAATAATACGTTAGAAAAGTTTGATGAGATACTTTCCATTACCACTTTTGTAACTGAGACGTTTCGAACAATTGGCTGGGTGCTGATTAAATTTCTCGCTTGGTTATATGATGGCATAACAGATGCAGTGAATGCACTTGTAAAATATGGTGATTTCTTTAGTTTTCAACAAATTACAAGTATTTATGAAGCAGGTAGTTTTCACTTACTATTAGCTTTGTTTTTTTTAGTGACGTTTGTAGTAATGGGGTATCTCATTGTTTTTGATAAATTTAAAGGTTCTCGCTCAGATATTGTTGTGAATGCAATATTAGCAATTTGTTTGATTGTCGGATTACCGAGTGCCATGTCCACCATGCACGGAATAGTAGTTGCAGGAATGGATGATATGGGAGGAGCTATTAAATTAAAACCCGGTGATGGAACAGTTATTCCTGATGACATGGGTAATACAGATACACAATCTTCTGCATATTGGATCAAGAAAAATTTAGCGGATCTTAAAGTGTATGTAGATGCTGATTTCAGTGGTGATGTACGTGTTAATGGTGAATATAGAAACAATATAAATATAAAAAAAATAGAAAAAATTGATTTTAATGAAGCAATGACCACTTCTTGGACAGAACGAACTTTTCCGGGAGTGGGGGGGCACTCCATTGATATACTTACACATCGATTTAATCCTGATGGTGATCCAGTAAAGTTAGAAAGTTCGTGGCTAGGAATGGATGAACAGTATTATCGGTATAAATTAGATTGGATTCCACTTTTGACTACATTACTTGTATTGACAATTGTTAAATTGGCTAGTGGTTTTAGAATTGCAAAGATTGTTTTCAACCTTGCGTTTAAGCAAATATTTGGCATGTTTATAGCGACTGTTGATATAGCAACTGGGCAAAGGATGAAACAAATTTTACAGGATATTATGGGGAGTTTTATCATCATATTTGTTAGCATATACCTCATGTATTTGTATGGCTTGTTCTCTATTTGGATTAGTGATTCGGCAGCTATTCCGGCACTTGGAAAAACGTTACTTTATATTGGTGGTGGTGTAGCAGTTGTTAGTGCGCCATCGATTGTTGAACGGACATTAGGAGTTAATGCAGGTTTAAGCGATAGTTGGAGAACAATGATGGGAACATTTGCTGCTGCTCGAATGGGTGTAGGTGTAGCACGTGGTGCTGCTCGAATAAGCGGTCAAGCTGCACGTACAGCAGCAGGAGCAGGAGGATTTGCTGGTGGAATGTTCGCTGGAATGCAAAACAGTGTTAACAATACCTCTGCTAAAAATGCTACCGGATCAACAGGTGCTTCATCAATCCCTAATACAAATGCGAGTAATGGTGGGTCAGCAGGGGCAACAGGAGTACATGGTAGCGGTGGTAAAAATGGAGCAGGAGGCTCTAGTGCAGTTGGTCACACAGGTGCTAGTGGATATCACGGTTCTAATGGTGCTAATATGCATGGTAAAGATGGAAAACATGGTGATACAGGATTACCTGATCAGTTGGGTCGTGATGGAAACGAACCCCACGAAGGTAGAGAAGGACAGAATACTCCTGTTCAGGATATGCCAGGTATGGATGCGTTCAACCAAATAGTAGGTGACACATCTGGTTATGCACCAGTAGGTGGTAAAAGTTCTGAAGAAATATTCTCAAGTGAGAAAAATAAAGAATCAAAGCCTTTCCGTCCATATGGATATGCAAAAACAAGTGGATCTTATAGAAAATCTTTGAAGGATACAACTGCTAGAAGCTATAATACCGGTATACGCACAGGTGAAAATGTTGTGAATGCAGCTAAGGGTACTGCTCGAACAGTAAGACATCCGATACAAACTGCAAGGGGATTGCAAGATAAGGCGATTTCAAGCTGGCTACGGGATGAAAAGAAAGATTAGAGATAAAGAAAATGTAGGCAAAAAGAGCAATCCTAAACCTAAAGGATGCTCTTTTTTGTACTTTGGAGAAAGGTGAAGAAAAAGATGGATAATAGATTTTATGAAATTCCAAAGGAACACAAAGTCGATTTTAAGATATTTCGCTCCTTCTATTTTAAAGATATAGTGATCATTATTAGTGCAAGTGTATTTCTAATGGTAGTAGCAAACTCTGGGATCATTTATCCGGGCTATAAACTGGCGTTTTTTATTGTATCAGCACTGAAAGTGCTATTTTTCTTATCGCCATCCTTGGGGAATCCCGGTAAGCGTCAGTACCATACAGTTTTATATGGGTTAAAGAGAGATAACACTGTGTATTCTGCCTTAGATCATAATAAAGAATGGGGGCATGAACAAATTGGGCAAAAAGCGAAAGAAGTCAGTTGAAATGCCGGACCACGAATTATCACAATCAAAAGAAGATATTGTAACAGGGTTAGAAAAGGCAAGTGCTTCACAGCAAGCAATACCTAAAAGTGATCAGAAAGAAGTAGTTAAAAAAGTGACTAAAAGAAGATCGGTTTTTAGTCGGCTTTTTAGTAAAGCAAAAACGGATGATCAGGAAGAAAGAGTTAAGGTTTCTAAGTATGCTGATGGAAAAACAATAAAGATTTCAAGGCAAAAGTTAAACCGATTTTTAGATTTGTTTCCATATCGTTTTTTTACAGATAAAGACAATCTATTTTGTGATGGCTATATGATGTGTATTTTTCGTATTTCCCCAGTGGATTTGTGGAGCTTAAGTCAATCTGAGTCTATTCGCTTAATTGACGAACGAGGAAAGTTTCTACGAACTTACACCAATGACCTGAAGGAAGTTTCATTAAATATGCCGGATATTACTGCTGTTCAGCAAGAATATTTTAAGCGGAGAATTGAGAAAACAGAAAACAATATATATCGCTATTTTCTTGAGCTTAAGAAAGATGAATTAGAGTGGGTGGAGGCTAATCGAACCAACCGCTCTTATTTTATGTTCTTGTATGGTAAGGATGAACGAGAATTGGAATCCAATAAAGTGACTGCATTACGGATGATGGAAAGATCATTACCTTTACAGCAGCTTTCAAAAAGAGAAGTGGTTAATTTATTATTCAAATTAAATAACCAAAACACAAAGATTATACATTAAGGCTTGTGGTAATTCATAAAAACCACATTGTTTGTCTTAATAAAAAGTTAAAAAATCAAGGGAGGACAAAGTAATGGAAAACATTAAAATCAAGGGCTTGAAGAAAACAGTAGGAGATCATAACAACAACAGAATGTTAGCAAGGCGGATTTATTTAGATCGTGAAAATGGTGAAGTATGGTGTGATGTTTTCCCAAGTTTACAATCTTGGAACGTTTACAAAGACAAAGCTATCACGGAAGTTCTTGCAACACAAAATGCACCATTTGATCATGATTTTAAAATTAGCATGGAAGAGCTGCGTGAAATGTGCGAGGAAAAAATAAAAGAGTGGCCAAACGATCTAAGTATGGAGATAGAAATGGTGAGGTGAGAATTATGGCTAAGCCAAAATTAAAAAAACGTAGCAATGAAGAGTTACAACAAGAAATTACTGAACGTACTGAAGCAATAATGAAATACGTTGAGGAATATACGAGAGATCCAGAAGAAGTAATCAAGCTTCTTAATTTTATGACAAACTTTCATCACTACTCAGCTCGTAATCAAATATTGATTCAATCACAGTTTCAGGGTGCAATGGCTGTAGCAAGCCTTGAAAGCTTTAATAAAAAAGGCTTTTTTGTCAATAATGGCGAAAAAGCGATTAAAATTCTTGTTCCGGTACAAGTCAAGTTGTTCGAACGTGACCCGGATAATTGGGTTCAAATTTCTCATGCAACAGAAACTGAGAAAAAGCAAATTGAAGCTGGGGTGCTTGATATTAGAGAAATTACTAGGTTCAAGCTTGGGAGTGTTTTTGATGTATCGCAGACTAACGCTAAAGAAGAGGATATTCCTGATTTGTTACCAAATAAGCATATGAATTATGAAACATCAAGTGATATGAAAACGCTTCAAAGTGCATTAATTCATATTGCTAATGATAGAAAAGTTTATGTTTCGAATGCTAAGGATGTTGGTGTGGAATTGGGGAATGTTCGGGGTGAATATAGAGAAAACCTAATTGATGGGAGAAAAGATATTCTACTAAACCAACGAAACACAGTGACAGAGAACTTTTCTATACTGGTACATGAACTAGCTCATGAGTCGATGCACAGTCAGGACAGCCTTCAAAATAAAGAGGTATCTTTAACAGTTGCCAATAAAGAGTTTCAAGCTGAAATGACTGCTTATGTAGTTTGTAAACACTTTGGTGTTGATACAGAAGAAAAAGCAACTGCCTATATTGCATCTTGGACAGAGAAAGGCGAAAGCGTGGAAGATAGATTGCATCTTTTGGATGAAGTTCATAAAACTTCTAAGCATTTTATTCAAGAGATTGAGGGGTATCTTGAGAAAAGCTTTGAACCACTTTATATGCAGGCTAAAAGCTTACCGGAAGGATGGAAATGGCGAAAGGATAATGAAGTTAGCGGTTGTTTAGAATCTCCTAGTAGAGATGAGTATTTTAATTATAGATTAGATTACCTTGAGTTTCGACATCCTGATGAAAAAGGTTTTTGGGATGGGATAGAAAGCTTTTCCGGTTTAGAAGGTGAAACGTTTACAAAGGATGATTTTACTCGATTTGCTGAAATGGCAGAATATTGGGTAGAAACGAACGTATTGAATCAGGAATTGGAAAGTCTCGCAATAATGGAGAGATAAGCATCTAAAAGAGAAGTATGGAAAGTGGATCTCTAATAAGGGGATCAAAATTACAGCAACTATAGAAAAGCATTGCGAAGAAATTTGCAGTGCTTTTTGTTATGGATTTGGCACACATAGAGTGCTTTTTTGATAAAGGGGAGGATGTTAATGCTAAAAACGAACACAAAGGAAAAGAAAGAATCACATGATTTATCTTTTATAACTGCTGTACAGCCACAGGGTGGTTTAGCGTTTAAAGATAGCTATATCAGAAAAGGAGACGGCTATGAAGCAGTTATTTATGTGTATCGTATACCGGTGAATGTATATGATTTTTGGCTTGCTGATATATTCAATGTGCCAGATTGCATTGTAGCTATTGATATGGGTACAGAAGATCGTGGTGTAGCCATGAAAGATATTAACAAAGCTTTAACTGAAAACTTAGCACGATATGCAACTGGTGATACTGCAGGAGAACAGTTAGAGGCAAATGAAGAATTAAGAGCAATTCGTGGTTTGCATACCGAGCTTTCTAGGCATGGTGAAAACTTAAAACTTATTAATATTCGTATATCTGTTCATAAGCCCACTGTTCAAGAACTAGATAAAAAAGTAACTGAAATTCTTCAAAATTTAGAGTCGGTAAACTTTCGTGGAGCAGTTTTACTAAATGAGCAAGAATATGAATGGCGATCATTATTACTACCCTATTCAGAACAAATTAAATTGGCAAATAAGCGAACAGGTAAGGGTATTTCTTCTTATGTATGTGCTGCTTCTTTTCCATTTAATTTTTCTGAATTAAAAGATCCATATGGTGCTTTGTATGGATTTACTAGTACAGGTGGATCAGTTTGCTTTGACTTATTCCATAAAGATTTTATGCGTAAGTATTATAACGCTGTAGTAGTAGGGGCAATGGGCAGTGGGAAATCGACTTTGCTAAAAAAAGTTTTAACAGATAGAGCGGTTCGTAACGATTATGTCCGTGGTTTTGATATTACTGGTGAGTTTGAAACGCTTGTAGAAGAACTTGATGGTACAGCAATTGTATTAGATGGTGGCCAGGGGTTAATAAATCCGTTAGAGGTTATGGCATCACATGAAGATAATTACCAAAGCTATACACAGCATCTTTCAAAGATGAAGATGTTTTATCGCTTTCTAGCACCAAGTGCTAGTGAT